>Ga0181558_10000263_pt1 | contig 48255 bp, 49 predicted proteins | sample 011ome_22_FD_133754 | JGI IMG/M metagenome (GOLD analysis project Ga0181558, IMG submission 133754) | Coastal salt marsh microbial communities from the Groves Creek Marsh, Skidaway Island, Georgia - 011507BT metaG (megahit assembly) | ecosystem: Environmental > Aquatic > Marine > Intertidal... | reverse complement strand
CTCGTGAGGTCGAGCGCAATGCTGCGCTTCGAGCGATTGTCCATTTCGAAAATCGGGTTGTTCGGCATCTCGGCCCCGAGCATCGTGCGAAATGAACGGCAGGGGTCGCCCCCGAGCGGTTCGATCTTGACGACCTCGGCACCCCAGTCGGCAAGGATGCCGCCGCATGCTGGCCCGGCGATCCACACACCGAGTTCGACAACGTTCACCCCGTCGAGCGGTCCAGGCATAGCTTCTCCTCCGAGCCGCACACTAGGTGCCATTCGTGGTGTCGAGCGACACAGTCGGCACCGTCCACGGCGGCGCGATGGTGACTCGAGTCCAACCGGTCCGGCGCCACTTCGCTCCGGCTGCTGGCGAGGCGGTTCGACCGGTTCTCGGCAGTTTCGTACGCTGGAACCCATGTTCGATCTCCTGATTCGCAATGGCACGGTCATCGACGGGACCGGTGCCGTCGGGCGTATTGCTGACCTGGCGATCGACGACGGTGTGATCGTCGCGATCGAACAGGGACTCGACGGGGATGCGCACGAGGTGATCGATGCGACCGGGTTGCTCGTGACCCCCGGGTTCGTCGACGTTCACACGCACTACGACGGGCAGGTCACGTGGGACGAACTTCTCGAGCCCAGCTCGCTTCACGGTGTGACCACCATCGTGATGGGCAATTGCGGTGTCGGGTTCGCTCCGGTCACGCCTGGATCGGAAGAATGGCTGATTCAGTTGATGGAAGGGGTCGAGGACATCCCCGGCGCTGCGCTCAGCGAAGGCATCGCATGGGAGTGGGAAACCTTCCCTGAGTATCTCGACGCACTCGACAAGCGGCGCTGGAGTGTCGACATCGGTACGCAGATTGCTCACGGGGCCGTTCGCGCCTACGTCATGGGTCCGCGCGGCGCCCGAAACGAACCGGCCGATGCCACCGAGATCGCAGCGATGGCCGCCATCGTGCGCGACGCCGTTGCCGCCGGTGCCCTTGGCGTGTCGACCAGCCGAACCATCGCACATCGCGCCATGGACGGCGAGCCGGTCCCGGGAACGTTCGCCGCCGAAGACGAGTTGTTCGCTCTCGGCCATGGCCTTCGCGACGGCGGCGGAGGCATTTTCGAATTGGCGCCTGCGGGGGTGGCTGGTGAAGACGTGGTCGCGCCGCTGCAGGAGGTGGACTGGATGGTGCGGTTGAGCGCCGAGACCGGTCAGCCCGTCTCGTTCGCAATGCTTCAGGTGAGCAGTGCCCCTGACCTCTGGAAGGAACTCCTCCAAGCTTCCATTGACGCAATCGACCAGGGCGCCGACATTCACCCCCAGGTTGCCGGACGGCCCTTCGGCGTGCTCGTCGGCTGGGAGACCGGTCATCCCTTCCTGCTGCGTCCGAGCTACCGAGCGATCGCGAATCTCCCGTTGGCCGAACGCATCGTCGAGTTGCGCAAGCCAGAGGTGCGCGCCGCCATTCTCGGCGAGGCCGACATCGAGAGCGGCGGTTCGCTGATCGAGGGGCTGGCCGGCCTCGCCGCCTCGATGCTCGACAACATCTTCATTCTCGGTGATCCGCCTGATTACGAACCCACCGCCGACCGGTCGATTGCAGCGATCGCGCTCGCACAGGGGGTCGAACCGCTCGAGGCGGCGTACGACGCATTCTGCGCCGAGGACGGGCGCGCGCTGCTCATGCTGCCGCTCCTCAACTACGCAGACGGTGATCATGAGGCGATCCGAGCCCAGTTGACCCATCCCAGGTCGATCAGCGGCCTCTCCGATGGGGGGGCCCACTGCGGCATCATCTGCGACGCATCGCTGCCGACGACGATGTTGACCCACTGGACGCGGGATCGGACCCGCGGTGAGCTGCTACCACTCGAATGGATCGTGAAGAAGCAGACCCATGACACGGCCGAGCTGTACGGCCTGTCGGATCGGGGCAGTCTGGAGGTCGGGAAGCGAGCCGATCTCAACATCATCGATTACGGCGCCCTGCGCCTCCTGACCCCCGAGATGATCTACGACCTCCCAGCCGGCGGTCGTCGGCTCGTACAGCGTTGCGAGGGGTATGTGGCCACGATTGTGGCCGGTGAGGTCACACGCCGTGACGGTGTGGACACCGGCGCACGGCCCGGACGTCTCGTTCGCGGTCGTCGCTGAGGTGCGATTCGGTCTCGGGCTCCCGGTCGGCACGCATCCCATGCCTCCGTGGATCCAGTCGGCCGATGCGATCGCAGCAGTCACGAAGGCTGCTGCCGACAGCGGATTCGATCACATCTTCGTCACCGATCACCCTGCCCCGCCCCGACGATGGCTGGAGGCAGGTGGCCACGATGCGTTCGACCCTTTCGTTGCGTTGACGGCAGTGGCGCTTGCCGATCCAGGGATCGGCCTGCTGACCAATCTCGTTCCGTTGGCCTACCGGCATCCCTTGATCCTGGCCAAGGCCGCAGCCTCGCTCGACGCACTAGCCGGTGGCCGACTCACGCTCGGCGTCGGTGTGGGGTATCTCCGAGGTGAGTTTGCGGCGTTGGACCTGTCGTTCGACGAACGCAACGCACGAGTCGATGCAGCGCTGCGCACCCTCGCTCGACTGTGGGGTGAGGGCTCGGTCGAGGTGCACTACGGCGCCGACCGTAGCGACGAGGTTGTGTCGCTTCCGGTCCCGCCACGAGGATCGATCCCGATCTGGATCGGAGGCAATGCCGCCCGCACCCGACAGCGGGTTGTCGACCATGCGCAGGGATGGATGCCGATGCCGAATCCGGCTGCGTTCGCCCCGACCGTTCGCAGCCCTGCGCTCGAGGGTCCCGCCGACCTGGCAGTGATGCTGCAGGATCTGCGCCGACGGGCCGACCGGGCCGAGCGAACCGAACCCATCGAGGTTGTCTTCGTCGTTCGCGAAGGGGGTGCCCCGGCGTCTCCAAAGTTCGAGACCGACGAACACCTCGATGCGCTCGTCACCTACGCCGATCTGGGTGTGACCGGCACCAACGTCACCCTCGACGGTCGTGACCTGCACGAGATGCTCGATGGGGTGGCGAGGTACGGTGCGACGGTCATCGAACCGTTGCAACGACAAGGAGAGAGGTGATGGCGAAGGTCGGTGGCGCAGAACGCTTCGTCGTTGCCGCAAGGGAACTCGGGGTCGATGTCGACGCAGTCACCTACCCGGAAGGGACGCGCACAGCGGCAGACGCTGCAGCTGCGATCGGCTGCGCGTTGAGTCAGATCTGTAAGTCGTTGCTCGTCATCGGACCGGAGGGGCCCCTGCTTGCGCTCACCGCCGGTCACAACCGGGTCGATCTCGATGCCCTCGGCGTGCTCGTCGGTGGCGAGGTTCGGATGGCCGATGCACGTGAAGCGCTGGCTTCGACGGGGTATGCGATCGGAGGCACGCCACCGTTCGGGCATCCCACCCCGCTCCGCACCCTGATCGACACAGCGCTACTCGACCATGCGGTCGTCTACGGCGCGGCTGGCACACCCGATCGGTGTTTTCCGATCACACCCCCGGATCTCCTTGCCGTGACCGGAGCAGAGCCGGCCCGGTTCACCCGCTGATTCCCGTCACCCTCCGGTGGCGGCATAGGTTTGCGGGCCATGGGAATCTGTGAAGGACGAGTGGTGGTCGTCACCGGTGCAGCCCGGGGTCTCGGACGGGCCCACGCCCTCGCATTTGCGCAGGCCGGGGCCCGTGTGGTGGTCAACGACCTGGGGGTCGATCGCGACGGGTCCGGCGGTACGTCTGCGGCCGCAGAAGAGGTTGTGGCCGAGATCCGCGCCGGCGGGGGTGTGGCGACTGCCAATGCCGCCGACGTCGCCGACTGGGATCAGGCCGAGGCGATGATCGGGCAGGCCGTCGATGAGTTCGGGCGGCTCGACACGCTGGTACTCAATGCCGGTTTTCTGCGCGATCGGATGCTCGCCGGCATGTCGGAGGACGAATGGGATTCGGTCACCCGCGTGCACCTGAAGGGCCACTTTGCACCGGCGCGCCATGCCATCGAGCACTGGCGGGAGCGCGCGAAGTCGGGTGAGGAGGTCGTGGCTCGTGTGGTCAACACCTCGTCGGGTGCTGGCTTGAACGGCTCGATCGGCCAGGGGAACTACGCAGCCGCAAAGGCTGCGATCGCCCAACTCACGATCCAGCAGGCAGCCGAGTGGGGTCGGTATGGGGTGCTGGTCAATGCCGTTGCCCCGGATGCCAGAACCCGCATGACGGCTGGCATCTTCTACGACGCAGAAGCTCCGGCCGGATGGGATCCGAAGGCGCCAGACAACGTCTCGCCCCTCGTCCTGTGGCTGGGAAGTGCCTCGTGTGATGTGACCGGTCGGATCTTCGAGGCGACCGGTGGCCAGCTCAACGTGTGCGACGGATGGCAGAAGGGCCCGGTCGAGTCGGTCGGGGAACGCCGGATGTCCGGCGAAGAGGCGGGCGAACTCGTGCACCGTTCGATCGCGGGTGCGCCCGATCCTGCACCGGTGTACGGCGCCTCCTGACGTGGACTTCGACGACACGCCGCACGAGGCGGCCTGGCGAGTCGAGTGCCGCGCCTTTCTCGATGCCCACGCCTCGCGCCGCGACGGGGCGATCGACTGGGCGACTTCTCACTGGGCGATCCACCCCAGTGCTGCCGAGGCCGAAGCGGCTCGGGCGGCGGCTGCGGCGTGGCAGACGACAAAGTTCGAAGCTGGCTGGGCGGGCCTGACCTGGCCGATCGAGTTCGGAGGGCGTGGTTTGTCGAGCCACTTCAACGCAATTTTCGTCGAGGAGGAGGCGGCGTACGACGTCCCGATCGGGGTCTACGCCCAGTCGATCGGCATGGCTGGCCCAACGATCATCGTCCATGGGAACCATGCCCAAAAGGTTCGCTATCTCGAACCGATGTTGCGAGGCGACGAGACGTGGTGCCAACTCTTCAGCGAGCCCAATGCCGGCTCCGATCTTGCCGGGCTGCGCACGGTCGGTGTCATCGATGGTGACGAGATCATCGTGAGCGGACAGAAGGTGTGGACGTCGAATGCGGTCGAAGCGGCACACGGCATGTTGCTCGTGCGGACCGATCCTGACGCCCCCAAGCACCGCGGGATCACCTACCTGCTCGTCGACATGACGTTGCCGGGCATCGAGATCCGGCCCCTGCAGCAGATCGACGGCCGGGCCGAGTTCAACGAAGTCTTTCTCGACGACGTGCGGGTGCCGCTCGACTGTGTGCTCGGTGAGGTCGACGCCGGCTGGGGACCGATTCTCACGACGCTGTCGAACGAACGGCAGGGCATCGGCACCGCCGGCCGTTTCGGGGTAGCCGATGTCGTCGAGTTGGCACGAGCATTCGAGGTCGAACACCGACCGACGATCCGCCAGCAACTCGCCCGGTTGGTGGAGATGGAATCGACGATCCGTTATCTCTCGTACCGGGTGCGGACCGCCGCCAGTCGTGGTGAACTGCCTGGTCCCGAGAGTTCGGTGCTCAAGCTCGCCGCCTCACGCCGCCTCGCGCTGCAGGGCTCGTTGGTCATGGAGATCATGGGTGGGGCTGCCATGCTCACCGCCAGCGACGCCCACATGAACGGGTTCTGGCAGAACGCCGGCTTCCTGTGCCAGTGGATGTCTCGCATCGGTGGCGGCACCGATGAGATCCAGCGAAACATCGTCGGCGAGAACGTCTTGGGTCTTCCGCAAGAGCCCCGGCCCGACAAGGGCGTTGCCTTTCGCGACATTCCGACCTGATCGTGTAACGCGACATCGCCGATCGAGGTCTGAGCCCTCAGATACTTCCCTCCACGGGTCTGCCCGGTGCCCACCCCATCAGGGGTGGGCACCGGCGCGTTGGACCTCGATCACCGCAGCGGTGATGTCGGCGTCGACGATCCCGAGCTGTCGCATGTCGAAGACGAAGTTTGTTGCTGCGGTCTGCAGTCGTTCTCGACGTTCGCGCAGCGGTTCGCTGTGCGGTGGTTCGTCGGCAACGAATGTTCCTGCTCGTCCACGGGTCACCACGATGCCGTCGTGTTCGAGCTCGCGATACGCACGAGCGACCGTGCCGGGGGCAAGCCCCATCTGGTGGGCGAGGTCGCGCACGGTGGGCAGCCGGTCCGCCGGGGAAAGACGTCCGACCGCAACCATCACCGAAAGTTGGGCCCGGAGTTGTTCGAAGCGGGGAACGCCGCTTCCCGGGTCGAGACGGATGACGAGCCGGCGTGGTTCGCCGGTTCGGTCCGAGTACTCGATGACAGGGTTGAGATCGATATCGGACGAGCGCATTGGACTATTGTATTGATACAATAAACAAATTCAACCATATAGCGCCCTATAATCTTGCGAAAAGCTGACGTGTGAGTTGACACAACCGGGGATATCACCCATTGTGTATCACTACAGGCCAAACCGGCCGACCGGATCGAACCGGTTCTGAGAAAGAGACTCACCCATGAAGCTCGTCACCGCCGTCATCAAACCCTTCAAACTCGAAGACGTGAAGACCGCACTCGCCGACGTCGGGGTCCAGGGAATGACCGTTTCGGAGGTCCAGGGCTTCGGTCGTCAGGGGGGCCACAGCGAGACGTACCGCGGCACCGAATATCGCGTCACCTTCACGCCGAAGACCCGGATCGAGGTCTTGGTCGACGATGCAGCGGCTGCGGATGCCGTCGAAGCGATCATCAACTCGGCTCGTACCGACAAGATCGGCGACGGCAAGGTCTGGGTCACCCCGGTCGACAGCCTCGCTCGTATCCGCACCGGCGAACGTGATGCCGACGCCGTCTGATCGGCCACTGCTCGGTGCCGGCCGCTCATGAATGAGCGAGCCGAAGCCGACGGAGTGGAGTGAACGCACCGCTTCTCTCCTCGTCACTCGACGGTTCGGCGCAACAAACCGTCGTCGATGTCGTGAGCGAGGCCTGGTGGACACCGTTCGTTCTCCTCGGTGTCGTCACGGTCGCCGGGCTGTGGATGCTGCCCTCGCTGGTGAAACACCGGGGCCGAGCAGAGCAGATCGGCAAGGCCGCCATCGCAGCCGGTCATCGCTTCCAAGAGCAAGACGGCCCCGGGCTCGCCCGCAACCGCTTTCGCCTCCTGGTCCCTGATCGTCGATCGAGGTGGTTGGCGAGCAACGTCGTCACCGCCGACGACGGGTCGGTGTGCGTCCACGCGTTCGATGCTCGGACCTTCACCGAGCACGAGATCGAACAGCCGAGTGGGAGGTCGAGGATCGTCCGCCGTGGCCAGGGCTCGAGCAGGAGCGCGGCGCTCGTGCAGCTGCCGATCAATGCTCCACGCACGCTCATCACCCACGAGAATCTCGTCTCGAAGCTGTTTGTCACTGCCACGCGCCTCGATCTCGATGTCGAGTCCGATCTGTTCAACACCAGCTACCACGTGATCTCCGAGGACCGACGCTTCGCCCGTGAACTCCTCGAGGCGAGGGTGATCGACCTCATCGTGCAGGGCGAGGGACAGATGGCCTTCGAGTTCTTCGGCAACCGCTTGCTCGTCGTCGCTCCGCTGCTCGAACCCCACCTCGTTGTGGGGTTCGCAGGGTACGTGCGGCACTTTCCGGGGGTGGTTGCTGCGGTACTGGGCGATCGATACCCCGACGCGACCGACATCGAGACTCGGCCCACGTGAGCCCGATCCGGTGTTCTATGGTGGGAACACGATGATTGCGATCTACCACAACCCACATTGAAACTCGTCTCAGAACGCCGTGGCGGTCGCCACGGAGCACGGTGTCGAGTTCGAAGAGATCCGCTACACGAAGACCCCTCCTGACGAGGCCACGCTGCGTGCGCTGATCGCCAAGCTCGAGGATCCCGTCGAGAACCTTGTTCGAAAGGACAGTCAGTTCAAGAAACTCGAACTGAACGAAGACGACTACGTGGGCAACGTCGATGCCGTGGTCGAGGTGCTTGTGCGGTATCCCCGACTGCTGCAGCGGCCAGTCATCGTCACCGCGGACAGGGCGATCATCGGTCGTCCGCTCGACGGGGTGAAGGCGAAGGATCGTCTGGCCGAGATCTTCGGCTGAGTTCGGCGAGCGCGTCCATCATCTGAGCAAGCGCCTCGTCGGAGGCGTTGTGGGTCGTCAGCGACAGTCGGTCGGCCAGGGAGCCGTATTCGTCGTGCAGACGAGTGGCACACGCAAGCGGCGTGCCCCGGACCGCAAGGAGATCGAGTGTGTCGTCATCGATCAACGATGCCATGTCGGACCAGCGGCCGGCTCGGGTCATCTCCTTGAGCTCGGATTGAAGCTCCCCGAGTCCGTGGTGGTCGAGTGTGAGCCGATAGGCCGGGGTCGAAGCGTAGAACGCAAGGTTGTGGCGAATGGACTTCGACGAGCGCTCGAACTCCTGCTCGTCGAGGCTCGGCGAGCAGATACAGCCGACGTTGAGCACCAGCGTCGAGCGATCTCGGCCGCCGGCGACAAGGCCCTCCTCGATGAGTGGCATCGTGACGCTGTCGAGAAACGATCCCGTGTTGAACGGATGAATGATGACGCCGTCGGCGTGGCGCGCCATCGCCCTGGTCATCTGAGGGCCGAGGGCCCCCGCCCAGATGGGTGGTGGAGCGATACCGGAGGGCAGCGACGGTGGTACGAACGTCGGAACCATCAGATCGAGCCGATGGAAGTCGGTCACGTGGTCGAGCGGCGTGCCGTCGGTCCAGTTCGCCCAGATCGCCCTGATGGCCAGGATCATGTCGACGAGCCGACCCACGGGACGATCCCACGTCGAGGAGTAGCGCCGCTCGATATGCGCTTTCACCTGCGTGCCCAAGCCGAGTGCGAACCGTCCCTCGGACGCCCGCTGCAGATCCCACGCCTGATAGGCGAGATGCATTGGTGACCGCGGGAAGGCGATCGCAACGTTGGTGTAGAGCTCGAGCCCGGAGCCGGCGGCTGCAACGAGCGGGAAAAACACGTCACTGTTCCCCTCGAAGGTGAACGCCCCGTCGAGTCCGACCGCGGCGAGCGAACGAGCACGTTCGGCTGCAGAGGTCAGGTCCCCACCCAAACTGACGTCGACCTTCATGAGCGGCACCGTATCGGCGCACCGTCGACGGTGACCAACCCTTCGATCGCCCGGCCGAGAACGAAAAAGTGGTTCAGATTCCCCACATCGACGCCGAAGAATGTTGCATGCGGTGGTTCCCTCGTGCGTCGAACTCGTCGGTGGCGGATCTGCAACGGCTCGCGCAGCGGCGAACGAGCCTTGCGGCCCTGGGCCGCGTGGCGCGGGAAGTACCCTCGGGAGATGTCTCCTGCTCGCCGTCTCACTGACCGACAGGTCGAGCGGCGGGAGGGCGTGCTGCGCGCCGCGATCGAACTGGCTGCGCAGGGCGGGTACGAAGGCGTGCAGATGCGGGCGGTGGCGGAACGAGCCAACGTTGCGCTCGGCACCGTGTATCACTACTTCTCCTCCAAGGACCACCTCCTCGCCGAATCGTTGCGTGAGTGGCTCGACACGTTCCGGCGGGGGATCGAAGCCAACCCGGTGCACGGCGCAACGACGCTCGATCGTGTCCTCGACCTGCTGCATCGCACGATCGACGGCATGGGTGCTCACCCGAAAGTCACCGCTGCGTTGATCAGTGGCTTCGTCGCCGAAGGCGAGGAGGTTGCCGCGTGCCAGGAGGCATTGCACGACACCTTCGCCGGCCTGCTCGGCACGGCGTTCCCACCCGACTTTCCGGCTGGCGACCAGGCCAGAATCATCCGGTCACTCGAGCATGTCTGGTTCTCGGCGTTGATCGGCTGGAAGAACGACTGGCTCACGTACGATCGCGCCAGCGGAGACCTCGAAGACGCCGCCCGCATGCTCCTCGCCGGTCGGTCCTGACGATTCGTCAGGGTTGGGCCCGGCCACTACGGTCGCCCCGAACCGCCGCCGGGAGGGACGATGGCAGACGAAGTGCTCAGGGCACCGTTGGTGCTCGAATACCCGTTCACCCGCACGACGGGCGCCGTGATCGGGGCCTTCCTGACCGGGCTTCGCGAAGGCGTGGTGCTCGGGGTCAGACGCAGCGATGGTTCCGTCATGTGCCCACCGCTCGAGTACGACCCGATCACCTCGGAGTCGCTGAGCGAACTGGTTCCGGTGAGCACGACCGGGACGGTGGAGACATGGACGTGGAACGGCGCTCCCCGGCCCCAGCAGCCGTTCTCGAGACCGTTCGCTTGGGCGATGATCACGCTCGATGGCGCAGACACGCCGCTGCTGCATGGGGTGCTGGTCGATGGCCCCGATCAGATGAGGACTGGTATGCGTGTCGAATTGGAGTGGCGCCCTCAACGAGAGGGGCACATCACCGACATTGCCGGGTTCCTTCCAGCCACCGAGTCGGCCAGCGGTTCGCCCGGTGCGGTACCCGCGGGTGTGGAGGAGGTGCGGTCGGTGCGCACGCCGATCCGGATGGAATACACCTACACACCGGGGCGGGCGCTCTCGCAGTACCTCAGAGCCATGAAGGACAGGCGAATCCTCGGCGACCAGTGCCCCGAGACCGGGCAGGTGTTCGTGCCGCCTCGCGGTGTCAGTTCGATCGCCGGCAAGGCGACCTTGCCGGATCTCGTGGAACTCCCCGACACCGGCTACATCGAGTCGTTCAACATCACCCGGGTACCGATCAAGATGCGACCCGACCTGACCCCGCCCTACGTCTCGGCCTGGATCGTGCTCGACGGCGCGTCGGTCGGTTTCATGGGCCTCGGTATGAACGTCGAGCCCGAGGATGTCCGAGTCGGCATGCGGGTGCGTGCCGTGTGGAAGCCCGACGACGAACTCGAGATGAGCGCCCAGAACATCCTTGGTTGGGAACCCACCGGTGAACCCGACGAGGTGATCGACGACTACTCGCGGGTCGGTCGACCCCAGGACGCAGGTGGGTCATGAGGGATGTCGCAGTGGTTGCCTTCGCGCAGCGGCAGGAACCAAGGATCGACACCGAGTCCGAGGTCGAGTTCATGGTGCCACTCATGAACAAGGCAAAGGATGCGGTCGGGCTGACCCAACAGGAAATCGGCTTCACCTGCTCGGGTTCGTCGGACTTCCTCGCCGGTCAGGCCTTCTCCTTCGTCATGACGATCGACGGCACCGGCCCGGTTCCGCCGATCAGCGAGAGTCATGTCGAACAAGACGGTGCGTGGGCGCTGTACGAGGCCTGGGTCAAGTTGCAGTGTGGCGAGGTCGACACGGCCTTGGTGTACAGCTACGGCAAGTCGTCGCCCGGTTCGTTGCGCGACGTACTCGCCACGCAGATGGACCCGTATTACGTCGCCCCGCTGTGGCCCGACGCGTTCGCGATCGAAGCGATGGCGGCCCGTCTTTTGCTCGAGCGCGGCGTGGTCAGCGAACAGCAGTTGGCCGAGATCGCAAGTCGTTCGCGTGCGCACGCAGCGTCGAATCCCCATGCGATCCGTACGACGCCGAAGTCGGCAGCCGAGATCTTGGCCGAAGACTACGCAGTGGCGCCCTTGCGGCCCTCCGACCTACCGGCGTCGGCAGACGGCGGGGCGGTCGTGGTGCTTGCTGCCGGTGACAGGGCTCGGGGTCTGTGCGAACGGCCTGCGTGGATTCGCGGGATCGATCACCGATCCGATGCGCACACCTTGGGGGTGCGTGACCTCACACGGTCGATGTCGGCCCGGATCGCGGCGGAGAAGGCGGGCGTCGGCACCGACAGGATCGACATCGCTGAGCTGCATGCCCCGTTCTCCACGAGTGAAGCCGTGCTCTCGACTGCACTCGGCCTCGGAGACGACACGGTGATCAACCCGTCGGGTGGTGCACAGGCCGCTCACACGATGATGGCATCGGGTCTCATTCGGATCGGTGAAGCTGCGCAACGCATCAGCCGCGGGGAGGCCGACCGGGCGGTAGCCACCGCCGCCTCCGGCCCCTGTCTGCAGCAGAATCTTGTCGCAGTGCTGGAGGGGGAGTGACCGTGGGATCGCAGCGGGCGGCGGTACTCGGTGTCGGTCAGACCAAGTACGACACGACCTATCCCGGCTCGATGGCCGGCATGTTGCGGGAAGCGGCGACCAATGCGCTCGAGATGTCCGCACTGGGCTGGGACGACATCGATGCGGTGATCATGGGCAAGGCGCCCGACTTTTTCGAAGGCGTGATGATGCCCGAGGTCTATCTTGCCGAGGCTCTCGGGTGTGTCGGCAAACCGATCATGCGGGTGCACACAGCAGGTTCGGTCGGCGGATCCACGGCCTGCGTCGCAACGTCGATGATTCAGTCGGGTCTGCACGAACGCGTGCTCACCATCGGCTGGGAGAAGCAGTCGGAGTCCAATGCAATGTGGGCGCTGTCGTTGCCGCAACCCTTTGCGACGTCGGTCAACGCAGGGGCTGGCGGATACTTCAGCCCGATCATCCGGCGCTACATGATGATGACGCAGGCGCCCGAGCTGATCGGCTGCATGGTTGCCCTGAAAGATCGGAGGCACGCCCTCGCCAATCCGTACGCCCATCTCCACCAACCCGACCTCACGTTCGAGCAGGTGGTCGAGTCACCGATGCTGTGGGACCCGATCCGGTACAGCGAGACCTGCCCGTCCTCCGACGGGGCATGCGCCCTCGTGCTCGGCAGCGAGACGGTCGCAGAAGCCCATGTCGGACCGGTGGCGTGGATCAAGGGCACTGCGATGCGTTCGGAGTCTGGATCGTTCGGAGGGCGCAACATGGTGTCACCGGCCGCTTCCGAAGCCTGCGCAAACGACGTGTTCACCCAGGCCGGCATCCACGACCGCCGCAAGGAGATCGACGCAGTGGAGATGTATGTGCCGTTCTCGTGGTACGAGCCCATGTGGCTCGAGTCGCTCGGGTTTGCCGAGAAGGGCGAAGGGTGGCGGATGGTCGAGAGCGGCGCCACGTCGATCGACGGTGGGGATCTGCCGGTCAACTGCTCCGGTGGTGTGTTGTCGTCGAATCCGATCGGCGCGTCGGGGATGATCCGATTCGGTGAGGCTGCACTCCAGGTCATGGGATTGGCCGGCGATCATCAGGTCGACGGCGCAAAGACAGCGGTGGGTCACGCTTACGGCGGGGCTGCGCAGTACTACGCAATGTGGGTGGTCGGCTCCGAGAAGTAGTGCGAGCAGCGCATGTTCGGCCGATGACACCGTCCGTCGCATCCTCGGCCGCTGCGGGAGCGAGACACGCCTTGGTCTCGAACGCTGCGGGTGATCGTCACGGAAGCCGTTGGAACCATCGCAGGCTGAGCACACCGGTCACGAGGGCGAGCACCAGCGCAGCTGTGGTGAACCACACGCTGATGTCCTCGTCGACGGTTTCGAAGCCAACTGCGGTCCCGATGTCGCGGTAGACCGCAGCGAGTTCCTCGGCCGAGGCAGTGGCGAAAAAGCTGCCACCCGTCGCCTCTGCGACCGTTCGCAGCGTGGTCTCGTTCACCGGAACCTCGACATCGAAGAACGTGCCGGGGCGGTCAGGATCCTCGATGGTGACTCGACCCATCGGCGTGCCGAGCGAAACGGTCGAAACAGGGATACCGGCCTGCTTCGCCTCGGCGATTGCGTCCTCGATGGGTCGCCCGATCGTCGGCTCGCCGTCGGAGAGCAGGACAACGACGGCAGGCGGTGCCGATTCGTCGCTGACCTGAAGCTGTTCGATCGTTCGCTCGAGCGTGCTGATCGAGACAGAAATGGCATCACCGGTATTGGTGTACGGCCCGAGTTCGAGCGCATCGATCGCATCGACAACGGTCAGCCGATCGGGGGTCGGCGGGACCTCGACGATCGGAGCTTCGTCAAACGACACCAGGCCGACGTCGACCCCGGCCGGGGCTCCTTCGAGAAATTGGCGGGCCGCTTCCTGTGCCGCTTCGATGCGGGTGGGATCGACGTCGACGGCGCCCATCGACAGCGACGTGTCGACCGTCAGGATCACGATGGCCCGTTCGCGCAGCACGTCGCGTGAGCGAACCGGTCCGGCGACCGAAACCACGAGCAGCGTGACGACGGTGAGAAAGCATGCTGCAACCACATGACGTCGCCAGCCCGGCCGGCGGGGCGCGACCGAGTCGAACAGCGACGCATCGCTGAACTGCAAGGCAAACCGACCGCGCCGCCGCTGTACGAGGGCGTAGGCGGCGATGAGGCCGACGACGACCACCAGCAGCAGCAAGACGAGCGGTCGGGCGATCATCGTCTCGGTCGACCTGGTTGGCGTCGTCGTCGACGTCGATCGACGAAACGGGCCAGATCGATCACCCAGTCTCGATCGGTTCGCAACACGAGATGGTCGGCTCCGGCCCGACGGACCCGCTGGGCATGGTCGGCCAGCCGTTCACGACCCGCTGCCTCATAGCGGGCCCGAACCCGGTCGCTTCGGGTGTCGACTTCGGTGATCGCGCCCCGTTGTCGATCCTGAAGCTCGATGATGCCCACGTTGGGAAGGGTGAGTTCGCGCGGGTCCACCACTTCGACGACCAGGGTGTCGTGGCGCTGGGTCACGGTGCGAAGTGGGCCGTCCCAGTCGGGCCGGAGCAGGTCGGAGATCACGACCGCAAGGCCGGTGCGGTGGCCCGGCCCGGCAAGACGACGCAGCGCCTCGCCGAAGAGGGGCTGGTGGGGACGAGCAACGATCGACGCAGGGTCGTGCGCAGCAATCTGGTGAAGGAGAGCCATCAGGTGACGCCGTCCGCTGCGAGCGCCGAGGTCGTGAATCTCGTCGGCGGTGGCGATGATCGCGCCGAGACGGTTTCCGGCTCGTTCGGTGAGGATTCCGATTGCTGCCACGACCGCCATCGCAAGGTCGACCTTACGAACCATGGCAGTTCCGAAGTCGAGGCTGGGGGAGAGGTCGACGAGGACGGAGGTCTCGAGCTCGCGATCTGCAATGGTTTCTCGAACATGGGGCTCGCCCAAGCGGGCGGTGACGTTCCAGTCCATGCGGCGCACGTCGTCACCCGGACGGTACGCACGGGTCTCTCCTGGCTCGCTGCCGAGGCCGGACACGAGGCCCCGGTAGTCGCCCTGCAACAGGCCGTCGAGGCGGCGCTCGACATCGAGCTCGAGTCGCCGCAGGAACTCGCGGGTGTGACCGCTGGCTGTCGATGCCCGTGCCGGCATCACGAGTCGGGTGCCGGAGCGGGGCTGGCCGGAATCCACGCTGCATCCTCGATACGGCCCGGGTCCTGGGTCGACGGTGAAATGATTGGTGCAGGCACGGTGGACAGGATCCGGACGAGGATCTGCTCGACCCCCGTCTCGGTGGCCAACGCTTCGTACGACGGCACGATCCGGTGGCGCAGCACGTCGGGTGCGATGTCGAAGACGTCCTGGGGTACGACATAGTCGCGACCGCGCAGCAGTGCCATGGCGCGCCCGGCCGACACGAGTCCGAGTGACGCACGAGGGCTGGCGCCGAAGTCGATCATCGGCGTGAGATCGTCGAGGCCGTAGGCCGCCGGTGTGCGGGTGGCGAGCACGAGGTTGACGGCGTACTCGATGACACCCTGATCGACGATCATGTCGAGCGCCCGCGCCTGCCAGGCGATGACATCGTCGATCTCGAGGACCTGTTCGACCGTTGGAGGCACCGAGCCCATGCGGCGGATGATTTCGATCTCCTCGGCGCCGGAGGGGTAGTCGACGAGCACTTTCATCAAGAAGCGATCGCGTTGGGCCTCGGGGAGCCTGTACACGCCCTCGGACTCGATCGGATTCTGGGTGGCGAGCACCAGGAACGGCGTCGGTGCGTCGAACGTCTCGCCGCCGATGGTGACCTGCCCCTCACCCATCACCTCCAACAGCGCCGACTGCACTTTTGCAGGTGCACGGTTGATCTCGTCCGCAAGCACGAAGTTGGCGAAGACCGGGCCGAGCGAAACGTCGAACACCTCCGAAGCGGCGCGATAGATGCGGGTGCCGACGATGTCGGCGGGAAGAAGGTCGGGCGTGAACTGCACCCGACTGAAGGTGCCTCCGGTGGTTGCAGCGAGCGTTCGGACCGACAGCGTCTTGGCCAGACCGGGCGGACCCTCGAGGAGGCAGTGCCCGCCGGCCACGAGGGCGACCAAGAGGCGTTCGACGAGTCGTTCCTGTCCGACGATCACGCGGCGAAGCTCGACCAGTGCCCGTTCGAGGGATGGCAGATCGGCATCGTCTTTCATGGCGGGCTCCGATTCGGGGCTTGATACGAGCTTTCGGCGCGAACTGTTGTCCTGAGCACGTGGACGTCGATGGGCCGAACCATACGCGCAGCCGAACGCGTTCGGTGAGCGCTCTCCCGGCTAGTTTCCGCACCATGCGGATTCTCGTGGTCGACGACGAGGTCGAATTGGCCGAGGCGGTCGCTCGGGGCTTGCGTCGTGAGGGCTACGCAGTCGATCTTGCTCACGGGGGTGAGGAAGCACTCGCAAAAGCCGACATGACTCCCTATGACCTCGTCTGCCTGGATCTCACCATGCCGGACATCGATGGCCTCGAAGTCTGCCGACAACTGCGGGCCGATCCGCCCGAGGAGGGCGACCCCCCGCGCATCCTCATGCTCACCGCCCGCGACTCGATCGACGAGCGAATCGAAGGCCTCGACCACGGCGCCGACGATTATCTGGTCAAGCCCTTCGCGTTCGGCGAACTCACCGCCCGCGTCCGTTCGCTGTTGCGTCGGGAGGCCGGCCGGTCGACCTCGGTGCTCACCGTCGGCGACATCGAACTGGACGACGCCAAGAAACGGGCCCGTCGCGGGGATCGCGAGCTCGAACTCACTGCGAAGGAGTTTGCCCTTCTTCGCTATTTCATGGCCCACGTCGACGAGGTGCTCAGTCAGGAGCACCTGCTCGAACATGTGTGGGACGAACACGCCGATCCGTTCACCAACACGGTGCGAGTGACCGTTGGAACCCTCCGCCGCAAGCTCTCCAACGACGACGAGGAGCAGGCGATCGAAACCGTCATCGGATCGGGCTACCGCCTGCTTGCGTTCGGCGCCGACGACCGTGACTGACACGCCGCCACCATCGGCCGCCGTCCGTGCTGCGGAACGGCTTCCCGGCTGGGCCGGATCGATCCGCTTTCGACTCATGGTCCTCTATTCCGTACTGCTCTTCGGCCTTGCCACGGTGGTCGTCGGCGGTATCTACGCCGGCCTTGCCCAAGAGTTGCGCGACCAAGACGTCAGCCGGACCGAGGAGATGGTTCGGCTCTTCCAGCCGCAAGAAGACGGTCCGATCATCGGTGTGCCCGTCGAAGTCGAGGTTGTCGACCAGCTCGCAGTGTTCGAGAGAGAGGTCAACCAACAGGCGCTCAATCAGCTTCGCAAGTACGCCTTCGGGGCACTGGGCCTGTTGTTCATCGGCAGCCTCGGTGTGGGTTGGTTCGTTGCCGGTCTCGTGCTCAGACCGGTCGGGCGAATCACGTCGGTCGCTCGGGAGATCTCCGGCACCGATCTGTCGCGCCGTATCGAGCTCGAAGGTCCCGACGACGAACTCAAACAGCTCGCCGACACCTTCGACGACATGCTTGGTCGACTCGATCACGCCTTCGAGAACCAACGCGAATTCATCCAGGAGGCAAGCCATGAGCTTCGCAATCCGCTCGCCGTGATCCGAACCAACCTCGACGTCGTCATGTCCGACGCAAACGCCGACGAGGAGGAACTCCGGGCGGTGGGCGAGGTCGTCGGGCGCTCGGCCGAGCGTATGTCTCGGCTCGTCGATGATCTCCTCGTCTATGCCCGGCACGGGACCCGCACCATGCGACAGGAGGACTTCGATCTGGTCGAGCTCGCCCACGACCTCACCGAGGAGTTCTCGGCGCCGGCCGACGCGGCCGACCTCCGGCTTGCGATGCAACTGCCCTCCGAGACGCTCCCGGTCTGTGGCGACAATTCCGCAGTGCGGCGCGCAGTGGCCAACCTGCTGGCGAACGCAGTGCGACTCGCGCCGAGCGGATCGACGATCACCGTCTCGGCCGACCGATTCGACGACTGGAACTTCATCTCCGTAGCCGACGAAGGCCCCGGTATCGCTCCCGAGAACCACCTGCGAATCTTTCAGAGGTTCTGGAAAGGCGACCGCAGCGAGGCTCGTCAGGAAGGGCGCTCCGGCCTTGGACTCACCATCGTGCGCCAGATCGTCGAGTCGCACGGTGGTCGCGTCGACCTTGCGTCCGACATCGGTCGCGGCTCGACCTTCGTGCTCTGGTTCCCCCGCAGCATCAATTCACCCTTGCCGGCCTGAACGGTGGACGGCGCATACGTCGACGTGGGTGCGCATCTACACAACCCGGTCGTTTCGTATCCGACGTACCGCGATGGTCGCGGCGCCTTACCAATCCTTTCGCTCGCAGCCCCTACGCTCCGCTCATGGATCGATATCCGATCGACAACTCTTCCGGCGAGGAACCCCCCGCCTCGCCGGAGCGGCCCGCCGCCGAGCGGTCGCTCGTGACTGGAACACCGTTCCCCCCGACGGTTCCCACGACCGGCCGCCCGGCGGGCCCCTATTCGACTGCGCCGGTGCCTCCTCCTCCGCCACCCCCCGGCAGCAGGGTCGAGGAACCCAGCGTGGCCCCGCCAACCGCACCCTGGATGACACCGCCGATGTCGAGTGGCACTCCTCGTCCGGCAAGCGTGATTCCCCCGCCTCCTTCTGCGGCAGTGGGCGGACCACCCGTTACCCCGCCGGTTGCCACCACACGCACTGAGGATCCCGCCGCCGCATCCCGTGGTCGATGGCGCGCGATGGTTGGTTTTGCTGCGGGTCTGGTTGTCAGTGCGCTGCTCGTCGCGGGTGGCGTGGTCATCGGCACGCAGATCGATGACGACGACACGGTGATCGAGCAAGCCGACCCTGTGACCACCTCACCGGTGGGCAACGAGACCCGCAGTGATCTGACTCCGACCACGGCACCCCCGCCGGTGATCGACGACGACCCCGGAGTTGAACCGGTGACTGCCGTCGCACGGGCGCTTTCGCCATCGGTGGTGCTGATCAACACAGGCGTCGGACAAGGATCCGGGATCATCTGGGATGCAGAGAACGGGTACATCGTCACCAACGACCACGTGGTCGGGAACGCCAACACGGTGTCGGTGCTGTTCGATGACGGCGTCCAAGTCAGCGGCGTGGTCGTCGGCGGCGATGCCGCTCGCGACATTGCTGTCGTGCAGGTCGACCCCGTGGGACTCGACCTCGTCGAGGCGGTCTTCGCAGCCACGGAGACGGTCGAGGTCGGTCAACTCGCAGTGGCGATCGGCAGTCCGTTCGGTCTCGATCAGACCGTTACCGCCGGCATCGTCTCCGCCGTCAACCGCATCAACCAGTTCGGTGGCTCCGATCCGTCGAATCCGGTGGCGGTGGAGATGATCCAGACCGATGCGCCGATCAATCCAGGCAACTCCGGCGGGGCGCTTGCAAACAAGGACGGCCACGTCATCGGCATGAACACCTCGATCCGCACCGATGGCGTCACCACCGCAAACGTCGGCGTCGGGTTCGCCGTCCCGTCCGACACGATTCTGATCATCGCCCAGCGCATCGTGAACGGAGAGTCCCTCGAACTCGGCTTTCTCGGCATCAACGGCGCCACCCCGACCGACGGCACGCTCGGTGCGCTGGTCAGCCTGGTGGTCGAAGCATCACCGGCTGACGTTGCAGGTCTCGAGGTCGGTGACCTGATCATCGAGGTCGATGGCGAGGTCGTGTCGACGATGGAACAACTCGCAGCCGACTTCAAGTTCTTCCGACCGGGCGACGAAATCGAGATCGACATCCTGCGGGAGGGCCGCCGAATCACCTTGCAGGTGACGGTGGGGAGCAACTAAGCACCGGCGACCGTCGCCTCGGGGTGCGATTGCGTCCCCCGGTAGGCTGCGCCGCCATGTTGTTCGCAACCGTCATCGCCATTGCTGCTCTTGTGATCGTTGGAGCATCGTTCATCGTCCTGCGCCGCGACCGCGACGCAGGACTCACGGTCGACCCACCCAACCTGACGAACGTCGTCGACATCTCCGAGGTCATCGATGGGCAGACGGTTGATGACGTCGGAGACCGCCCCTCAGCGGCCGAGGTCACCGATGTGCCTGGCCCAGCCGAACCTTCGCCACCCAGCGTTCGGGAACGACTCGCCAGCGCTCGTACGTCGCTCACAGGGTTCTTCGGCAGCATCTTCTCCGGGGGGATCGATCGAAACACCTGGGACGCCCTGGAAGAAGCCCTCATCCGAGCCGACGTCGGCGTTGCAACGTCGACATCGATCATGGAAGCGGTGAAGTCGAAGGTCGAAGTCGACGGCATCGATGATGCGGCCGACATCCCTGCGCTGGTGCAGGCCGAGATGGTCGATCGGCTCGCCGGTTTCGATCGCTCGCTGTCCACCGATGTCGTTGCGGCGGGTGGTGACGAGGGTCCGGCCGTCTGGCTTTTCGTCGGGGTCAACGGTGTCGGCAAGACGACCACGATCGGCAAACTTGCGAAGCGTGAAACCGACAGCGGGCGCAAGATCGTGATGGCAGCCGGGGACACGTTTCGTGCCGCAGCGGCCGAGCAGCTCGCCATGTGGGCCGAACGTTGTGCGGTGCACCTCGTGCGGGGCGCCGAGGGGGCCGATCCCTCGTCGGTCGTTTTCGACGCCGTCGAGGCGGCTGCGGCGCGTGGCGCCGACATCGTGCTCGCCGACACGGCCGGGCGGTTACAGACCAAGACGAATCTCATGGAGGAGTTGTCCAAGGTTCGACGCGTCGCCGAGAAGGGTGCGGGTACCGTCACCGAGACGCTGCTGGTCATCGACGCCACCACCGGCCAGAACGGTCTGAGTCAGGCCAAGCAGTTCGCCGAGGCGGTCGACGTGACCGGTGTTGTGCTCACCAAGCTCGACGGCTCGGCCAAAGGTGGCATCGTTGTGGCGATCCATGACGAGCTCGGCGTACCGGTCAAGCTCGTCGGCCTCGGCGAGGGGATCAATGACCTCGTCGAGTTCGACGAAACGGAGTTCGTCGGCGCCCTTTTCGAGTAGCGCAGGGCTGACCCGACGGTGCTGCCGACGTGTTCAGCCGGTCGAGATCCTGGCAATACCGCACACACCCAGTGCGTCGTCGAGTGCCGCCACCGCCTGTGCAACCCGTTCGCGGTCGACGTTGCTCTGCGCTCTGTCGAGGCCGGCAGCCAGACCACCTTCGACCTCGTCACCTTGCTCGACGAGCATCGCAAAGTCCTGGAGTCGGGCGATTTCGAACCCCAGTTCGAGTGGAGCGACGACACGGCCGTCGGCGAGGGCTCGACGCAAGTTGCGGACGTCGTCGATGGAGTCTCCGTCGGCTGATCCGTCGAGGATGCTCGACCACTGTCGGATTGCGTTTGCCGCCTCGCACCAGACGATTTCGTCGAAGTCGGCGAGGGTCTCGTCGGCGACGGGCTCTGCGCTCGTGCTGACGAGGATTGCTGTGACGATGAAACCTGCGGCGAGTACGACGATGACCGCCCACTGACGGAGTGTGAAGTTCACCGACGCGACGCTAGTCACGCCGGGCGGCTCGAGCAGGGTCGGGCCGATACCCTGACCGGACCATGTTCGAGACACTCTCTGATCGCTTCGACGGGATCTTCAGTCGCATTCGTGGGCGCGGAAAGCTCACCGAGGATGACGTCGACGACGTCTTGCGCGAGATCCGCTTGGCCCTCCTCGAGGCCGACGTCAACCTCGACGTTGCCAAGAACCTGGTTGGGCGTATCCGTGAACGGGCGGTGGGCGAGGAGCTGAGCAGGGCCCTCAATCCGGCTCAGCAGGTCGTGAAGATCGTTCTCGAAGAGCTGACCACAAGCCTCGGCGGCGAGGCGATGAAGATCACCTATGCCTCGAAGCCTCCGACAGTTGTGCTGATGGCCGGCCTGCAGGGTGCAGGAAAGACCACCACGACCGGCAAGCTCGCGCAGTGGTTCCGGCGGCAGGGTCGCAACCCGCTGCTCGTGGGCGCCGACCTGCAGCGCCCAGCTGCGGTCGAACAGCTGCGAACCCTCGGCGCGCAGGTGGGCGTGCCGGTCTTTTCCGAGCCGACCGATCCGGTGGACGTTGCGGGCCGGGCCATCACCGAGGCGACCCGCACGGGTCGCGATGTCGTGATCGTCGACACGGCGGGCCGTCTCGCCATCGATGACGAACTGATGGATCAGCTCCATCGGATCAGCAATGCGGTCACCCCCGACTACACCTTCCTCGTCATCGACGCCATGACCGGTCAGGACGCGGTCAACACAGCCCGTGCCTTCAACGAGACGCTCGAACTCGACGGTGTCATCATCACCAAACTCGACGGCGACGCTCGCGGCGGTGCTGCGCTCTCCGTCAAGGAGGTTGTCGGGAAGCCGATCGCCTTCGGATCCACCGGTGAGAAACTCGACGAGTTCGAGACGTTCCACCCCGACCGGCTCGCCAGCCGCATTCTCGGCATGGGCGACGTCGAGACGCTCATCGAGAAGGCGGAGGAAGCGTTCGAGAAAGAGGAGGCCGAGGAGGCTGCCGCCCGTCTGTTGGACGGCACCTTCACGCTCGAGGACTTTCTCGAACAGATGCAGCAGATCAAGAAAATGGGTCCGATCGGGAACCTGATGGGAATGATGCCGGGTCTTCCGAAGGAAGCCCGTGACGTCGAAATCGACGATCGACACATTGCCCGCCTCGAAGGAATCATCCGTTCGATGACCCCCGAGGAACGGATCAACCCCGAGATCATCGACGGAAGCCGTCGAACGCGCATCGCGACCGGATCGGGCATGCAGCCCACCGACGTCAAGCAGCTCCTGGATCAGTTCGGGCAGATGCGCAAGATGATGAAGCAGTTCGCCGGCTTCGGCAGCAAGAAGCAGAACCCGTCGAACCGGAAGGGCAAGGCCAAGAAGGGCAAGCAAAAGGGTGGACGCCGCAAGGCCCAGGGTGGACGCGTGACCGAACCTGGTCCGGCGAAGATCCCGAAGGACGCCCTCACGCTTCCCGGCCTCGAAGGAGATGGACCCCCGGACCTCTCCGATCTGTTCGGCCGAGGGTAGGCGAACGTTTCGCCGGCGCAGTCGGGTCGACTCGTTCAGCCGCCAGGTCAGCCGTCCCTCGCAGCAGGTTGGTTCGGGCCGCTGCTTCGGATTGAATAGCCGGGTTGTCTCGGCCCGCCGTGGCGCGACGAAATTTCACCCAGCGATCCCAGAAAAAGAGATTCACCTCATGGCCGTCAAGCTCCGCCTCATGCGGATGGGCAAGAAAAAGCAGCCCACCTACCGTGTTGTCGCCGCCGATTCGCGCTCCCCGCGCAACGGCCGATTCATCGAGATCATCGGTACCTACGAGCCCCGCCAAGATCCGTCGGTCATCAACATCGACAACGAGCGGGCCGTGCATTGGCTCTCCCACGGTGCTCAGCCGACCGACCGCGTGGAGAAACTCCTGAAGATTTCCGGTGCCTGGACCGAGCACACCGGTGAGGCGGTCGACTCGTCGGTGCCGGAGCGCGCTCCCCGGAAGTCCAAGAAGCAGGTCGAGAAGGAGGCCGACGCAGCAGCAGAAGCCTCGGCAGCAAGTGATGGCGATGCCGACGAGGCGAGCGACGACGAAGTCGGCGAGGGCGACGAGTGAGTGCCGACACCGCAGTTGCGGTCTGTGAGTACGTCGTGAAACAGCTGGTCGACAACCCCGACGCGGTGAGCGTCGCACGGTCCGAGACCGACGGCGGCCTCCGCCTCGACGTCACGGTTGGCGACGGCGACATGGGTCGCGTCATCGGCAAGCGTGGCCGTGTCGCCGGTGCGATCCGCACCGTCGTGCGTGCCGCTGGTGTCGATGACGAGGTCACCTCGATCGAGGTTGAGTTCGTCGACTGACGTGCTCGAGGTCGGCCGCATCACCCGTCCGCATGGCGTGCGAGGCGAGGTGAGCGTGCTGCTCATCTCCAACCGAGTCGAGCGCCTTGCGCCGGGCTCGGTACTCGAGTCCACGAGTGGACCACTCGAGGTTCGATCAGCACGTCCGCACAAGGGCGGCTGGCTCGTGCACTTCGCCGGCGTCGATCACCGCGATCAGGCCGAAGCGCTCCGCAACACGGTTCTGTCGGCCGAGCCGATCGACGATCCCGATGAATTGTGGGTCCATGAACTGATCGGGGCGGTCGTGGTCGACCAGGACGGCGTCACCCGAGGCACGGTTGTGCAGGTCCTCGACAACCCTGCCTCCGACCTGCTCGAACTCGACTCGGGATCGCTCGTACCGGCGCGGTTCATCGTCTCGCATGTCGCCGGAACGGAGATCCGGGTCGACGTTCCCGCTGGCCTCTTCGACCTCGATGCTGATGTCCCGGAAGGAGGTGGCCAGTGATGCCCGGTCACCCACTGCGCAGCGAACGGTCGTCCTGATGCGAATCGACGTGTTCTCGATCCTGCCGGAGATGGTCGATCACATCGTCGATCAGTCGGTGATCGGACGGGGTCGACGTGACGGCCACCTCGACATACGCGTCCATGATCTTCGTATGGCCACGACCGACGTCCATCAGACCGTCGACGATGCTCCGTTCGGCGGGGGTGCAGGGATGGTCATGAAGCCCGAGCCGTTGTTCGGTGCAGTAGAGGCTGTCGATCCGCCGCGACCACTCTTTTCCCTCTCACCGGCGGGTCGGCGCTTCGACCAGGGCATGGCGCACGAGTTGGCGGCTTTCGATGGCTTCTCGCTCTTGTGTGGTCGTTACGAGGGCATCGACGAACGGGTGCGGGAGCATCTCTGCGACGGCGAGATCTCGGTGGGCGACGTGGTGCTCGCCGGTGGAGAGGTGGCGGCAGCCCTCGTCATCGAAGCGGTTGGTCGGCTTGTTCCCGGCGTGCTCGGCAACGAGACCTCCATCGAGGAGGAGTCGTTCTCGAACGGTTTGCTCGAGTATCCGCACTACACCCGCCCCGCCGATTTTCGTGGCTGGCAGATTCCCGACATCTTGCGATCCGGGGATCATGGCAAGGTCGATCGGTGGCGTCTCGCCAAGGCGATCGAACGCACGGCACGAGAACGCCCTGACCTCCTCGCCTCCCGAGGCGGTGTGAGTGCTGACGAGCAGGCGGCACTTGCCGAGTTCGACATCGAACTTCCGTAACCTGCGGGTGGGTGGGAGTCTGGTGTTGTCGCCGTAGACTCGTGCGGTCCGGGGCCAGACCCCCGGCTTGTACCTTCGCACCATCACTTCGAGGCAGCCATGCAGCCCACCGATCTCGTCGACAACCTCAGCCTTCGGGACGATGTCCCTGATTTCGCACCGGGCGACACGCTCAAGGTGCACGTGCGCGTGATCGAGGGGAACCGTCAGCGTACGCAGGTCTTCGAAGGCGTCGTGATCCGCCGTCAAGGGGCCGGTGTTCGCGAAACGTTCACCGTTCGCAAGCTCAGCTTCGGTGTCGGGGTGGAGCGCACCTTCCCGTTGCACACCCCGATCGTCGAGAAGATCGAAGTGGGCGCTCGCGGCGATGTCCGACGCGCCAAGCTCTACTACCTGCGTGACCGCATCGGCAAGGCTGCGAAGGTCAAGGAAAAGCGCTTCAACTGATCGACCGGCTCGGCTCACCACCGAGTGAGCCGAGAGCGTGTTCGTGCACCGGTGTGTGCGGTCGTGCCGTCGAACGACAGGCCAGCACGTCGTGTCACAGGCTGTCCCTACGGTCGCGCTCATGACCAGACGACATGACGGGCACTCCCGGGTGGCGCTCGGCCGGTGGGGCGAGCGCCGCGTGGCGCGCTGGTACGAGGCGGCTGGGTATGTCGTGCTCGACCAGAACTGGCGGGTACGCGGAGGCGAACTCGATCTCGTCGTTGCGAAGGGCGATCAGATCGTGTTCTGTGAGGTCAAGACTCGTTCGAGCGATCGCTTCGGTTCCGGGTTCGAGGCGGTCGATGCCCGCAAACAGCGGTTCGTGCGTCGCACCGCGATGTCGTGGCTGGACTGCCACGACCGGCGAGGCCGACTCCGCTTCGATGTGGCGACCGTCCACGGAGGATCGATCGAGATCATCGAGGCAGCCTTCTAGGTCGTAAGGTCGGGGGGCGTGTCCAGTCCGTCCCGAGCCCTGTTGGCCGACCGCCACTTCCGCGGGTTCTGGCTGGCACAGACCTGTCTGGCCGGTATCGGCGGCACCATGCGATTCACCTTCGTGTGGCTGGTCGTCACCCTCACCGACTGGACGGCCGCCGAAGGCATCGTCGCAGGCCTGCTCGGACTTCCGGCCATGTTGTTCTCGGCTGCTGCCGGAACATGGTCCGACCGGGCCGACCGCAAGCGACTGTTCACCACCTGGACGACGGTCACCGTCGTGCTGCTCGCCGTGTTCACCGTTGTGATCGCTGCAGGCTGGGCGACGCCCCTTGTCACCGGCGTTGCTGCGCTGGTGGTGGGAACCGCCGTCATGATCAACCCGCCGAACGTGAACGCCATGGTTCCGCTGCTCGTCGCGCCGGGCCGATTGGTCAACGCGATCGCGCTGCAGAACGGCGCGATGAATGCCGCAAACGTCGGTGCCGTGATCTTCGCCGGGGTTGCCATCGAGTTGTTCGGCGATGCCGGAGGGTTTGCGCTGCTGACCGTGCTCGCCTCCCTGGCGATCGTGTTCATGCGTCCGGTTGTCCTCCCGGTGTCGGAGATCACCGCACCGACCGAGAGTTTCATGGGCGCGCTCCGAACAGGACTTCGTTATACGTGGTCGACCGAACCGGTTCGCACCATGGTGCTGCTCTCCCTCGTGCTCGGGAGTTCATTTTCGGTCATTCAGATCAACGTCCCCCGCGTCGTCGAGAGCGATTTCGGTCGAGACGCTGCAAGCGCAGGTGCCGTCATGGGGGCGTTCGGGATCGGCATGATGCTCAGTTCGCTCTATGTCGCAAACCGGCCGGTCGGTCGCCATGGACTGAACGTGGCCATCTTCATCGGTGTCGGTCTCGGCGGGGGACAGTTTGCGCTGAGTCTGGCACCGAGTTGGCGGAGCGCTCTGATCGTGATGCTGCTGTGGGGCGTCAATGCCGGTCTTGCGATGGCCAGCCACCGCACGATCCTCCAGAAGGCGACGGCGCCAGAGATGATGGGCCGTGTCATGGGGCTGATGATGACCGGCTTCATGGGTGGTCTCCCGATCGGTGCCGCAGCCTCGAGCGTGTTGGCGTTGTCGTTCGATCCAGCCGAAACGATGACCGTGGTCGGGTTGTGCACCGTTGCGATATCGATCTCGCTCAGTTGGCGCCCGTCGATCGTTCGGCTGCGCTGACACTCAACGCGTTGCCTTGCGCGTCTTGCGGCCGTCCCAACACCCGCGATGCCAGTGCCGACGCAGGTCTGGAGCTTCGACAGGGACAACGGCGTAGTGGCCGGTCCCGGGGGGAATGTCTCGGTTGCAGTTGGGGCACAGGTAGGTCTTTGTGGCCTGATACGGCTGCAGGAACCGGATCTCGATCTCGCCGAGCGCCTCGGGGTCGAGCATCAGACGCTCCCGAAGACGACCCAGAGCACCAACAGCAGGGCCGCAGCGCAACCGGCAGCGACGTACAGGTAGTCGGTCGGCCGTTTGCGGTGCGGCCGAGTCGGGTCCATTCCCATCTGCTCAGTATCGTGCGGTGTCGTGCGAGCGCCCACCTCTTGCCGATCACTCTTCGCTGTGCTCTGTGTCGTGGTGGGGCTGCCCGTTGCCTGTGCCGGCGATGTGCCGGAGGTGCCGGTCGGTCCAGGTGGGACGCTCGACGCCGAACTGGTGCTCGGGCGTGACATCTATGAGCGTCGGTGCGCGAACTGTCATGGTGCCGATGGTGGTGGTGGTACCGGGCCGAAGCTCGCGGACGGCAGAGTCGTCGAGCAGTACCCCGACCCTGCCGACCAGCGAGCGCTCATCCTCGACGGGCGCAACGCGATGCCGTCGTTCGACGGTCGCCTGACGTCGGGTGAAATTGACGCGGTGGTTCGCTACACCCGCGAGGTGCTCGACTGACGCATCAGGGTTGTCAGGCATCAGGGTTGTCAGACCCGGTCGATAGCGTCGAATCGTGGCTTGCACCTTGGCCTGACCGGTGCCGTTCACCGTCTCGTGTGGAGGTTGCGCCATGCTCGCCACCATCTCGTCGGCGACCCTCGTGGGGGTCGACGGCCGTCCCGTCTCGGTCGAGGTCCATGTGGCCGACGGACTCCCGGGCTTCACCATCGTCGGCCTGCCCGATGCCTCGTGCCGCGAAGCGCGCGACCGCGTCCGGGCCGCCCTCGTTTCCTCCGGTCGCACATGGCCGCTCAAGCGCATCACTGTGAATCTCGCACCCGGTTCGATGCCCAAGATCGGTGCGGGTCTCGATCTGCCGATTGCCATCGGCGTGTTGATGGCATCCGGCCAGATCCCGGCTACCTCCGATCTCGGTGCGTTCGGCGAACTCGGTCTCGACGGTTCGGTGCGAGCGGTGCCCGGAGCGCTGCCGCTCGCCGATGCCATCCCGGCCGACCGGGTTCTCGTGCCGGCGATCGATGCGCGTGTCGTCGGCCTCGTGATCGGCCCTCGAGCCTGCCCCGTCCACGCGTTGAGCGACGTCGTCGCCTCACTGGCAGACAACTGTCCATGGCCTGACCCTCCGCCATCACCGGTTGCACCTGCGATACCCGAGGGTCCCGACATGGCCGACGTCCGCGGCCAGCCGGCTGCTCGCCTTGCGCTCGAGTACGCTGCCGCCGGCGGGCACCATCTGTTGCTCGTCGGGCCTCCGGGGGCCGGAAAGACGATGTTGGCCAGGCGCCTTCCGGGCCTGCTTCCCGTCCTCGATCCCGATCAGGCGATGGAGGTCACGCGTGTCCACAGTGCGGCGGGCCTGTCCCTCCCGCACGGACTCGTCTGGCAGCCGCCTTTTCGGGCACCGCATCATTCCGCATCCATGGCCGCTCTCGTCGGCGGAGGCTCGGGCAGTGCACGACCGGGCGAAGTCAGCGCCGCTTCGAACGGCGTGCTTTTCCTCGACGAACTCGGCGAGTTTGCACCGTCGGTGCTCGACGCGCTCCGTCAGCCACTCGAGGAAGGAGTCGTACGGGTTGCCCGGGCCGGTGGAACCACCGAGCAACCCGCCCGAGTGTTGCTGGTCGCCGCCATGAACCCGTGCCCCTGCGGTGTCGGAGGGGAGATCGGGTGCCGCTGTCCGCCCCATACCCGGGCCCGTTATGCCCGCCGGATTTCCGGGCCATTGCTCGACCGCATCGACCTCATGGTCCACGTGGATCGCCCTCAGGCCGGTGACCTTCTCGGTGGCGCAGCCGAACCGTCCAGTGCTGTTGCCGAACGGGTTGAAGTGGTTCGGAGCCTTGCACGAGAGCGAGGGGTACGTTGCAACGCCGAACTGCACGGTGAGCGCCTCGAGCGGGCTGCGCCGCTCGAACCCGACGCACGCGATGTGCTCGAACAAGCCCTGCTCAACGGTCAGCTCAGTGGTCGTGGCTTGCGACGGACCCTGTGCGTCGCACGAACGATTCGCGATCTCGACGACGCCGGACCCTCGCTCCGCCCTGCCGATGTGCTGCGTGCCATTGGCCTTCGCGCCCGTGTTCCGCTCGGAGGTTCCGATGGGTGAGCATCGATGGTCCGACGCCGCCGCCGTTGTGGCGCTCGCAGGTCTGCCAAAGATGGGGCCACGCCGCCTCCGGAACCTTCTGAGCGACCGGACGCCGATCGAGGCTGTCGAGTGGGTTGGTGCTGGGGGACTCCCCGACGGGGTTCCGGCGCCGCTCGGGGCTGCATGGCGTGCAGGTCTGCACTGCTTCGACCCGGACGCTGCCCGCACGCAGCTGCGCGAGTCAAGAACGGAGGCCACGTGGAGCGCTCTCCCGACGCATCCGACCTTCCTCACCGACGATGTGGCGCCTGCGCCGGTGCTGTTTCGTCGAGGCCGTCCGATCGACGAAGCGGCTCCCGCCGTCGCCATCGTCGGCACTCGGCGGGCATCGGGTACCGGGCGAGAGATTGCCCGCGAACTCGGACTCGGACTCGCCGAGGCGGGAGTGACCGTCGTCTCGGGCCTTGCACTCGGCATCGACGGTGCTGCGCACGAGGGCGCACTCCTGGCCGATGCTGCGCCGCCGGTTGCGTTCGTCGGAGGAGGGACCGATGTGGTGTATCCGAAGCGGCATCTTGGCCTCTGGGGCCGGATGGTCGATGCCGGCACCGTTGCCGGAGAAGCACCGCCGGCTGCGCCCCCGGCGCCATGGCGTTTCCCGGCCCGAAATCGTCTCATCGCCGCAGCGGCTGACATCGTGGTCGTCGTCGAGTCGCGGGCGGCAGGCGGTTCGTTGCTCACCGTTGACGAAGCAATCCGGCGCGATCGGCAGGTGATGGCGGTACCAGGCTCGTTGCGCAACCCGGCTGCGGCCGGAACCAACAGCTTGCTGGCAGATGGATGTGCCCCCGTTCTGGCTGTCGACGATGTCCTCACCGCCCTCGGGCTGAGTCAGGTCGAACGGGAGACTCGGCGAGATCGGATCGAGGTTCCGCCTGCACCGTCGGCTGCAGCGGCACGGGTCCTGTCGGCGTGTGACGACGGCCCGGCGTCGATCGATCGACTCTCCGCTCGCAGTGGTCTCGCGGTCGGCGAGGTGCTTGCTGCAGTCAGTGAACTTCTCGTCGCTGGCGCCGTTGTCGACGACGGCGCACGTGTTCGGCGAGCATGACTGCACGTTCGGTGCTCATTCGGTTTGCTGATGTCGCTATTGCCCAGGGCTAGAGTGGCGCCATGGCCGAAGTACCCGTGGCGGCCACTGGCGCCGGGTGGCAAGTCGAGGACTGGCTTGCACAGCTCACTCGTGTTGCCAGCTCGACCAGAGAGGTCTACCGCCGAGACATCGCTGCGTTGGTCGGCTGGCTCGACGAGCATGGCTCCGACTGTCCTCGCTCAGTCGATCGGCGGACCCTGCGCCGCTATCTCGCCGAACTCGATCGGCGCGGCTATGCGAAACGCACGATCGCTCGAAAGGCCTCGGTCACACGACGGTATTTCGACTGGTGTCGCCGGGTTGGCCTCATCGACACCGACCCGAGTGCCACCCTCAGCGCCCCTCGTGGCACGTCGACATTGCCCCGAGTGCTCACCGCCGCCGAACTCGACGGGCTCGTCAGCGGTAACGCCAAGGTTGCGGCCGATCCCACCGAGATTCAGCTCCGTGACCGAGCTGTTGTCGAACTGCTGTACGGCAGCGGGATGCGGGTCTCCGAACTCTGCGGCCTCACGACCACCAGCTTCACCACTGCGTCCGACACGGTCTCTGTCTGGGGGAAAGGTGCCAAGGAGCGGCTCGTTCCGGTTTCCGAGGCCGCACGACTCGCAGTTGGTCGCTGGCTGAACGAGGGCCGGCCACTGCTTGCGATCGATCGAGATGTGGGCGATGCGCTGTTCGTCAACCGCGCAGGGAGGCCTCTTTCGCCGCGCGACGTGAGGCGAATCATCGACCGCCGGGCGGTCGCGCCGACGCACCCTCATGCGTTGCGACATACGTTTGCGACTCATCTTTTGGATGGTGGCGCCGATTTGCGCTCTGTGCAGGAAATGCTTGGACATGCCGACCTCGCCACGACGCAGATCTACACCCGTGTGAGCCGAGATCGCCTGCGAGACGTTCATCGATCAACCCACCCTCGCGCCTAGGAACGACCGTGCCCGAGCGAACCGTTGACATCGACAGCCTCTGGGCAGACTTCATGGCGACGCGTTCGCAGACCGCCCGCGATCGGCTGATCGTGCAGTATTCACCACTCGTCAAGTACGTGGCCGGGCGAGTCGGGATCGGCCTGCCCCGCAACGTTGAACAAGCAGACCTGGCCAGCTTCGGTGTGTTCGGCCTGATCGACGCGATCGAGAAGTTCGATCCTGAGCGTGGGTTCAAGTTCGAGACCTATGCGATCGCCCGAATCAAAGGCGCAATCCTCGACGAACTGCGTTCGATCGACTGGGTGCCCCGCTCGGTTCGTTCCAAGGCGCGCAAGCTCGAGCAGGCGATGGCCAAGCTCGAGGCGGAACATTCCCGTGCCGCAACCGACGCCGAGTTGGCCGAGGAGATGGGGATCACCGAGAAGCAACTCCGAACCATGCTGAGCCAGATCAGTTTTGTCGGCGTGGCGGCGCTCGACGAGATGCTGTCGGTCGGTGATCAGGGCGAGGGCATCTCCCTTGGTGACACCGTCGCCGATCAACGGGCTGGCCCAACCGACGCCTTCGAGGTCGAGGAGATGCGACAGATCCTCGCAGCCTCGATCAACCGCATGCCCGAGCGAGAGAAGATCGTGCTCACGCTGTACTACTACGAAGGTCTGACCCTCGCTGAGATCGGTCGAGTTCTCGGCGTGACCGAGAGTCGGGTCTGTCAGATCCACACCAAGGCCGTCCTGCACCTTCGGTCGAAGATGCAGGCCGCCGAACGCGACGTCGCCTAGGTCGCTACGATCAAGGTGTCGCCGTCGGGCGCGCCACTTCCCCCACGATTCTCTCGTGATCGGGAACGTGTGTGGGCCGGTTCGTCGTCTTGTTGGTGTCCATGGGTGCGATCGCAACGGCGCTCGCACCTGCCGCTGCAGCGCAGACAGTGGTGCTGCGTCCCCCGGTTGATGCACCGATCATCGATCCGTTCCGAGCGCCCGAGACCGCCTACGGCCAGGGGAATCGGGGTATCGAGTACGACACGACGGCAGGCGTCGGGGTCGACGCCGCTGGCCCGGGCCTCGTGGTGTTTGCAGGTCCGGTTGCCGGTCGTTCGTGGGTAACGGTCCTCCACCGGGGCGGTCTCCGAACCTCCTATGGCCCGTTGTCCTTCGTTGCCGTCACCGCCGGTGACCTGGTGGAGGTCGGTGATCGGATCGGGTCGACCGCTGGTCCCCTCCATTTCAGTACCCGTGTCGATGGCGACTACGTCGACCCCACCACCCTGCTTGGAGTGCGCACACTCGAGGTTCGACTCGTGGCCCACGAAACCGATGATGATGGGCGGTGGCTGAGACTCCTCGAACGACAGGAGCGTCGTCACCTGGCCGAGCTTGCATCGGACGGAAGTGGGTTCTGGAGCCTTGTCGACCGTGCACTTGGGGGAGCGGTTGGAGCGATCTCGCCATTCTTCGGGATCGAGCACAGCCTCACCGAGCACATGGAGGGGGTCGTCCACCTCGTCGACCTCGGCGACACGCTCTCCGAAGGACTCGACAGGGGAACCATCACCGCCCGGATGATCAACGGACTCGCATCGATTCTCGACCCCGACGAGTGCACGGTTGTCTCCACCGCGGTGGCGGGCATGCCCGCTCGACCGCCGGGGCGCCGCATCGCGATCGTCATCGATGGGCTCGACTCGTCGTCGGACTCGAGTGCGATGGCAGCCCTCGACCTCGCAGAACTCGGCTACGACCGCAGCGACGTTGGGCGCATCAGCTATGCCGGTGGGCTGGTGCCCGGCAGTGGCGGTGACTGGCCGATCGAGCGATCCGAGTACGACGCCTCGACCACTCGGGGTGATGTCGAGCCGCAGATCGATCAGGTCGCACGAACCTTGCGAGCAGTGTCCACTGCCAACCCAGGGGTACCGATCGATGTCTTCGGCCACAGTCTCGGTGGACTGATCGCTCGACATGCGATCGCTGCGACAGCGGAGGAGGTTCCCTACGGGATCGCCATCACCTTGGCGTCGCCGCACGCCGGCGCACCGCTTGCCGACCTTGTCGAGGCACTCGAGGTCACCATGGCCGGTTCGTACGTGGCCGAGGTCGTCGAAGACGTCGGCTGGCACGACATGGCGCTCGTCGCCCCGGCGGTCGAGGATCTGTCGGCAACGGGCTTTGCCGGAGACACCAGGCACGTGGCGTTCCCCGAGTCGGTCCACGCCGTGACGATCGGATCGCGAGCCGACGTGGTCGTTCCCGCCACCCACGCCGGTGCACCCGGTGCGCGTCATGTCGTTGTCGGTGGTCTGGATCCCGTCGGAGCGCACCGCGACATCGTGGGGTTGCCCGAAGTCGAACGAGAGGTCCGACTCGCTCTGGCAGGTCTCCCCCCGGCATGCAGCGGGGCCGCCGATGCGATTCTCGACTTGGTTGTGCCCGAGTCCATCGCATTTGCAGAGACCGCACTCGCTGCCGGTGTACTCGTCCGTGATGTTCTCCCGTCCTGATCCTGCTCGGCCCCGCTATGATGCGCAGCGGTCTGTAGCCAGATCCCACGCGACACCGCACGGGTGCCGGTGGACTATTCGGTACTCGTGCCAGTCCCGGTCGTTTCGTTCGTCCGGCTCGAGTTCACAACCGGGAAAGACATCACCATGGCAGTCATCTCCATGAAGCAGCTCCTGGAGGCCGGCGTTCACTTCGGTCACCAGACCCGCCGTTGGAACCCCAAGATGAAGCGGTTCATCCACGGCGAGCGGTCCGGCATCCACATCGTCGACCTCCATCAGACGCTGAACCATCTCGAGGCGTCATACGTCTTCGTCCGCGATCTCGTCGCCAATGGCGGCACCGTGTTGTTCATCGGCACCAAGAAGCAGGCCCAGGACTCGATCCAGTCCTACGCCGAGCGCTGCAACATGCCGTACATCAACGAGCGCTGGCTCGGCGGCATGCTCACCAACTTCCAGACCATCTCCAAGCGTGTCGGGAAGATGCAGGAGTACCGCCGCATGCGTGACTCCGGCGAGTTCGAGGCCATGCCCAAAAAGGAAGCACTCCTCATCGGACGAGAGCTGGCCAAGCTCGAGCGAAACCTCGGTGGGATCCGCGACATGCAAAAGCTTCCCGACGCCGTCTTCGTGCTCGACACCAAAAAGGAGTACATCGCCGTCACCGAGGCTCGCAAGATCGGTATCCCCATCGTTGCGGTCGTCGACACCAACTGTGATCCGGATCTGGTCGACTACGCCATTCCCGGCAACGACGACGCCATTCGTGCCGGCGAGCTCATGAGCCGGGTGATCTCCGACGCCGTGCTCGAGGGCCGTTTCATCCGGTCGAAGAAAGCCGAGGCAACGGGCGATTCTTCCGTCGAGCGGAACGCCCTGCAGGAAGCCGAGATTGCCGAACAGCAAGCCGAGGCGCGGGCTGCGGCCGAAGCAGAGGCGGCTGAGCGTGAGGCCCGCGTGGTCGCCGCCGTTGCTGATCCGACCGATGAGGATGCCGGCGTGACCGATGAAGAGGACGCCAGCGTGACCGATGAAGAAGTCACCGTCGCCACGATCGACGACGACACTCCTGCGGCCGACGTCGAAGGCACGCCCGAGGCCTGAACGAATCCACCCCCAACTCACTTGCAAGGAAAACCGACATGAGCTTCACCGCCCAGGATGTGAAGGCCCTGCGCGACGCCACTGGCGCCGGAATGATGGACGCCAAGAAGGCGCTCGAGGCTGCCGACGGCGACATGGAGGCCGCGACCCAAGCCCTTCGTGAGAAGGGTCTGGCCAAAGCTGCGGCCCGCTCCGACCGCGACAACGACGAGGGCACCGTGGCCATTGCAGCCAACGGCAACGCGGCTGCGATCGTGCAGATCAAGACTGAAACCGACTTCTCGGCCAAGAACGAGGCTGTCACCTCGCTGGCGCAGACGATTGCCGACGCAGTTCTTGCCGGTGGGGTCGGCGCAGCCGATTCGCACGCCACTGCGATCGACGACCTCAAGGTCACGATCAAGGAAAATATCGAGTTGGGTGCGGTCGAACTCGTGACGGCAGCTGATGGCAACATTCTCGACACCTACCTCCACCGCCAGGACGGCCGCGGCGTCAACGCTGTTGCAGTCGAGGGGAGTGGGGTGAGTCAGGACGATCTCCATCAGGTTGCGTTGCACATTGCGTTCGCCAAGCCCGAGTACCTGTCGGCCGACGAAGTTCCTGCCGATGACATTGCGAAGGAGCGCGCCTCGCTGCTCGAGATCACCAAAGCCGAGGGCAAGCCGGAGCAGGCATGGGAGAAGATCGTCGACGGGCGTATCCGAGGCTGGCTCGGTGAGCGTGTGCTCTTGGAGCAGGGACTGAACGGCGACAAAACTGCCGTGAAGGACAGCTTGGGTGGGGGTTCGATTGCGCGATTCGTTCAGGTTGTGATCGGATCATGACCTGATGAGTGATGGCGAACCCACCCGAGGTACCCAGAGGCCCCGCTGGCGGCGGGTCCTGCTGAAGCTTTCGGGTGAAGCGTTCGCCGGGCCGCTCGAGTTCGGTATCCATGGGCCCACCGTCCGCAAGATTGCGGAGGACGTCGTCTCCGCCTACCGGGCGTTCGACGTCGAGATTGCGGTCGTGGTCGGCGGCGGCAATATCTGGCGTGGCATCGAAGGCGCAGACGAGGGAATGGACCGTGCGCAGGCCGACTACATGGGCATGCTGGCCACGGTGATGAACGCCCTCGCATTGCAGGACACCCTCGAGCAACTCGGCCAGCCCACCAGAGTCCAGTCTGCAATCGAGATGCACCAGGTGGCCGAGCCGTATATCCGAAGGCGGGCAACCCGCCATCTCGAGAAAGGTCGCGTCGTCATCTTCGGTGGCGGTAGCGGCAATCCCTTTTTCACGACCGACACCACCGCAGCGCTTCGGGGTGTCGAGATCGAGGCAGAGGTGGTGCTGAAGGGGACGCACGGTGGCGTCGACGGTATTTACAGCGACGATCCACGCACCAACCCCGAGGCGATCAAGCTGGACCATGTCTCGTACATGCGCGTCCTCAACGAGGGTCTGAAAGTCATGGACAGCACTGCGATCACGCTGTGCATGGACAACGAGCTTCCGATCGTCGTGTTCGACCTGATGGGCAGCGGCAACTTCCAATCCCTGCTCAGTGGCGAACCGGTCGGTACGCTCGTCGACGACGAGGACTGACGTGAGCGACGACGAGATCGAACTGATCCTGCTCGACGCAGGCGAAAAAATGGAGGGGGCGGTCGCGCACGCACGCCGTGAATTCTCCACGGTCCGAACTGGGCGGGCGTCGTCGGCGCTGTTCGAGCGCCTCACCGTCGAGGCGTACGGTGTCGAGATGAAGCTTCAGGAAGTCGCCAGTTTCTCGGTTCCCGAGGCGCGCCAACTCATTGTCACTCCGCACGACATCGGCAACCTCGATGCGATCGAGAAGGCCATCATCAACTCGAACATGGGCCTGAGTCCGTCCAATGACGGGCGCATCATTCGCTTGAGCTTTCCGATGCTGACCGAGGAACGACGCCGTGACCTGGCCAGGGTTGTGGGCGGGATGGCAGAAGAAGCGAAGCAACGCGTCAATGGGGTGCGAAGACAAGCCCGCAAGGAACTCGAGGACCTCGACAGCGTGTCAGAAGACGATGTTCGCGGGGCCGAGACGGCGCTTGACTCCATGAAGGACGAGTTCATTGGCATGATTGATGCAGCGCAGGCCCAAAAAGAAGAAGAGCTGCTCGAGGTTTGAGCCGACAGCAGGGTTGGAGGGGCGACACCGGTGAGTGATGATTCAAAAGATTTCGAGCGCTTCGGCATCGTCGACGGCGGCAAGCTCGCCGACGACGACTTCGCAACTCCGGGACGCTCGGTGTTCGATGACGATGTCTCGTTCGAAGGCGATGACGACGTCGTTCCGCACTGGAAGGAGAAGCCCACTGGCACCGTTCCCCAGGTGGGAGGTTCACCCTCGGGCAGCGTGATCTTCGAGCCTACCGAGGAGCCCGTCTTGCAAGAAGCCGATCCGAGTGAGTTGGCTGCGTGGGCCGAGGCATCTTCCTCGCCAGGCTGGGCGGACCCGCAATCCGATCACGACCCGGTACAGCCTGCAGCGGTCGGTGACGTGTCGACTCCGACGGCCAATGCCTTCTTCTCGGACAACGATGACAGCGTCGGGGTTGGACAGTTCGGCACCCCGGCGGCCCCTGGTGCGGGAGCAGATGAGCAAACACTCGCCGCTCAACTGGGCGGTATCGCCAGTGTCCCGACCGGTGAGCGAGACATGCCGATGGCAATCGTTGTGGGCTTGGGGCTGGCAGCGACGATCCTCGCCGCAATGTGGGTCGGCCCTGCGGTCGCACTGGTCGTCGTGACAGTTGCGCTCGGGCTCGGTGCGGTCGAGTTCTTCAATGCAGTTCGTGTCGCCGGCTATCAGCCAGCCGTGCTGCTCGGTCTTACGGCGATCGTGATGTTGCCCTTGGCGGTCTACTGGCGAGGTGAGGCTGCGATTGCGCTCGTACTCGTCCTGGCGCTCGTCTTCGGTTCGCTGTGGTACCTCATGGGTGTGGGCACCGACGGAGCCCTGCGGGGACTGGGCGTCACGATGCTCGGCATCGTGCACCTCGGGGTGCTCGGATCGTTCGCCGCGTTGATGTTGGCGATCGACACCTACGGCACCGGGCTGCTCACTGCCGCGATCTTGTTGACCGTTTCCTACGACGTCGGTGGACTCGCCATTGGCAGGGTGATGGGGCGAACTCCGCTTTCGCCTGCGAGCCCCAACAAGACCAGAGAGGGGCTTGTCGGCGGCATGATCGTGACCGTGGTCGCTGCGGTCGTGATGGGTGTGCTCGCCATGCCGGCGCCGATCGCTGGTTCTGCCATCGAGGGAAGCGGACTTGGCACGGCGTTGCTGCTCGGCATCGTGGTTGCGATCGTCGCACCGATAGGGGACCTCGCCGAGTCGCAACTCAAGCGCGACATCGGCATCAAGGACATGGGTTCGATCCTCCCGGGTCACGGTGGCCTCTTCGATCGATTCGACGGATTGCTGTTTGCGTTGCCCACCACCTACTACGTGGCCAACGTGCTGCTCTTCACCTGAGCCCACGATGACCACGCCGGTCGCGGTTCTCGGGTCGTCCGGCTCGATCGGCACCCAAACGCTCGAGATCATCCGCGCCGATCCCGAGCGCTACCGCGTCACGGCGCTCGGCGTTGGCCGATCCGATCTTGTCGTTGCGCAGGCGGAGGAGTTCCGTCCTGACGTCGTCGCAGTTGCAGATGTCGATGCGGCTGCCGAGATCGGTCCCCGCCTGCCCTCCGGTACCGAACTGCTCGTCGGCGAGCAGTCGATGGCCGATGCAGCTCGAACCGCAGACACGGTGATCAATGGGGTTGTCGGGTTCGCCGGTCTGTCGGTCACACTGGCCACGCTCGAAGCAGGCAAGCGACTCGGCTTGGCGAACAAGGAATCGCTGATCGCAGCGGGCCCCGTGGTGCAACGGGCATGGCAGACACCCGGCGCCGAGATCGTGCCTGTCGACAGTGAACACTGTGCAGTCCATCAGTGCCTTCGGGCGAATGAGATCACGGGAAAGGTGGGAGCCGACGATCGCGTGTCGACGATCGTCCTCACCGCCAGCGGGGGGCCGTTCCGGGGCCGTACACCGAGCGATCTCGCATCGGTGACGATCGATGATGCCTTGGCCCACCCGACATGGTCGATGGGACCGAAGATCACGATCGACTCCTCGACGCTCATGAACAAGGGCCTCGAGGTCATCGAGGCACATGAGCTCTTCGGCGTGTCGTTCGATGACATCGAGGTCGTGGTGCACCCGCAATCGGTGGTTCACTCGATGGTCACCTACACCGACGGCGCCACCATCGCACAGCTGTCGATGCCCGACATGCGGCTGTGTATCGGCTACGCGTTGGCGTATCCCGATCGGTTGGCTGCTCCGTTTGGCCCGATCGATTGGACTGCGATGGGTCGGCTCGAGTTCCAGCCCCCTGATCTCGACGCATTTCCATGTCTGCGGCTGGCCTATGAGGCGGGTCGGGCTGGTGAGACGGCCCCGGCCTGGCTCAGTGCGGCGAACGAGGTTGCGGTCGAGGCATTCCTCGAGGGGATGATTGCGTGGGTCGACATCGCAGATGTCGTGGATCAATCGCTCCAGAGCTGGCCGGGCACTGCGGCGGAGAGCGTCGATGCAGTGCTGCTGGCCGATCGGCAGGCGCGCGATACCGCAAGCACGCTCATCGCGGAGAGAATGGCGTGATGCAGACCGAGTCCCCAGCTGAGGCGATGGCCGAGCGTACGTCGGAGCCCCGCAACGACTTCACCGGCCTTGCCCTGTTGATCGGAGCGATTCTTGCGCTCGGGTTCCTTGCAGGCTGGGGTTGGGCATTCGTCGTTTCGGCGATCATCTTCATGATTTTCATGCACGAACTGGGCCACTACCTCACGGCTCGCGCCACCGGCATGAAAGTCACGGAGTTCTTCATCGGGTTCGGTCCCCGGCTGTGGTCGATCCGCAAGGGTGAAACCGAGTACGGCGTGAAAGGTATTCCGGCGGGTGCGTACGTTCGCATCATCGGAATGAACAACCTCGATCCGGTCGATCCTGGTGATGAGGACCGCTCATACCGGGTGAAATCGTTTCCCCGGAAGCTCTTGGTCGTGAGCGCCGGATCGATCATGCACTTCCTCATGGCGTTCGTATTGCTGGTTGCGCTTTTGGTGGCGTACGGCGTCAATGCCGATGACGGGAGCTGGGAGGTCGGATCGGTCTCCGATGCCAGCGCCGCATTCGCGCTCGACCTGGACGTTGGCGACCGCATCCTTCGACTCGACGGCGAAGAAGTCACCGATTTCGGTTCGTTCGGCGATGTTGTCGAAGCTCGCGGCGGTCAGCGTGTCGAGGTCGTGTGGGAACGAGACGGCGAGGTCAGAACAGACACGGTGACGTTCGGCGCACGGCTTTCAGAGATCGGCGCGGCCGGGTTCGGAGGCCTGTTGCCCTTCGACCGAATCCTGAGCATCGATGGAACCGACGTCTTTTCGTGGGAGGACGTCGTTGCGGCGACGGCAGATCGAGAGGGCGATCGGGTCGACATGATCGTCGACCCGGTCGGCGAACGATTCCCTCGGGTCATGTTCGATGTGACGATCGGTGAGGTTCCCACCGATCCCGGTGAAGCGACCTTCGGCTTCTTCGGTATCAGCGCAGAACCGATCCGCGAGACCTTGGACCCGATCGCTGCGACCCAGCGAGCCGGGTCCGAGTTCATCGAACTCGTTGGTCTGTCCGTGGAAGGTCTTGCCCGATTTTTCACGCCGGGCACGCTCGGAAGGTTCGTCAGCGACACCTTGGGCGGGGGCGACAACCCCCCAACCATCGAGGTCTCCAGTGCCGAGGAGCGCGAGATCGCAAGTCGCGCCCTCGACACCCGAAACCCCGACGAAGATCGAATCCTCTCCATCTATGGCGCCGCTCGGGTGGGCGCCAACATCGATTTCGAACGTCAACTCGGCCTGCTCGTCATGCTCAACGTTTTCGTCGGGGTCTTCAACATGTTGCCGCTTCCACCGCTCGACGGCGGCCATGTTGTTGTGGCCGCCTACGAACGCCTCCGCTCGATCGGGGGTCGTCGGTACGAAGTCGACTACGCACGGGTTCTGCCACTCACCTACGCAGTGTTTGGCGTACTCGTCACCATCGGACTCCTCGCGCTCTTCCGCGACATCGTCGACCCGATCGATCTCGGCTGAGGGCCGCACCGGCTCGCCGGCACACCGGTCACTGCACTGCGAGCGGTAGATTCGGGCTGTGGAGTTCACCCAGAGCTTTCCTCGTCGCAAGACTCGCCAGATCATGGTCGGCGACGTAGCGGTCGGTGGAGGAGCTCCCGTCACCGTGCAATCGATGACGATCACCAAGACAGCCGATCACGAGGCGACCCTCCAGCAGATCTACTCGTTGGCAGCCGCCGGTTGCGACATCGTTCGAGCCACCTGCAACGAGCCCGAGGCCGCCGAAGGTCTCGCTCGCATCGTGCCCCGCTCCCCGCTCCCGATCGTCGCCGACATTCATCACCAGTACCGGCGGGCGCTGGAGGCGCTCGAAGCCGGAGTGCACTGCTTGCGACTCAATCCCGGCAACATCCGCAAACCCGAGCACATCAAGGCTGTGGCTGCGGAGGCCAAGGATCGAAATGTGCCAATCCGTATCGGCGTCAACGGCGGGTCGCTCGACCCGAAGTTGTACGACAAGTACGGCGGCAAGGTGACACCGGAGGCGATGGTCGAATCGGCGCTGCAGGAAATCGCCTACTTCGAGGAGGTCGACTTCGACCTCATCAAGATCTCGGTGAAGGCATCTTCGGTGCCGTTGATGATCGAGGCATATCGCCAACTCAGTGAGGTGACCGACCATCCGTTGCACCTGGGCGTGACCGAGGCGGGGCCCCCGCCGATCGGCATGCTGAAGGCCACGGCCGGCATTGCCACCCTCCTCGCCGAGGGGATTGGTGACACGATTCGCTATTCGCTCACGGCTGATCCTGTCGAGGAGGCGAGAGCCGGCCGCCAACTGCTCGAGGCCATGGGCCTTCGTGAACGCAAGAACGTCGACCTGATCGCCTGTCCGTCGTGTGGACGGGCCGAGGTCGATGTCTTCACCGTTGCCCAAGACGCCATGGCGGCGTTCGGCGAGCGCGAGATACCGCTCCAGGTGGCGGTGATGGGTTGTGTGGTCAACGGGCCGGGTGAAGCTCGCGATGCCGATCTCGGTATCGCCGCCGGCAACAAGCGTGGGCATCTCTTCGTCAAGGGTCAGAATGTCATGGTCGTACCCGAGGACGAGATGGTCGACACTCTCGTCGAATGGGCCGAGTTCATCCATGAGCACGGCGCTGACGCAGCACTCGACAAGGCGAAGGCCACGAGAGATGCAGCGAAGAGAGCGGCGGAGGAGGACCGGAATCGCAACCTCGACGAGCGTGGCGCCGATGCGAACGAGTCCGAGGCTGTCATTGCCGAAATCCGGCGCAGCAAGGGCTGAGCCTTGGCGAAGGCGATCGTCAGCATCGATGCAGCGGCTGCCCGGGCGTTGCCGGCTGTCTCGGTCAGAAGCGGCCGGCCGGCCGACGGCTTTGCGCCGATCACCGTCGCCAACCACACGATCTTCCTGCCGCTGACCCACGTCGAGTTCGAACGCGTCCGCACGCTCCAGCATCGACAACGGTGGTCGCTGTGGGGTGGGCTCGGATGTCTGGTGTTCGGTGCTGCGATGGCCCGGTTTCCGTTGATGCTTCCCCTTGCGATCGGGATCGCCATCCTCTCGGCGCTGTTGTGGGGCCTGATCTGGGTCACCCTCAAGACGTACCTGCCGTCGATGGAGGTGGTCGGCAGCCAGATCCGTATGGTCCGCGTGCATGAACGCTTTGCGGCCGCTGTCCGTGACAAATCCTGATATCGTTCGGACAACGTTCTTTACCGGTTGCGGACGAGGCGTGGCCACTGGCCACGCCTTTCTTGATTCCGGTGTACACCGACAGTTCGAAAGGGAGTGCCATGGCCGTTGTCGATCGAGTTCGCGAGCTTGTGGCCCCCATCGTCACCGATGTCGGTGTCGAGCTGTACGACGTCGAGTTCACTGGTGGAATTCTCCGGATCTTGGTCGACGTGGAGGGCGGTATCGACATCGACGCGATCAAGGTGATTTCGCGTCGTTCGAGCCGCTTGCTCGATGATGCCGACCCGATTCCCGGTCGCTACACCCTCGAGGTGTCGAGCCCTGGCCTCGAGCGTCCGTTGCGAACCCGCGACCACTTCGAAGGTGCCATTGGCGAAGTTGTGAAGTTCAAGACACACGTCGAGATCGAAGGACGGCGCCGATTCCAAGGGACGTTGGTCGGTGCAGACGGCGACGGGTTCCGACTCGATCTCGACGGTGCCGAACGGGTCTTCGGGTACGACGACGTCACCAAGGCCAAGACCGTTTTCGAATGGAATCCGACTCCCAAGCCGGGTTCGGGCTCCAAGGACGCAGGTAGCGGCCGCGTCACCCCAGCTCACTCCAACCAGGAGGCCAACCGATGAACCAAGACATGATGGAAGCGCTAGAGGCACTGGCCATTGAACGAGGCATCTCTGTCGATGCCTTGTTCGGTGCGCTCGCCGATGCACTCGAACATGCCTACAAGCGGCTGCCAGATGCCTACGAGTACGCATGGGTGACGATCAACCCTGACACCATAGAGTTTCAGGTTTTTGCCCAGGAGCTCGACGAGGATGGGGAACCGATCGGCGAAGAGTTCGAGGTGACTCCGGACGACTTCGGCAGAATCGCAGCGCAAACCGCTCGTCAAGTCATGACACAGCGCATCCGTGAGGCCGAGCGTGAACTCAAGTACGAGGAGTACGCCGGTCGTGAGGGTGACATCGTGACGGGCATGATTCAGCAGACCGATGCCCGCTACACGCTGCTCGACCTTGGTCGTGTCGAGGCGTTGCTCCCACAGGCCGAGCAGGTGCCGTTCGAACGTCCCGATGGCACCACCCGGATCAAGGCGTACATTGTCGAGGTCCGCAAGACCGCCAAGGGACCGCAGATCGTGGTGAGCCGTACCCATCCCGGTTTGGTGAAGCGCCTCTTCGAGTTGGAGGTTCCCGAGATCGCCGACGGCGTCGTCGAGATCAAGGCGTGCGCTCGCGAAGCGGGGCATCGGACCAAGATTGCAGTGTGGTCGAATGATGCCAACGTCGACCCGGTCGGTGCCTGCGTCGGTGCCCGCGGCGCTCGGGTTCGTCAGGTCGTCAATGAACTTCGGGGCGAGAAGATCGACATCGTGCCGTTCCATGACGACCTACAAGAGTTCGTGACCCGCGCCTTGAGTCCGGCCAAGGTCACCGAGGTTCGACCCGACGAGATGACTGGCGATTGTGACGTGATCGTGCCTGACCATCAACTGAGTCTTGCCATCGGGAAAGAGGGGCAAAATGCCCGCCTTGCCTCGCGTCTCACCGGCTGGGGCATCAACATCAAGTCCGAGACCGACTTTGCCGCAGAGCAGGAGTTCGGTCCGGTCGAATGGGCCGATGGCGAGTGGATCCGCGACCCCGAGACCGGTCAGAACATGTGGCAGCCTGCCGACGGTAGCGAGCCCATTTCTGAGGCGGATTACTACGCCCAAGCTGAAGCAGAGGCGGCTGCCGAGAGTGTCGACGCTGACACCGATGAGGGTGCGACCGACGCCGATCGGACCGATGATGATGCCGAGGACGCCGCTGACGATTCCGTCGGTGCTCGCGACGAAGAGGAGTAGTGCCCGTCCGGACGTGTGTTGCCTGCCGGCAGCGGTTCGAACAGGGCGATCTGGTCCGCCTTCGGGCGTCCAGTGAGGGGCTCGCTGCGGATCATGGACCGGGGCGTGGCGCCTACGTCGGCCCGTCACAGGCATGTCTCGCCCTTGCTGTCGAACGGAAAGCACTCGGCCGGGCCCTGCGAGCGGAGGTGAATGCCCCTGATCTGGCTAGGCTGCGGGATTCGTGGCCAGTTGTGCCTCCCGCGTGCCCGCACGGGGGCGGCTGACACCACGGGTAGCGTGTGAGGCGCTGCTGGACCGTTGATTCAGAAAGACGAAACCACCACGTGCCATCCAAGATCCGCGTCTATGAACTCGCACGAGAGTTGGGCATGACAAATGCTGAGACTCTCGATCTTGCAGAGTCCTTGGGGATCGGGGTCAAAGGCCACTCCTCGAGTATCGAAGACGCTCAGGCCGATCGTGTGCGCCGCAAGGCAGAGCGCGAAGGTCTGACTCGCGACGAGCAGCCCGAAGAGCCGAAGCCGGCGAAGAAGGCCACTGCGAAGAAGGCCACTGCGAAGAAGGCCACTGCGAAGAAGGCCACGGCGAAGAAGGCTGCGGCGAAGAAGGCTACGGCGAAGAAGGCCACTGCGAAGAAGGCCACGGCCAAGAAGGCTGCTGCGCAGACAGCAGAAGCTGTCGAAGTCGAATCGTCTGGGCCAGATACCGAAACGCCGGCTGTCGAGGCCGAACCCGTCGATGTCCCTGCTGCACCGGTGGCCCCAGCCCGCGTGATCTCCTCGAGCGGCAGTGCTGCGCCGCCGAAGCGAGTCGTCGAGGACGTTGCCCCGCCTGCCCCCGCCGCTGCACCGGTGAAGAAGGTCGTCAAGAAGGTTGTCAAGAAGGTCGTCAAGAAGGTCGTCAAGAAGGCACCGACCTCTGGTTCCGGCAAGCCCATTCCACCCCCGCCGCGATCGACCTCCGGCCGTGCAATTCCACCCCCTCCCGGTGGCGTACGTCGCCCGTCAGGGGGGCCTGGCGGTGCGCCGCGCAGCCCGATGCCGCCAAGTGGCGGCCCTCGACGTGGACCTGGCCCGCGCGACAGTGTGCCCGGCGCAGGTGCGCCTGGCCGTGGGGGTCCCGGCGGCGGTCCTGGCGGCCGTGGAGGTCCGGGTGGCCGTGGAGGTCCTGGTGGTCCGGGTGGGCAGCGCCCACGTCGCCGCAAAGGGCGTCGCCGTCGCAACAGCGAAGAGCTCCAGCCGATGGATGCTCCCAGCTACACACCCCAGGATGCACCGGTCCCCGAGGGTGAGATTGTGGTCGAGCGGGCCTCGACTGCGCTCGATCTCGGTCCGAAGGTCAACCGCACTGCCGCTGATGTCATCCGCTTTCTCATGCAGGCCGGCGAGATGGTCACCGCAACGCAGTCGCTGTCGGACGACATGATCGAACTGTTCGCCGCCGAGATCGGCGCAGAGGTTCGTCTCGTCGATCCGGGTGAGGAACAAGAGGTCGAACTTCAGAAGCTGCTGGATCTCGACGAGGTCGACGAAGCCGACGATGAGGCGCCGATCCGTCCTCCGGTGATCACCGTGATGGGTCACGTGGATCACGGGAAGACGTTGTTGCTCGACCGCATTCGCAACGCAAACGTCGCCGACGGCGAGGCCGGAGGGATCACGCAGCACATCGGTGCGTACCAAGTGGATCATGGCGGTAAGAAGATCACCTTCATCGACACGCCAGGTCACGCAGCCTTCACGCAAATGCGTGCTCGTGGAGCTGAGTCCACCGATGTCGTGATCCTCATGGTCGCAGCCGACGATGGCGTCATGCCGCAGACGATCGAGGCGATCAATCATGCGAAGGCAGCTGAGGTCCCGATCATCGTTGCCGTCAACAAGATCGACCGTGAGAACGCCGACGTGGACAAGGCCATCGCGGGAGTCGCCGAACACAACCTCGTGCCCGAGGAGTGGGGCGGCGAAACGATCTTCCAACGGATCTCGGCGCTTCAAAACATCGGCATCGAAGAACTCCTCGACCAGATTCTCCTCGTTGCCGAGGTCGAAGACCTCCGGGCTTCGCCCGAGGGCCGTGCCCAGGGCGTCGTCCTCGAGTCGAATCTCGACATTGGCCGGGGCCCTGTCGCCACCGTTTTGGTGCAGAGTGGCACCCTTCGAGTCGGCGATCCCATGGTCGCCGGCGCAGCCTGGGGTCGCGTGCGTGCCCTCATCAACGATCACGGTGAACAGATCAAGGAAGCCGGTCCATCCACGCCGGTGCAGGTCCTTGGTCTGTCCGAGGTGGCTGATGCCGGTCGCGAGTTCGTCGTTGCGCCAAACGAGAAGGTCGCCGGTCGGGTGGCCGATACTCGTGAGCACTGGCAGCGTCAGTCGTCACTCGGTCGCGAAGCCCATGCTCTCGCCGGCGGAGCGAAGCTCGAGGACATCTTTGATCAGATCCAGCGTGGCGAGGCTGCAACGCTCAACCTGATCGTGAAAGCCGACGTCAACGGTTCGCTCGAGGCGGTGACCGAGAGCCTTCGCAAGCTGGAACGTGACGAAGTCAAGATCGGTTTCGTGCATCGGGGCGTTGGTGGCATCACCGAAAACGACATCCAACTCGCAGCCACATCCAACGCAACCATCATCGGCTACGGCGTTCGGCCCGACCGCAAAGCGCGCGATCTTGCCGACCTCGAAAAGGTCGAGATTCGAACGTACGAGATCATCTACCACCTGCTCGAAGACATCGAGTCGGCGATGGTCGGCCTCCTCGCCCCGACGTTCGAAGAGGTCGTCACCGGCGACGCCGAAGTTCGGGAGATCTTCAGCGTGCCTCGGATCGGCAAGATCGCAGGCTGCTACGTGCTCAATGGTGTGATCACTCGAAATTCGAAGGTCCGTTTCATTCGTGAAGGGACGATCCTCTGGAAGGGCACCGTGCAGTCCCTCAAGCGCTTCAAGGACGATGTCCGTGAGGTGGCTGCGGGCTTCGAATGTGGTATCGGCCTGTCCGACTTCCAAGATCTTCGCGAGGGCGACATCATCGAGACCTACGAGGAGCGCGAGATCGAGCGCACACTCGAAGATCTCAGCTGATGGCGCGACGCAACTCGCGACACAACAGCCGAGGACAGGCCGGAGCGCGAACTGCGAAGGCCGGTGAACTGATCCGGCGCGTGGTGGCCGAAGAACTCGAACTGATCGAGGACGAGCGACTCGACCTCGTGTCGCTCACCGGCGTCGAGGTCGACCGTGATCTCCACCGAGCGGTGGTGTACTTCACCACCTTCGACCGTGACGAT
>Ga0181558_10000251_pt1 | contig 49222 bp, 42 predicted proteins | sample 011ome_22_FD_133754 | JGI IMG/M metagenome (GOLD analysis project Ga0181558, IMG submission 133754) | Coastal salt marsh microbial communities from the Groves Creek Marsh, Skidaway Island, Georgia - 011507BT metaG (megahit assembly) | ecosystem: Environmental > Aquatic > Marine > Intertidal... | reverse complement strand
CCAGCCAATTTGAACGGACAGGTCCCCGGCGGCACCTACCAGGCCATCACTCGCAACCCGGAAATTACTGCCATCCTGTCAGGGCGCGCCGTTCGCGATGCCGAACCCAACCCAGCCGATGGTCCTTACCCCCTTGTTATCATCTCCCACGGCCACCCGGGCAACCGTTTTCTCATGAGCCACTCTGCAGAGAGTCTCGCCAGCAAGGGCTATGTGGTTGCCTCGATTGACCACACCGATAGCACCTACGAAAGTGAGCAAAACTTCTTTTCGACGCTCTATAACCGACCCTTGGATCAACGCTTCGTGCTGGCAAGTCTGGCGGAAATGGAAGGATCAGATCCGGTCTTCGGTGACATGATCAATGCGGACAACACCGGCATCATTGGCTATTCCATGGGCGGCTATGGGCTGGTGAATAATCTCGGTGGTGCCTACAGCACAGACATGATTGGCTCATTCATGGCGCCTCCCAATGAGCTGCTGGCCGAGCACACTGAGAATAACCCCGACTACCGCGACAACCTGGATTCTCGTATCAAGGCAGGTGTTGCTGTTGGACCCTGGGGTATGAACAATGGACTGTGGCGGGTTGAAGACCTGGCCGGCATTACTGTGTCAACGCTCTATATCGCCGGCAGCGCCGATGGTGTATCGGGTTATGAAAATGGCACTCGAGCAATCTTTGAGGCGGCAGTGAACAGCGATCGTCACTTGCTAACCTTCAAGAATGCCGGGCACAACGCCGGTGCACCCATTCCCTTGCCGGTTGAAGTGCTAAACAGCGAAGGACAGATTGGTGCTAGCCACTATACCGATCCGGTGTGGGATAACGTGCGCATGAATAACATCATGGATCATTTTGTTACTGCCTATTTCGACTACCACCTGAAAGGTGAAGACCTCATGCTGACTTATTTCGACCTGGTCCCAGATGGCGCGGATGGTGTGTATTCGGTGCGTGACGGTCAGCAGTCTGAGGATCACACCTACTGGCGCGGATTCTCGTCAGGCGGCGCGGTGGGTCTGATGATGGAGCACTTGGCGCCTGGCGAATAGCCCGGACGGGATTTCGCCAAGCTGAAACGGCAAGCATGGCTCTGAATGCGGACCACTCTGATAAACGAATAAGCCAAACCAATGCAAAAGCCTCCGATTTTCATTGCGACCCAGAACGCCGAGCGTTACCAGGAGCTGCTTGAAGATCGGCTAGGCCGCAGTATTGATATCACTCTCGCCAACACCCAGGGCGAAGTGGTCAGCAATTACGGGAGGCAGCCCGTAGTTTTGGGTCGTCCCGATTGGCTTCTACCGCTGTTAGACACAAAGCCACCGGTGCAGTGGCTGCAATCCACCTGGGCAGGTGTGACGCCCCTCGCGCATCACAGCTTCCGTGATTATCAGCTTACCGGCGTGAAAGGCGTGTTCGGACAGCAGATGGCGGAATATGTGCTGACTCACTTGTTGGCTTTTGAGAGCAAGTTGGCTGCTAGGATACAGAGCCAGTCCAGCAAGCTTTGGGATGACAGTCTTAGTGGTACGATTCAAGATAAGACTATTGGTATCATGGGTACCGGATCCATCGGTACTGCCGTTGCCCAGACTTGTGTGCAGTTGGGTATGCGTGCCATCGGCTTTAACACCTCGGGTTTGCAGGTAGCGCCTTTCGAGAAAGTGTTTGCGACGGATGAACTGACAGCCTTTCTCGATGGCTGTGACTATGTCGTCGGCATCCTGCCTGATCTTGAAGCCACCACCAACTTGCTTGATGCGGCGGCCTTCGCAAGCATGAAAGATACGGCACTGCTGATCAACGTCGGGCGTGGCAACCTCATTGATGATGATGCCCTGCTGTGGGCGCTGGAGCAGGGGGAGATCGCGGCTGCTGTGCTGGATGTGTTTAAACAGGAGCCACTGCCTGCTACGGATTCATTATGGACGACATCCAATCTCACCATTACGGGCCACATTGCTGCGGTTAGTCGTCCCGATGATATCGCGAGACTGTTCGCGGAAAACTATAAGCGCTTCGCCAGTCATCAGCCCTTGCTGCACCTCATCAATTTCGACAAAGGCTATTAGTCCGCACAATGCAAATGCTTGGAACTAAAAACCCGGTCCTGCTTGGCCTGTGCTCGCTGTTTATTTCAGGTGGCGCTCTTGCGCAGGCTGCTGCAAAGAGTATCGATGAATCCAGCGTTCTGGCCGTGATGCAGCAGCCGGCCCGCTTAGCCTCAGATGTGGAACGGGATGCTCGCAGTCAACCTCATAAGATCATACCGCTGCTAAATCTCGCTCTAGGCGACCGCGTGATCGATATCTTCGGCTCCGGGGGCTATTACAGCGACCTGCTGGCTCGCCTGTTGGCAGAGGAGGGCGCCGCTATCTTGCACAACAACCAGGGGTTTGAGCAGTGGGGCAGCAATATTCTGCAGGACAGATACGCCAACGGCATGCCTGACAATGTGGTGGTGCATACCCGCAGCGGGATTAATCTCGACCTCGAGCCTGCTAGCCTGGATGGAGCGTTGATAGTCATGGCGCTGCACGATCTCTACGTGATTCCCAAACGCTACAACGGCGAAGCTTATGTCCCAGTGGGGCCTCCTGCAAACGTCGCCTATTTCTATGAGCAATTGTTGGCCGGCTTGAAGCCAGGTGGACGCTTCGTAGTAGTTGATCATGCCGGTGAACCTGGCATGGGACATGAGCAGACCACGGATCTGCATCGAATTGGGGAAGACTATTTACGTGAAGACATTGAAGCCCATGGCTTCAAATTTATTGGTAGCGAAGCTGCGCTCAGAAACCCCAATGACGATCGTGCACGCATTGTTTTTGATGAGGACCTGCAGGGCAGGACTGATCGCTTTGTGCTGGTTTTTGAAAAGCCCTGAGTAGTTTGCTCGAGTCTTAATTTGCGGCGGCAATCTCTGTATTGAGCTCGGCATCAAGTTCGGCACGCCCGGCACCTGTTAACATCCACTTTATAGAATAATTACCTTCATGGCAGGTAAACTCATAGATGGGTTCGCTAGTGGCTCTGCGTTTGATCGTACGCTCTAGTACGAATTTGTCTGTGTAAGCTAACGGATCCATGACTTCAAAACGATAGAGAATTTCGTCGTCGCTGACAGGCGTCAATTACTCAACTACTCCCAGTTCCTCAGATGTGCGCATGAGTACTTGGGAGTGTTCCGGGCGGAAGTTTTTGGAGTGAATGATGAGCGTGTTTTCCTCCCAGAATCCCACCGAATCGCCATTCCAATAGTTCATGTGTTCGCCGAGGTAATCACCTGACTACTTGATGATGCGGGCGTCGTGAATCATTTCAGTCATGATCATCACATAATCTTCGTTCTGCACTATCTGGAGGTTGGCATTCCATGGCATGGGGTACAATGAAGGGATGGCTAGTCCCCCTGCCAGGCAGCGCTCTCCGGAGCCATAGGCCAGTGCGCTCGAGTTGGGCTCTAAACCTTTTGCACGAACTTTGGCGTTGTAGTCTTTGAATTCTTCGCTGGCTGGGATTTGCCCATTGGCAGGCTCAACTACTAAGGACGTGCGATATTCATCGAGCACCGTGTCGCGCTTGTGAAGCTTTGCTGCGAAATTGAAATCTGCTTCGAAACCGATGTAGGCACCGGATTTCGGTGCTGGTCGGTCAGGGTCGAGTGGCGCTTCCTGAGACAGGTTGGTCTCGTCAGTCTCAGACTCAATTGCCGCAATTTCCTCAGCCGTGTGTGTAGCCTGTTCTCCAAGATCGCTTGGACGGGTAACAGGGGTCGTGCTGCCAAAGAACCAGGTGCCCTGCAAATCCGGCTGCCCGTATTCATTGAGGGTAGGTTGGTAGGGCTCAGCTGCCTGTAGCTGTACCTGTCCGCCACTGAGGTAGGCATAAAAGATCAGGGCAAGCGCGATGTTTGCCGGTGTGGATAGGTTTTTCATGTCTCAGTTCCTGTCTGAATTTACTGCTGCTATTCAGCGCCCTGGCGGATGGGCGTACCAAGATAAGAGACGACGGGGGCGAAGGATTGTTACAGAAATTTCTTTCTCCGGAAAAAGAAAGTGGAATAAGCCAGATTGCTTAGGGTGTTTGTCCGACAATCGATTGCTGTTTTATTTTGCGTCGTGAAAAATCAGGCCAAGAGTATAGCGCTCACCCGAGAGCAACTCACTGACTCCATGGCGCATTTTGGCCCGATGAAAACCACGCGTGCCCCGACGTGGGCGTTCCGACACTGGAATGACAACGGCATCACCTTGATTCCAGTTAACCACCATACCCCGTGATTGCATCCGCGGGCGCTGCTCCACCAGCATCAATTCCCCTCCCTGAAAATCCGGTCCCGGTGCGCTGAGTTGTATGATCACCTGCAGTGGGAAATGGATATCTCCATACAGGTCCTGGTGCAGGCAGTTATAGTCGCCCTGCTGGTATTTAAGTAGCAGAGGGGTAGGTCGGCGCTGGCCTGCGGCGTGGCATTGTTGTAGCAAGTCATTCAGTGAGCGTGGCCAGCGCGATTCAATGCCGAGCTGTTGATGCCAGTGGTTGGCGATGGGAGCCAATGCTTCGTAGAACTGTTCGCGCAAGGTTTGAACCAGCGCAGGCAGCGGATAGTCGAAATACTGGTATTCGCCTTGGCCAAAATTGTAGCGCGCCATGGCAATGCGCGATCTGAAGCGCGTGTTGTCGTCTTTGTAACTGGCAGCGATAGACTTGCAGGTCTGAAAATCCAATATGTTCCTAATGACGGCGTGGCCGCGCCCAGCCAGGTCCGCTTCAACTTTCCTGGATTCAATGGCGAGAGTTGGTGCAGTGCCTGTCATGGTGGCTCGAAATACGGCTTAAGTTGCCTGGTAATTTAGCAAAGCCGCAGAGTTTAATCTGGCCCTTTTCGGACTCTATGTTTCGATTGCCAGGAGTCTCATTGTATTCAGCTTTTCACAGCAGTCCTGAAAGGCTGCACCGTGATGTCCTGCCAAACATTCTCGGTCACGTAAGGATCGCTATTGAGCCAGTTATCCAGGGCTTCGCGATTCTCGAATTCCACGATCAGCGATGACCCGATCATCTCTTCCGCCTCATTGAGAATGGCACCACCAATCAACACGTGTCCACCTGCCAATAGGTCTTTGGCGCCCTCAATGTGCGCGGGGCGAGCCGCACTGCGGCGGGCCTGGGCATCTTCATCCTTGCCATCATAGGCTGTGATTAGAAACTGCATGGTTTCCTCCTTTGGTTGTTTTAACTTGAAAGCTGTAAATAAATGTCGTTGAACACCGGCAGCAGCGACAGCATAAGCAGTGTTGCCATGGCGTAGTTGAAGTATTTGACGGACTCTGGTTTCTGCAGCAAGCGTTTAAGCGAAGCGCCGAACCAGAGCCACAGCATGATGCAAGGCGCGCCAAAAACAAGAAATATGATTGCAATGACCAGCACCTGCAGACTGTAGTCGCTGCCAACGACGGTGTAGGTGGCGGTAGCGCCCACCGCCAGCACCCAGGCTTTGGGGTTGACCCACTGAAAAGCGGCGGCCTGTAAGAATGTGAAAGGTTTGCCCTCGGTCACGCTGAGATCGGAAATTGGGGCAGAGGCTATTTTCCAGGCCAGGAAAGTGAGGTAGCTGGCGCCTGCAACCTTCAGCAACAAGTGCAGAACAGCATACTGCTCAAACAGTGAGGCCAGGCCCAGGCCGACGGCTACCACCATGGCTGGAAAGCCTAAAATGATGCCAAGATAATGAGGCAGGCTGCGCTGTATGCCGTAATTCAGCCCAGAGGTCATGATCATTGTGTTGTTCGGGCCAGGTGTCACACAGGTGGCTATGGCGAACAGGATAATTGCCAGGTATTCCATCGCTAAAACTACAGTACGGACTGATTCCTGTGATCACCAAATTTCGGGCGGACAACATTCTTCAGGGGAATCTGCATACCGCCGGTTGCTTCGAGCCAGTCGTAGACTTCTGTGGCCAGCTCGGAGATACGGCCCTGATGCTCAGGTGCATCGATAAGGTTGTTGGTTTCGTTGGGATCATTCTCGAGGTCATAAAACTCATTCGTATCCCAGATGCCATGATAGCGGATGTATTTGTATCGTTCCGTGCGCACCCCAAACATGGTTGGGGTTTGGGGGAAGTCCATCTCCCAGTAATACTCATAGAAAATGCGGTCACGCCAGTCTGTCTCATTGCGCGCGAACAGCGGTGTCATTGACATACCCTGCATATGGGATGGCGTCTGCAGCCCGGCTGCCTCAAGAATGGTAGGCGCGATATCTATGTTCTGCACTAACTGCGCTATGGGCTCGCCAGCCGCCAGCTGATCGGGCCACCGCACCAGCAGCGGTACCTTGGCTGACTCTTCATAGAAATGGCGTTTGTCGATAAGACCGTGTTCTCCAAATGAGAAACCGTTATCCCCCATGTAGATCACCAGGGTGTCTTCTGCCAGGCCATTGGCATCGAGAAAATCCAGCACCGCGCCAACGCTGTCATCTATTCCCATCAAAGTTTCAGTATAGCGATGAAAGAATTCTTCAAAGTCGATCTGGCCATGATACATGTAGTCCACGCCGTGCCAGGATTCCCGCTGTGCCTTTACCCAGTCCGGCAGGCGTTCCTCACCGTAGTAGTCGCGTCCGCGCGAGGGTTCGCCGTCGCTGCCGGAAGAAGGTAGCTGGGGTACGCCATAAACCGGCGTGTTATAGGAATCCGGGTAGATGATGGACTCCTTAGCATGCATGTCCTGATGACGCTGCGCTGGTTGGAACTGGGAATGCACCGCCTTGTGGGACAGATAAAGAAAGAAGGGTTGCTGGGCGTTGCGGTTTTCCAGCCAGTCCACGGCGTGATCCGTCAGCAGGTCGGTAATATAGGTCTGCTCGTCATATTCAACCCGTTCGCCATTGATGTTCAGGGTTGGACCATAGTAAACCCCTTGGCCGCGAAAACTCTCCCAGTGATCAAAGCCTGGCTGCGGTTCGTCGGAATGGTTGCCCATATGCCACTTGCCAAAGAAGCTGGTCTGATAGCCCGCGGCCTGCAGGTACTGGGGGAAGAATGTCAGGTTGCCCGGATCGGGTGCAGCATTGTCCACCACTGTATGGGTGTGGGAATAGAGCCCGGTTAGAATAGAGGCGCGGCTTGGTGAGCACAGGGCGGTGGTAACATAGGCATTTGGAAAATACGCACCTTCCGCCGCCAGTCGGTCCAGGTTCGGTGTCTCCAGCCACGGGACCTTGCCGGTAAAGCCCATGAAGTCAAAACGATGATCATCGGAGAGAATATAGATAACGTTCTTTGGCGTACTGCCAGCGATAGGCGCCAGGGCGAATTCGGCTTCCTGTTGGTCCGAGCAGTAGGCCAGAGTGGCGAGCAAGGTGCAGAACCCGGCGGGCTTTAAGAATGTGCCATATAACATATGATTCACTCAGGACTTGTCATTGTTGTCATGTTTTATTGGACGCTGTGCCGAAGTCTAACATGCGCGTTAAGTCTGGGCCCGCCCCGGTTCTGGCTACCCAGGCCGAGGCAAGCTATGATGCGCAGCCATGATTCTGGAAGCCCTGACACCGATTTTCGCCATCATTCTGCTGGGCTTTCTGATCAGCCGCACGTCGATATCTTCCCAGGAGGTTTGGCAGGGCCTGGAGCGGCTGACCTACTACCTGTTTTTTCCAGCACTGCTGGTGGGTCGTCTCTCGCAGACCAACTTCGAGGTCAACGAGCTGCTGGAGATCGGGTATGTGCTTGGTTTCGCGCTATTCGTCTTTACCATTCTGTTTACCGGGCTAAGAAAGTTCATTGCCAGGGATCAGGGCTCACTCAGTTCGGTCTACCAGGGCAGCATCCGTTTCAATACCTATATTGGCCTTGCCTGTGTGGAAGCACTGTACGGTGACAATGGCCTGTCTCTGGCGGCACTCTGCCTGGTAGTCTATATCCCGCTCGTCAACGTTCTCAGTGTGATCTCAATCAGTGCCAGCGGCGGCGGCAACCGCTGGGTCGTCGTCACTGGCTCAGTGCTGACCAATCCGCTGGTGCTGGCCTGCCTAATCGGGATGGGGCTGAGTTTTTATAATGTGGAAGTACCGGATCTGGGCTGGGAGATTATTGAAGTGCTGAGTCGCCCTGCCTTGCCTCTGGGGCTGCTGGCTGTGGGTGCGGGTATTCACTTTGTGGCGTTTGGTGATCAGACCTGGCAACTGGTCGTAGCGCTGTTCTGTAAATTGCTGGCATTTCCTGCTCTGGTGGTTGTGGCTACGCTGCTATTCAAAATGGCTCCTGGACTGTCGGCAGTGCTGCTCTTGTTAACCTGCCTCCCGGCACCACCATCTGCCTATATCCTGGCACGGCAGCTGGGCGGCAACGTGAGCCTGATGGCCAATATCATCACCCTGCAAACCCTCTTTGCGTTTTTCACCATCCCCCTGTGGATCGATATTGGTGACCGCTTTCTCTGGTTAAACCTGATTCTCTGATGCAACCCAGCCATAAAGATTTTTGGTTCGTACCCTTGGGCGGCTGTGGCGAGATTGGCATGAATCTCAATCTCTATGGCCACGCTGGCAGATGGTTAATGGTGGACTGCGGCGTTACCTTCGAGAAATACCCTGAAGCATCACGAACCGGCAATCGAGTAGAAATGCCGGATCCCACATTTATCAGTAACCGCGCCGAATCGCTGGAAGCACTCATCGCGACCCATGCTCACGAGGATCACATCGGCGCCATTGCCCATCTGTGGGAGCAGTTTCGTTGCCCTATTTACACCACGCCGTTTACCCGCAACGTGGTACTGCGCAAACTGCGAGATAAAGGCCTCAACGCGCCTATTATTACGGTGCTTGAAGGCGAAGAAATCAGCCTTGGGCCTTTCCGTGTCAAGTGGTTGCCTATTACTCACAGCACACCGGAAACCAATGCCCTGTTGATTACCACGGCGGTGGGCAACGTGCTTCATACCGCCGACTGGAAGCTGGACTCGGCGCCGATTGCCGGTCAGGCAATCAACCCGCAACTGTATCGTTCGCTGGGGCAAACCGGAATCGACGTCGTGGTCTGTGACTCGACTAATGCTACGGTGGCTGGCCACTCGGTGTCGGAATCGGAGTTGTTCAATGGCTTGAACAAAATCATCGGGGAGTCCACGCAGCGCGTGGTCGTTGGCTGCTTCTCCAGCAACGTGGCGCGCATGCAGACTTTGGGCAATGTGTCTCGGGTCAGCGGCCGTTTTCTGGGTTTGCTGGGACGTTCCATTCAACGGATGGTTTCCAGTGCGCAAGCAGCCGGTTACCTCAGGGAAAATTTCAACCTGGTTGATAATTTTGATTTGGGTTATCTGCAACCCGAGGAAGTGCTGTTAGTAGCCACTGGCAGTCAGGGTGAGCCCGGGGCTGCCTTGCATCGGCTGGCGGCCGACAGCCACCCGGATGTTAATCTGTCTGCCGGTGACCATGTGATTTTCAGCACCAAGACTATTCCCGGAAATGAGGAGCAGGTGGCTCGTCTGGTAAATGCGTTCCGCGCGCGCGGTATCAAGGTTACTCTGGCCGATGAATCAGATATACCACTCCATGCTTCCGGGCATCCATGTGAAGAGGAGCTTAGGCAGATGTATCAGTGGACTAAACCGCGCCTCGCCATCCCCGTGCATGGTGAAGCAAAGCACATGCGCGCAAATGCCAGCTTGGCGGGCGAGGCTGGTGTGCCGCATCAACTCGTTGGGCAAAACGGGGACTTGTTTGACCTGGTTGCCTCACGCATCGACAAAGGCGAAGTCGTGACGGGTCGGCTGTGGTATGACGAGGGCAGTCGCAAACTAGTGCCTGTGAGGTGACCTGGTAGGTACACCTGGCTTTGAGCCTGACTGCCAGTTTGCCGCGAGCTTGAACAGGTAAGGGTAAAGCTTGTCAGAGATTTAGCAGGAACACGCCCGCACTATAAAGGGTGTCCATTAATTGCGCGACGGCCAGCATTTCTGCATTGCCATTAGCGCATCTACCAGAGCGTCAGTATTCCTTTCTCCCAACTGACTGAGTGCACTGGCAGCTGCCTCAATACTTGCCAGCCCATCTGGCTGTCTGCTGCTGCGGATGTGATACCTGCTGCTGATCGGACTCTTGAGGTGGCAGACCCGCATCCCATGCAGCCAGGGATTCGAAAGCCAGATTTTTTTGGCCTTACGCCAAGTGCCATCTATTATGATCAAAGTGTCTATCGGCATGGTATCCATGCTCTCGTCAAGGGCTAGACTTGTGGCAGTGGGGAATAGAATGACTGCATTTGGATTTGATATTAATCTGCCGCGTACAGCGCCAAAGTCCTTGGGGGTTTCTCCCACAATGGTTTCTGTCTTGGGTGCCACCAGTGAAATGAGTCGCGCTGTATTTTTGGCATGCTTGACCTCGGAGGGGTGCTGTAGGATAACGATTTGGGTTTGATAGCTTGTCTCGTTAATCGCGTAGCAGACGCAGGACTGCTGGGGATAGGCACAGCGGGGGCAATCGGTTCTGGGCATTGATAGGTGTTACCGGGCAAGAGTGTTGAATACTCGTCGAGACTGTATCTGGCGCGATTCGACTCGGTTAGCCTTTATATCATTTTGTTCGATTACGGTATTGATACTGCCAAAGTTTTTGGAGCATGCGCATTTGTAACGGAAGCTCAAAACTGAACCCTCTCGATACTGAGTTGAACCAGTTTCAACTAAAAAACAAAGTGTTGAGTGGAGGGCCGACTATTATTGAGCAACTAAGCTCCACCTGGTTTGGTTTTGACTGACTCGAATCGCCTCAGCGCCAGCGAGCTAATTTCACCGCAACTGCAGAACCATATCCAACCAGCCAGCACCATGCTCTCAGCGCATGGTTTCGGGACTTTACCGCCGCTCTTGCTTCATCTCGATGACAGAGTTCATCCGCCTGACACTGTTCTAGCAATTTACGAAGGGCCGGAAAGCTGCCATCCTGCCTCAGACTGTCAATCTGATGCTGATAATGCCTATCTACGAAGGTTTCTACAGCATCGATAGTAGCGTAAACAGAGTTGTTGCCGAATATCGCCGGGATTGCGCCGGTGAGGAATCCTGCCAGCTTCCAGACAGGAATGAATATACTGATTTGCTGCTCAGGCATCTGTTTTGAAACAAGGGTCAGGTGCTGTTCTTCTGTAGTTAGATGACGTTCGGCGAATTTTCTTAGCTCCACATTAGATGTGACGGCCAGAATGCCACGATAAATCCAGACCGCACCGGTTTCGCCGGCGTGGTCAGATCGCAGTTCTGCAAGCAACCACTGCGGCAATTCCCGGGATTTGAAATCCTGTGATGCGGACAATTCACTCATACTGGTTACTACGCTCTCCGAAGGTGCGCAGACCACGCCAATCTATCTGTCAGCACCTGGCGTAAATCGGGTATGAAATCACTTTACTGGATGACTCACGATCTGCGTCTGGACGACAATCCAGCGCTGCTTCAGGCTGCTCAGTCTGAGGAGCTGCTGCTGGTTTATGTCGTAGATCCGGCCTGGTTCAGGGTTAATCGCTTTGGACAGTTGAGCATGGGGAATCATCGCTGGCTTTTTGTTCAGCAGGCCTTGATAGATTTGGATAGTGCATTGCGAGATCTGGGACATCGCCTGTGCATTGTTGAAGGTGATCCAGGGGAAACCATTGCTCAAATCCTGCATCAAATACCGTTTCAGCGGCTTGTGACTTCGCAGCAGTTCGGCAGCGATGAGCTTGACAGGATCGAGCGGCTAAAAAGGGTTCACCCACAAGTGCGGTTCGAGATCGTCGATACCTATACTCTGTTTGATCGACAATCGCTGCCGATGCCGGTCGCCGAGATACCGGAAACGTATTCCAGGTTTCGACGCAAGGCCGAGAAAATTTCAATAATTGCGCCTATCCCTCCACCGGCAACTCTGCCAACGATGTTGCAGCTTAAAGTCGACCGTTTCCCGCTGCGGGCGGAGTTGGAGTTTGAGGTTTGCGAGAGCCAGTTCCACGGCGGTGAAGCCGCAGCTCAGCGGCATGTTAAGCACTATTTCGGAGAGGATCTGCCGCTTGATTACAAGCAGGTGCGCAACGCGCTTGATGGCTGGGAGAACTCGTCGAAGATGTCTGCCTGGCTCAATACGGGGTGTCTGTCGACCCGGCGTATGTTGAATAAAATTCACGATTATGAAGAGTCACGCGAGAGAAACGAGTCCACTTACTGGCTCTATGTTGAATTATTGTGGCGTGAATATTTTCAGTGGCTGGCTCTGAAAATTGGCAAGGGCCTGTTCGCGAAAGATGGCAGCTCATCACAAGCTTATGCCGGCAGATTCGATCCTGCAGGTCTGGCGGAGTGGTGTGAAGGTAATACTGCATATCCTTTGGTTAACGCTTGCATGCGTCAGTTAAATGCCACCGGCTACTTGTCCAATCGTGGTCGTCAGCTTGCAGCGAGCTGTCTGATCAACGAGCTGCAGGGCGACTGGCGCTATGGAGCCGGCTGGTTCGAACAGCAGTTGATTGATTATGATGTAGCGGCAAATTGGGGAAACTGGCAGTACATCGCCGGGGTCGGGGCTGATGCGCGCGGTGGGCGTCACTTCAATCTGGCCAAGCAAACAGAAATTTATGACGCCGATGGCAGCTACCGCAGGCGTTGGCTTTAGGCCGCGCGATAACTGCTGTTCGGAGACTCATCATGGCCCACCGTAAGCCTTATCTGCCTGAAAAAACCTGCCCGGTTTGCAAGCTGAGCTTCAGTTGGCGCAAGAAATGGGCGCGTGACTGGGAGCAAGTCATATACTGCTCAAAACGCTGCCGTCGACAGCGCAAGCCCAGCCCCGGCTGAGAGCGCAGTTCCCGTTCCCTGTTTCACAATCTGCGACTATTGGATAATCAGTGCCGCGGTATCTGACCGATATCCCTTATAATAGGGAAAACCGTAATGGTAAAAACCAATGTGGCAAAACCCAGGCGACTGCAGGCGAAGCTACTCATTGAATAGTCCGAAGAAGTCCCAGACTTTACTAGATACCCATCTCCGTCAAATCGGTGTGGGTCTTGCGCTGCTTGGTATGCTGGTGGGATTTCTGGTGGGGTTTGGTACTCTCAGCGGAGATCAGCAGGGCAGGGTAAACCTGCTGTTTCTGCTGCTGATTTTAGCCTTTCTCCCAGTCATGACCTTGGTATTGAGTCTTGTGTTTTTGCTGCGTCGCAATGGTCGCGGGCTAGCCGGTTGGCTATTGGAATTGCCTCTGTGGCCTCGGCACCTGTCGGCCGCCTTGCTGGAGTTGGATGTCAGACAGTGCCGTAAAGACTGGTTAGTGCATCAGGGCCAGGTACTGGGACTCAGCTTTTCTTTTGGCACGCTGTTTGTATTCCTGCTTCTGCTGCTGGGGACCGACATCAGTTTTGTTTGGCGCAGCACTATTCTGGAGGCGGCGGACTTGCTGCCGACCTTGCAGCTAATCTCCTTTCCGTGGCGATGGTGGCCTGAGGCTCAGCCCAGTCTCTTACTGCTGGAACAGACTCGAGATTTCCGGTTGTCAAATAGTGCGCTTGCAATGCCCGATGCAAGCCAATGGTGGCGTTTCATCCTCGCAGTGCAAGTCTGCTATAGCCTGTTGCCGAGAAGCCTGCTGTGGCTGTTCGCGAGGCAGCGGGTCAGGTCGCAATACAGTGCATCAGATCTTCAGCAAGCGTCGATAGTCGCTGCTGCGCCGGCAGTGCAAGCGGCGCCGGAACTGGCGGAAGTTGTTCAGGTGGTGTCGCAGCCCTGGACCTTGCTGGTATGGGGCGCGAATCAGAAGGACTGCATTAAGGCAATACAATCTGTCTATGGTCAGGCCGGACAGGTTATCGAGCTGGAGGCAACGTCTAAATCGTTAGCCATTGAGCATTCGGTAGTCGTGCTGGTTAAATCCTGGGAACCCCCGCTGGCGGAACTTGCCGATGTTTTGCAGCTGTTACCTCAGCAAGGTCAGTGCCTGATACTGCCGGTGGAGTGGAGCAACCAAGCGCTCGGTGAAGTCCGACCGGTCCACTTCGCTGAGTGGCGCCGATTTGCGGCCACTTTGCCGGGCTGGAAGGTGTTGCAGCGGGAGGGATCATGATTCCCGCTTTCGCCGTGGTCGGTCACCCCAATAAGGGCAAGTCCGCTATCGTCAGTACTGTGGCCCAGAATGACAGTATCTCCATTTCCGCCGCAAGCGGGACTACCCAGGACGTGCAGCGTCTCGATGTTGCCGTGGGCGACAGCCGCTATGTCCTCTATGACACCCCAGGCTTTCAGCGCCCAACCCGCGTGCTGGCCTGGCTACAGGACCATGCTGAGACAGCAGAACAGAGGGCTGAAGCGGTGAGGCGATTCATTAACGACCCGGACTGTCAGCGAGAATTCCCGGAAGAGGTGAAACTGCTGACCCCAATCATGGAAGGCGCAGCCATCCTCTATATCGTCGATGGCTCTCGACCCTATGGGGCTGATTATGAATCAGAAATGGAGATTCTGCGTTGGACCGGGCAGGCCAGTATGGCGCTGATTAATCCCATCGAAAGTGAAGCCCACGTCGATGAATGGAGGCAGGCTTTGACTCAGTACTTCAAGATCGTAAGGGTATTCAATGCCATGCAGGCAGATTTCGAGAAGCTGCTGGCCATTCTGGAAGCGTTCTCTCATATTCGGGAAGAATGGTGTGACGCAATAAATTCATTGGTGCAGGACTATCGCCGCGACCGTGAACGCCAGGGACGCGAAGCAGCCGGGCTCATGAGCGAACTACTTATCCGGCTTTGCGCGTATCAGGTGTCAAAGAAAGCATTGAGTCAGGACCAGGCGCAGCAGTTGCGGCCGGCGTTGGAGGCAAAATACTTCAGCGATATGCGTGGCCTCGAACATGACTGCCATGAGGCGCTAAAATCCCTTTATCACTATCACGCATTTCACACTGAGATCGAAGAGCTGCCGCTTCAGGAGAACCTGTTCGATACTGAGCGATGGGTGGCATGGGGGCTGAATCGGCGGCAATTGACCATGGCAGCAGCGATGGCGGGAGCCGCCACGGGTGCAGCGCTGGATCTAGCGGTGGCGGGCAGCAGCCTGATGCTTGGCGCTCTGGGCGGAGGCTTGATTGGTGCCACCAGTGCCTGGCTCGGTGCGAGTCAGATTGCAGAATTCCGGATCCAGGGGCTACCAGTTGGGGGTTTTGAAGCGCGCCAGGGGCCAGTACAAAATCGAAATTTTCCTTATGTGGTACTGAATCGATTTCTGGTATTAGCAGATGCACTTAAGCAGCGTACCCACGCCCACCGCGAACAGTTGGTCATGAAAGAAGGCGATCTGGCGCAAAAAATTGAACGGTTAGACAAGCGCCAGCAGCAGCTGATACACCGTGCGCTAAATCGTCTCAGTCGCCAGCGCAGTGTTGAGGGACTTCCTGCTGTGCTTACCCCATTGTTGCTTTGAGCTATTCAGCCCTTAACCTGGTCGAGAAAGGACTCAGGATGCGAATTAGTCTCAGCCTGAAGCTTATCCTGAGTTCTGAGGTCAAAATCAGACGCATCGTGGCGTTCATGCAGCTGGCGCTCTAGTGGCCCCCACGTTCGATTCACTATTCGACCGCGCTTGACCCCGGGCCTTTTGGCGATTGACTGCGCCCAACGCCCTACATTTTTATACGACTTGGTGTCAAGAAACTCCGCCGCATCGTAAACCGATCCACTGTGAACGGCGCCATACCAGGGCCAAATGGCGATGTCGGCGATTGAATACTCGCCGCCACACATATAGGCCTTGTCAGAGAGGTGTCGATCCAACACATCAAGCTGGCGCTTCACTTCCATGGTGTAGCGGTCTATGCAGTATTCAATCTTCTCGGGGGCATACACATAGAAATGACCAAATCCACCGCCAAGATAGGGTGCTGAACCCATTTGCCAGAACAACCAATTCAAGCATTCGGCGCGACGTCTGGCGTCGGTAGGGATCAGTGCCTCAAACTTTTCGGCGAGATACAGCAATATGGCACCAGACTCGAAAAGTCGGATCGTGCCGTTATCGCTATAGTCTTCCAGCGCCGGTATCTTGGAATTGGGATTAATTTCCACAAAGTCAGAACCGAACTGATCACCCTTGCCGATATTGATCAGGTGGGCATCATATTCCGCGCCGCTGTAGCCCTGGGCCAAAAGCTCTTCCAGCATGATAGTAACCTTTTGGCCATTGGGCGTGCCTTGAGAATATAGCTGCAAGGCGTGTCTGCCGCGCGGTAGCGGGGCCCTGTGAGTCGACCCAGCCACGGGACGATTGATGCTGGCAAAAATGCCTTCGCCGTCCTTCTTCCAGATCCATTTTTTCGGCGGTTCGTAGTTGTCGGACTTCGTCATGCTTTCCTCAAATACAGCTTCTTTAGACTTACACTCACTATAGTATATTCGACTATAAGCCGCGTGACTTGCTCGATCTTAGGGAAACCCGGGAAAAGGTCACTAAGTAAATGGCTGAGAGCGCGGTTATGCCTAGAGAAATCCATAGTATTGTAAGATGGATTATGGATTGCCCCTTCCCGGGAGGAAATTTAGGGTGTTGATGAGTTGAGTCAAGAGGGGCGAGTTTTAGACTTCTGGCTAAATCCGCAAAAGGCTGCGTTAGGTAGTCGACAGGTGACAGAATGATTGCAGATTCCTTGCGTAAGTTGTGTATGGCCCTTCGGGAAGTGACTGAGCAGATCCAGTGAAAAAATGACCGGGTGTTCAAAAACGGCGGCAAGATGTCTGTTTGTTCCGGCTTGGAATCAAGTAGTCGCTATTTCTTCAGAGTCGGAGATGGTTTTTTGGAGTTGTCTGATTTTCCTGGCATTCGGCCAGCCCCGTACCTGGCACGAGCGAAGTGGGTGCAGATTGATCCGGCAAGCTGCCAGCTCGGCGATGCAGAATTGATCTGCTTGATCAAGGATTCCTATCGACAGGTGCTGCAGAAGCTACCCAAGAAGACTCAGGCAGCTATCGCAGAGAGAGTCTGATGGAGGACTCGTTGGCCTGGATACACAATTTAGAGAATTATGCGCCATACATAGTCGTGCCACCCACCACCGTACGCACAATTTCGATGTGCTTGATGGCATCCGGGTCAACATCCTGTGGCGCATCGGCGAGGATCACGAAATCTGCCAGCTTGCCCGGTGTGATACTGCCCTTGATGTTTTCCTCGTATGAGGCGTAAGCGCCGTTAATAGTGCAAATCTTCAGGGCATCCTCGATGCTGACCCGTTGATTCGGGCCCCAAACGCGGCCGTCAAAATCCTTGCGGGTAACCATGCTCTGAATCGCCATCATCGGCTCGTAGGGCCCAGGGGTGTAATCCGAGGCGGGCGCCACTGGAATGCCGTAATCCAGGAACGACTTATGGGCGAACATCCAGCGCATTCTTTCTTCACCGTAGTCGACCCACTTGTTGCCGTGGTAATGCACATAGGTATAGAAAGGCGCAGGAATGACGCCTAAATCGGCGATGCGTGTCAGTATCTCAGGGTTTACCAGTGAGCAGTGTTCAATTCGGTGCCGGGTATCTTCCTTGGGCCAAAGGGTCTGGACCCGCTCATAGGCATCCAGCACCATGTTAATCGTGACATCGCCGTTAGCATGAATGGCGACCTGGTAATCGTTGCGATGTGCATTTTCCACCGACTCATGAATTTCTTCTTCGGTCATATACAGCAAACCGAAGTCATCAGGTCTGCCTTCATACGGTTCGCTCATACGCATGGTGCGCTCGGAAGCCGAGCCATCGGCCGTGAACTTCACCGCGCCGATGCGAAAAACCTCGTCACCCATGCCGGTGCGCACACCCGCATTGACCAGATCATCGAAGAGTCGGCCACGCGGGAATAGATACATGCGAAAGCGCATGCCGCCCGCGTCCCTGGCATCCTGGTAGGCAACCATGTCATTGCGACTGCCGCCAGTTTGATGCACTGAAGTAAGGCCAGACTGGGTCATCAACTCTGAGATCAGTATGACGCCATCCCGCCTCTGTTCACGGCTTGAGTCGGAAGGGATCAGCTCGTTAAACACCGAGCGAGCGCCGCCTGCCACCAGGCCTGTAAGACGACCGTTTTCATCCCGATAAAATCTGCCACCGGGGGGATCCTGGGTTTCAGAGGTAACACCTGCCAAGCCCAGCGCCATGCTGTTGTAGACGCTGGTGTGGCCGCCGCGGTGACGAACCACTACTGGGTGGTTGGGAACCAGGGCGTCAATATCATCCCGGTTCAAGGGGCGGCCCTCAGACAGCTTGGTATCGTCGTATTTAAAAGCCTGTACCCACTGACCCTGGGGTGTGGCGTTGGCTCTTTCCTGCAGCGCTTCTGCAATAGACGAAGCAGATCTCAAATCAGCGTTGACCTGCACCAGTTCATTTACGCCGGCGCCGGAAGGATGCGAATGGGCGTCGATGAAGCCTGGCGCCACAAACATACCTTCTGCGTCGATAATTTCGGTACTGCGACCAGCCAGCCCCTGAATGTCATCACTTGAACCAACTGCCAGGAAACGATCACCCTTGACGGCAAACGCCTCGGCGCTGGGCATACTGTTATCACTGGTAAACACCCGTGCGTTTGTGACAATGTAGTCGGGCGCAGCATCCTGAAGCAGCGCTGCAGACTGGGCAAGGGCGGCCTGGGTAGGTAAACCGAGGCCGGCGGCGGCGAGGGCAGAGCTGGAACCAATGAATTTTCGTCGAGAAAGTTTGCGCACGACATCCTCCATTACTTTTGCTGTAAATGTTGTTATTGCTGTGCCATTGCAAGATGGTCGCTATGCAATGGGAGGTCATTCTGGTGCTTTAGCGTATCTCCCGACCACTATAACGCCAGCCCAGCATCGCCTGCAAGCGGCGGATTCTGCCGCAAAGGGCTTCCCTTAGCCCTAGTAACTCGGGTATGTTTTGCCTATGCCTGATAACGTAGAAAGTCATCCCGAAACCCAAGCTGAAACCCAGCCGGAACTCCAAGGTAGCAGCGTACTGAGCGCCGAGGAGCTGCGAGCGCACTGGATGCCCTTCACCGGTAATCGCCAGTTCAAGCGCTCGCCCCGATTGTTTGCCTCTGCGGAAGGGGTTTATTACACCACCGTGGATGGGCGGAAGGTATTTGACGGTCTGTCTGGTCTCTGGACCTGCGGTCTGGGACATTGCCGCCCAGAGATTTCCGAGGCGGTCAGCAAGCAGATTGCTACGCTGGATTACTCGCCGGGTTTTCAGTACGGCCACCCGCTCAGTTTTAAACTCGCCCATAAAGTAGTAGAGCTGACCCCGGCGGGCCTGGATCAAGTGTTTTTTACTGACTCAGGTTCTGAGACGATTGATACCGCACTGAAAATGGCGCGTGGCTACTGGCGCAGTCGGGGCATGCCCGGCAAGTCAAAATTTATTGGTCGTATCAAGGGTTACCACGGCGTCAACTACGGCGGAATAGGTGTTGGCGGTATTGGATTTAATCGTAAGCTGTTTGGGCAGAGCGTAGATGCGGATCACATACCGCACACAGTCTTGCCGGAGAATGATTTCAGTCGCGGCATGCCTGAGAAGGGTGCCCATCTGGCGGATGAGCTTGAAGAGTTGGTTTTGCTGCACGATGCCTCGAACATCGCGGCGGTAGTGGTAGAACCCATGTCAGGTACGTCAGGCGTCTTGCCCCCGCCAAAGGGCTATTTGAATCGCCTGCGCGAGATTTGTGACAAGCACAACATCCTGTTGATTTTTGATGAGGTCATCACCGGTCTGGGTCGAATGGGTTCACTCACTGGAGCGGAAGAGTTCGGGGTGACACCTGACATCATGACACTGGCCAAGCAAATTACTAATGGGGCGCAGCCACTGGGTGCGGTCGTCACCAAGGCTGACATCTACGACACCTTCATGGACCAGGGTGGGCCTGATTACATGGTGGAGTTTCCCCATGGCTATACCTACTCAGCTCATCCGGTCGCCTGTGCTGCTGGCCTGGCTGCGCTCGATGTGCTGGAGAAGGAAGAGCTGCCGCAACGGGTAAAATCCATGTCGGCCTATTTTGAGAATGCTGTGCATCAACTCAAGGGTGCGCCCTATGTTAAGGACATCCGTAATTACGGTTTTGCCGCTGGCGTGAGCCTGGAGCATTATCCCGGCGAACCACTACGGCGCCCCTTTGAATTGGGTCTCAAGTGCTTCGATAAAGGTTTCTATATTCGCTGGGGTGCTGACACGGTGCAGCTGGCGCCGGCCTTTGTTGTTACAGAACAGCAGATAGATAGTTTTATCAATGCCGTTGGAGAATCCCTGCATGAGCTCCCTTGAGTCAGCGGTCGTGGCATCAGAATCAGATACTCTGGGCCACTTTATCAACGGTGAGATTGTAAGCGACCAGCGCCGTAGCGCTGCTGTTTTCAATCCCGCTAACGGGCAGGTCACTCAGCAGCTTGCGCTTGCAGATCAGGCTACCGTCACCACTGCGGTAGATGCTGCAACTGCAGCGTTTCCAGCCTGGCGCCAGACCCCGCCGAACAAGCGTGCCCAGATACTGTTCCGCTACAAGCAGCTGTTAGAGCAAAATGCTGAAGCTATCTGTCAGCTCATCACCGCTGAGCATGGCAAAGTCATTGACGATGCCCATGGCGAGCTCGGCCGCGGGATTGAAGTGGTGGACTATGCCTGCGGTATCAGCGAATTGCTGAAGGGCGAGTTTTCCAAAAATGCTGGCCCGGATATCGACAGCTGGTCCGAGTTTCAGCCGCTGGGTGTAGTGGCCGGCATCACGCCATTTAATTTTCCCGCCATGGTGCCGATGTGGATGTTTCCCATGGCTATTGCCTGTGGCAATACCTTTATACTCAAACCGTCGGAGCGTGATCCTAGTCCGGCACTGCTGCTGGCAAAGCTATTTAGCGAGGCGGGTCTGCCCGATGGCGTGTTCAACGTTGTGAATGGTGACGGCGACACAGTGCAGCACATCCTCGATGATGAAAGGGTGCAGGCCTTAAGTTTTGTTGGCTCTACACCGATTGCCGAGTCCCTGTTCCAGCGTGGCTCCGCTTGCGGTAAAAGAGTGCAGGCGCTTGGGGGCGCGAAGAATCACGCGGTTATCTTGCCTGATGCTGACCTTGAAAACGCAGTGAATGCGCTGATGGGAGCAGCCTATGGTTCCTGTGGTGAGCGTTGTATGGCGATTTCGGTTGCGGTTTGTGTGGGAGAGGAGACTGCCGACAAGACTGTCGCTATGCTGAAGGACAAGATTGCCGGCCTGAAGATTGGACCCGGGGTCGATGCTGGCAATGATATGGGCCCTCTTATTACCGCAGCGGCCCTCGATCGCGTCACGCACTATATTGCAAAGGGCGTGGAAGAAGGCGCAGAGTTGGTGGCGGATGGACGTGGTTTGGAGGTAGCCGGTCACGAATCAGGCTTCTTTATTGGTGCGACATTGTTTGATCGCGTCACTTCCGACATGTCCATCTATCAGGATGAAATCTTCGGTCCGGTGCTATGTGTTGTCAGGGTGGATTCACTGGATGCGGCTATGGAGCTCATCGATGCCCATGAATTTGGCAATGGCACCTGTTTGTTTACTCGCGATGGTGAAGCCGCTCGCTACTTCACCGATCATATTCAGGTCGGTATGGTTGGGGTCAACGTGGCTCTGCCTGTTCCTATTGCCAGCCAGAGTTTTGGTGGCTGGAAACGTTCCCTATTTGGCGACCTCTATGTCTACGGACCGGACGCCGTGCGCTTCTATACGCGTCGCAAAACCATGACGCAACGCTGGCCCGCCACTAGCCAGGCGGATAAGGCCAGGTACGCCTTCCCAAGCAGCTAGCAGGCCAGGCTGGATCGAGTGAAAGTAAGCACTGCCTCAATCTCATGACCATCGCCAAAACCTATCTGGTACTTTTTGCCGCACTGGGAACTGCAGATAAACTGTTCCCGACCTAGATTGTGGTGTCATTGATTGCCTGCGCGACCGCACTGTTTTTCAATGACAGGCTGGCTCGCGTCAACAGTAACTGGCTGCTTATTCTGAATCTGCTATTTGCGCTGGTGATAGCGGGTCGCTGGGGGGGGTGTCCAAGGTGTTAGAACTGCTAGGCACGCTGAGAGAGCAAGGTAGGAGCTTTCCGTCTCGACAAATCTCCCTGCTGTTGGGATTGGCTTCGATTGCGACCTTCTTTATTGGCAGAGTGGTTACCGCAAGGCTTATCCTGGCTCGCCGCGGCAAGGTGCGGGTTATTTGAATGCGTTCCCTACCGAATTGCGTACGCCGAAGCTCATCACAGTTTTTTCGCCCAGACTTGACATAATGTCGTAAAATCATCGTTGTATTGTACTCGCTCAAATCCATCTATACTTAAAGCTGAAATCCATTATTCTGATCACCACATTCTAGCTGACCGATTCCATGAATAGGTTCCTTCAATTCTTTTGCGTGCTTTTGCTGCTGGCCTCCTGCAGCTCTTTGCCCGATGGTGCCCGGCCGGTGAATGCCCAGTATTGCGATAACTTCCTGATTTACGATATGTGTGCTCGGGACGTGAATCGGGATGGCGTGGTGGACGTGGTGTATTTTACCGATACCAAAGAAGTGTTCATGTATCACCCCGACAGGGAAGGCAACTTTCCAAACGACCTTGGAGTGCATCGCTGCGCCATGCCTATGGACGAAGACATCGTCGCGACTACGAATCGGGTGTTATATGTCGATGAGTCCACGCCGTTTCTTGAGAAACAGGACATCAAAGGTGCGATGATGGTGAAGTACGTGGCTAATATGCCAGAGGTCACTGCCTGCAACTTGCGAGCAGACCAGTCTGAAGCTGCAGCCGCAGCGAAAGACAGCTAGCTGATCTTTTACCGCGCATTTTGCCCTTTAACACGTAGGTTTCTTTTCTGGAGCCAACCTCGCTAGCGCACTGCGCTGTTCCCGCAGCACCGGGCCTTAGGCTGATGCCATGGCCGCTGTGATGGAATATTTTTACCGCATCCGTGCTTCTGCTAGTCAAACAGGTTGTTCATGTAATAGACGTGCACTATGCCGGAGCCAATCAGGGTTACAAGATTCGATGTGCTTGCTAATATTTCGCTGATCTGATCGAAATGGCTAACAGCTGGCTGTTGTTCAAAATAACTGTTCAAAACAACTATTAAGAAAACTAATAAAAGAAAGGAAAGGATCATGCGGCAGCATAAATCACGTTCACTACTACTAATTCTCGGTATTGTTACCCTGCTCAGCGCAGGCTCGAGTCAGGCTCAGCGTGAAAACTGGGCTCGGCCTTTTCCTGGTTTTCGCGTAATCGGCAACCTTTACGGCGTCGGTAGCTATGACCTGAGCGTTTTCTTGATCACCACGGAAGAGGGCCATATTCTCATCAATACGGGGCTGGAGGATTCGACTAAACTAATTCGAGATAATATGACTGCTCTCGGGTTTGATTTGGAAGATGTGCGTATTCTCCTGACCCAGCAGGCGCACTGGGACCACACTGCTGCTATGGCAGAGATCAAGGCGCTCAGCGGCGCCGCAGTCTACGCAACGCCGAAGGACGCCAGGGTGCTGGACGACGGCGGATTCAGTGACGCGCATTTTGGCGGCCGCCAGACATTTGAGCCGGTTTCTGTGGAGCGCATCATTCAGGAAGGGGACAGGATTGAACTTGGCGGTGTCACTCTCACCGTACACGAACATCCGGGCCACACCGAAGGCAGCTCCAGCTATTCCATGACCATCAGGGAAAATGGCAGGGATTACCGCGTGCTTATCGCCAATATGGGCACTATCAATCCTGGCAAGCAACTGGTGGTGGATCCCACTTACCCGGGAGTGTCGAATGATTTCGCCGGCACCTATTCCAATCAGAAGGCTATGGAGGTGGACGTCTGGGTTGCGGCCCATGCCAGCCAGTATGGCATGCACAAAAAGTGGCAGCCTGGGCAGGCCTACTCAGCGGATAACTTTGTCGATCCGGCAGGGTTTGTTGCTGCGGTTGAGAGATTGGAGCGGATTTACTATGAGCAGCTCCGACAGGAGCGTGACCAATAGACCCTACTCCGCTGCATCAGGGATGTGGTTGGTAATCCACATGGATTGATACGGGCGCAGAGTCAAAAATTTATCTATCTCCCCAAACTGCTGACCGCTGATCAGGTCCTGCCAGTCGTCGGTGCTGATCAGGTTTATATCTGCCAGGCAGACAGTTTGTTCCCGGTTGGTGACATTATTGATGCAGAAAATACTCTGACCGCGATTGATGCTCTGACGCCAGAAGGCAAAGATTTCGTGCCCGAGGTTTAGGGTGTATTGGGTGGCATTAGGGTGGAAGGCAGCTTGTCTTTTGCGCACCCCTAGTAAACGAGTCAGCTCACTGAAAACTTGGGCATGAGTGGATTCGGTGTCCGAGAGCTCTGCTTCCAGCACTCCCTCTTGCCAGATATGACGATTGATCGAGCGATTACGTCCCGTGTGTTCCACCCGCCAATGATCATTGCGCGAGCCTAGAAAGCTTTGTATGTAGATCGCCGGAATACCTTCCAGCGCCAGCATGATGGCATGGGCGCAAATGAAGCGTTCAAAACCATAGTTATCGGTAGCATCTTCAAATGTGCCCTTGAGAAGATCGAACAGGGCGATATTGAGTTCATAGGGTTTATCGAATCCTTCCCGCGCTCGCCGAAAAGTAACCTTGCCGCCGGACGCCTGCGCGGTCTGCACCAATTGGTCCCGCTCTTCATTGCTAAGTAGTCCGTCCAGTGGCCGTAAACCAATGCCGTCATGGGAGGCAATGAAGTTCAGGTAGGCGGTACCTGCCTGCGCCGGCGGCATGCTCATCATCCATGTTTTCAGGTGACGGCAATCACCGGCCAGCAAGGTGTAGGCCAGCAGTGGAGGCAAAGAAAAGTTGTAGATGATATGGGCTTCATTGGCGTTGCCGAAGTAGGTGAGATTCTCACGGTTTGGTACGTTGTTCTCACAGATAATTAGGGCTTCTGGCGAATGGTGTTCGATAAGGGTGCGCAGTAGTTTGATGATCTCATGGGTTTGCTGCAGGTGGACGCAGGCAGTACCCGGTTCTTTCCAGAGATAAGGCACGGCATCCATCCTGAAGATCGATACGCCATGATTCAGATACTCCCGCACAATATGCACGAATTCCTTTAGCACCTGGGGATTGCGGAAATTTAGATCAACCTGATCGTGACTGAATGTACACCAGACGTGCAGTTCGCCATTGGCAGTCTGCACCGGGGTTAACAGCGATGAATTACGGGGTCGTACCACATCGCTGTAATCATCGGTGGGATTCGCCACCACAAAATAGTCCTTGCCTGGATCGAGACCTTTCTTGAAATTATCAAACCAACGACTGCGACTGGACATGTGGTTGATGACCAGGTCGGACATCAACTTGTAATCCTTGGCTATCTCCTCGATCTCTTGCCAGTCACCGAGCGACGGATTGACCACAAGGTAATCCATAACGGAGAAGCCGTCGTCGGAGCTGAATGGGAAGAAGGGCAGGATATGTACTGCGGTGACATATTCCTTCAGATGTTCATTGAGGAACCGGTGCAGGGTAACAAGAGGTAATTCATTATCGGTCTTGATGGTGTTGCCATAAGTGATGACGACACAGTCACCCTCATCCCAGAGATTCTTGTGGGGGATAGGGAACTGGATATTGCGCCCCATGCTCATTTCGGCAATCAGCTCGGCGCTCAGTGCCTCGCGATCCTCGTAAGGGTAGATGACAGCAAGGTGCTCTGCTACCCGGCGATGAAGTTCCTTTTCCGTTTCTTCGGGAATGTATTCCATGTTACTTGGTAGAGGTGTACTCCGCCTGGTCCTCTTCAACTGCTGTCTTCAATTGCTCAAGGATACCAGGTATCGCACTGATGACTCTATTCCAGCTCGGGATAAATGGCTTATCCATCGGCCTCTCAAGGAAATGCTCACCGGCTTCCATAATGTTGCTGGCAAACATTTCAACGGAGGCTTCTTCAGTATGACGGTCATAGTTGAGGCCATTGATGATGGCGTCATTCTGATAAGAGTCGATGAAGTCCAGAGCAATTCGATAGTAACTGGCCTTGATCGTTCGAAAAACTTCAGGTGAAAATACCTCGCCATTGGTAGCGAGTTTACGGAAAAAGGCCTTGGCGATATCCATGCTCATGCGTGATAGCCCTTTGGCCTTATCATCGATGGACAGATCCTGGTGCTTGTGATCATAGTTGTTGGCTATATCCACCTGACACAGACGGTTTGTTGCATAGTTTCGTTTCATTTCCGACAGCACACCAATTTCCAGCCCCCAGTCGCTGGGGATGCGGAGGTCATTGATGACCGAGGCACGCATACTGAATTCCCCGGCAAGCGGGTAGCGAAAGCTATCCATATAGTTAAGATATTCAGACTCCCCGCAGACCTGTTGCAAAGTGCGTATGAGAGGTGTCACGAACAGGCGCACGACCCTACCAGAAATGCGGTTACCGGCAACTCTGGCATAGTAGCCCTTGCAGAATGCATAACTAAAGTTTGGGTTGGCTACTGGATAGATGAGACGCGCCAACAGGCTGCGATCGTAGGTAAGAATGTCGCAATCATGCAGGGCGACTGCGTCGGCGCGACCTGAAGCTAGTACATAGCCGTAGCAATACCAGACATTGCGCCCTTTACCCTCGTGTGATGGTGCCAGTCCTAACTCTTTTAGCTGAGAATCGATGGCTCGTAAGCGTGGGCCATCGTTCCAGAGGATGCGATGATGCTGAGGCAGTCTGGAAAAATACTCAATGGCGTGATGGTATTGATTCAGGTTAGCTCGGTCCAGGCCAATGACAATTTCACTGAGGTAGGGGACTTCGGTTAATTCATCGACGATATGGGAAAGCGCAGGGCCTTCTAACTCGGAAAACAGTGAGGGCAAGACCAGGCCCATAGGCCTGCTGCTCTTGAATCGGCTTAGCTCCTCTTCCATTTCAACAATCGGTCGCTGCCCCAGGTTGTGCAGGGTAGTCACGACGCCGTTTTGATGAAAATCGCCCATCTTTCCTCCATTAATCGTCAAGTAACTGCGCTGCATCGAACAGCGCCAGAATTTCGTTTATCGCATCGTTCCAGCCTGAAGGCCCCGGCCGATTGGTACGAATCAATCGCTGCTGACCAGCCGGATCCAGTTGGTCAGACTTTGCAGATTTGATGGCAACCGCAACATCGGCTGCCGCCAACAGGGATTCATCATTGGGACTATCTCCAAGTGCGACAAGAAATGGCCTCGGTTCGGCGAAGCGGGATTGCCACCACTTCATCCCGTTACTCTTGTCGAAGTCGCTTTGAATACTGATGAATCGGCCGCCTTCCAGGGTGGTAAGGTAGAGCTTTGCCAGCGCTTTCAGAAACAGTTGGAAATTCGCGTGAGTATCCTGCCATAGCATTGGTTCGGTGAACTCCCGCTGTCGCGCTCGCTCTGCATCTGCTTCAGGCAGACCGGTGTGCACGGACACTTCCTGATTCGACCAGTCGGCAAATCCAGAGAACTTCCAGCCCATGCGTTCGCGTAGATCATGCACTTCCGTCAGCCATTCGCTGCGGCGTGAGCCGAAAACCGCAAGGGGTTCGGCGCTTTCACTACCGCCCTCGTAGATGGCTGCGCCATTCTCACAAATAAATGGGGCAGCGAGCCCGCTGCTTGTTTGAATGCTTATGATTTCCGTGGCTGTTTTGCTGGAGGCGAAAATAGGAGTGATGCCTCGATCCGCCAGCGCAGCAAGCGCCGGGCGCGCAGCCTCAATGGAGTAGGTTTCGTGCTCCATCAGGCTGCCATCCAGGTCTGTAAACACCAAAAAAGGCGGTGTGCTTGCAACATCTTGGTTCATCAGACTTCTCGTGCTTCAAGTTTCAGGCCAACATTGAGGGAATCCTGGCAAGCTTTCCCCTAACTTGCCCGGTGATCCCCTAGCTCTCTGAAATTGTTGAATTTTAAACTGAATTAACTGCGTCTTTTTTAACTGTGAGGAACGCGCATGGGCGCGATTGGCATTGAGCGCTCAAAGCAATGCACCAAAAAAGTGCGATATCCGATGATGTCTGCTCAGCCAGCGCACCACAAGGAGCCTGCAGGGCGGGATCCTGCGGATCAGGCGGTCGCCAGTCGCCAGACCCGATTGGGAGTGAGCGGCATATCCACATGGCTGATGCCGCGCTCGGCCAATGCGTTGACCACGGCGTTTACAATCGCCGGCGGTGCCCCAATGGCGCCAGCCTCTCCGGCGCCTTTGATGCCGAGTGGATTAGTGGTACAGGGAACTTCCCGACGTTGAAATCTAATCGCCGGTAGATCGTCCGCCCGCGGCATCGTGTAATCCATAAAGCTGGCTGACAGCAGTTGGCCGGATTCCGCCTCATAGGCGCAGCATTCCAGCAGTGCCTGACCCAGGCCCTGGCCAATGCCGCCATGCACCTGGCCTTCAAGCAATAGCGGATTGATCACCTTGCCGAAGTCATCTACTACGGTGTAGTCGAGAATCTCGATGGTCCCCGTTGCCGGGTCAATTTCCAGTTCACAGACGTGAGAACCGTTGGGATAGGTAGCTTCGCCCGGTGCGAAGGAATCTTTTTCATCGAAGCTCAGTTCGTCGCCGGTGCTCACCGAGGCAGCAACTTCCTTGAAGCTGGCGCTGCGATCGGTGCCAACAATCAGGAATTTGCCCTGCTCGAAATCGATGTCGGCAATGGCAGCCTCGAGCAAGTCTGCTGCCTTGACTCTCGCGGTTTCTATCAGCTTTTCCGCCGCGGCGCTGATGGCAGCGCCGCCAACAGGCACCGAGCGTGAGCCCATAGTGCCGCCGCCGCTTTCCACGCGATCAGAGTCACCCTGCACGATACTTATATCATCGAAGTCAACGCCGAGGCGCTCATTGAGAATCTGGCGGAATGCTGTCTCGTGGCCTTGACCATTGGACATGGTGCCAATGTACAGCGTGATGTGTCCTTCGCTATCGACCGCGAGGCGTGCCTGTTCTGGCGCACCACCGGCGCAGCGCTCGATGTAGCAGGCCAGGCCAATGCCTCGCAGCTTACCCTGCGCTGCCGATGCCTGCTTGCGCTGTGAAAAACTGTGCCACCCGGATACTTCCAGCGCCTGCTCCATATGTTGCTCAAACTCTCCGGAGTCATACTTGAGATCAAACGCGGTGGTGTAAGGCATGCTTTCTGGGGGAATAAAATTTCGCCGCCGCAATTCATCCGGTGCGAGACCAATTTCCTGCGCGGCGTAATCTATCAGTCGTTCAATGGCATAGATCGCCTCGGGCCGACCGGCCCCGCGATAGGCATCAACTGGCGCGGTGTTGGTAAACACGCCATGCACTTCCACATAGGCAGTGGGAATTGCGTAGCAACCTACCAACATGGAGACTCCAGCGGCAGTTGGCACAAAAGGGGCGAAGTTAGAGAGGTAGGCACCGAGGTTAGCGATGGTTTCTACCCTCAGTCCCAGCATTTTGCCGTGATTGCTCACGGCCAGTTTGAGTTTGCTAACGTGATCGCGACCGTGACTGTCAGCGGTAAAGGCTTCGCTGCGCTCAGAGATCCATTTCACTGGACGACTGAGTTTGCGAGTTGCGTAAAGCAGGGCAACATACTCCGGAAACAGGAATATCTTCATGCCAAAGCCGCCGCCTACGTCGTAGCACTTAACCAGTATGTCTTCCGGTGCACAGTTAAATATGGCCTCAGCCAGCAGGCGTCGCAATAAATGGACGCCCTGACATGACACATGCAGAACCAGCCGACCCGATTCTGTCTCCACGTCTGCAATCGCGCCGCGAGTCTCCATGGAGGTGGGAATCACACGGTTATTGACCAGCTCCAGTTCAACGATGCTGTCTGCCTCAGCGAATGCCACTTCGGTTTCTTCTTGCTTGCCGCTCTGCCAATGAAAGCAGCGATTGGCTGGTGCCTCATCCCAAACTTGGGGTGCTGATTCGCTAAGGCTGGCAGCGGTATCGACAGTCGCATCGAGGATATCGTAATCAACCCAGAGTTGTTCTGCCGCGTCCAGGGCCTGCTGACGCGTTTCGGCGACGATCAATGCCACCGCGTCGCCCACGTGCCTGACTCGCTCCAGTGCCAGCGCCGGTCTAGGCGGGTTGGCGCAGGGCGTGCCATCGATGTTTTCAACCAGGGCACCGCAGGGGACATCACCGATATTGTCTGCGCGCAGATCTTCGCCGGTATATATCGCGAGTACGCCTGGCGCATCGGCTATCGAGCTCTTGTCGATCTCGAGAATGCGGGCATGGGCGTGGGGCGAGCGCACGAAGACGCCGACGGTCTCGTTCTCAAGGTTTATGTCTTCAATATACTGGCCCTGGCCGCGAGTGAAACGATGGTCTTCGACGCGGGTTACAGACTGGCCGATGCCAAATTTTTCCATGGGGTGCTCCCTGTTCTTCCTGAGAGGTAGCTTACTTGAATCCGGCGATAAGCCGTAGTGGAATTTGAGCGGTATTGGCGTCAACGGGGTGATTTTTCATCGCACTAATGACTAGTCTAGCTAGCTGGAATAGGCGGCCTGACTGGCGTGACTCCACCCATACCGGGTGATACGCCAGATAATTACAAGCGCTGTGGCGAGGTTGTTAATAGGGCTTAAGATCGCCGCCACAGTCGCATTTCCAATATAGAAAACTGCTGTGCACAGAAATTGGGTCAGTGCCGTGAACAATCCCAGCAGCGAGCTCTGGGGTTGCAACGCTATGGAGATGTAACGAATGTGGCGCTGAATGTGGAATCTGGTCCTTGCTAATGTATGGGTTAAGCTATCCGCGGGCAACACCGTCACAGCGAGCGCTGATTCACCCGCTGGCTGACCTGCTCGGCGGTTTCCACCCGCTCGGAATAGCGATCCACAAAGTAGTCCTTGTTGCCGCGCAGCATCAGCGTGAACTTCATCAGTTCCTCCATCACATCGACGATGCGATTGTAGTAAGGGGAGGCCTTCATGCGGCCATCGGCTTCAAATTCCAGAAAGGCCTTGGGCACGGATGACTGGTTGGGAATAGTCACCATGCGCATCCAGCGCCCCAGCACGCGCATCTGATTGAGCGCATTAAAAGACTGGGAGCCGCCGCAGACCTGCATGATGGCAAGGGTCTTGCCCTGAGTGGGGCGGACGCCGCCCAGGTTGAGTGGTACCCAGTCGATCTGACTCTTGAAAATCCCGGTCATGGCACCGTGGCGCTCTGGCGAACACCAGACCTGACCCTCAGACCAGATCATCAGCTCGCGCAGTTCGTTCACTTTAGGGTGGGATTCTTCTTCGGTATCGGGCTGAGGTAAGCCACGAGGATCAAATACCTTGGCGTCGGCACCAAATGCGGTGAGCAGGCGCACGCACTCTTCGATTACCAGGCGACTGTAGGAACGCTCACGCAGTGAGCCATACAACAACAGGATGCGAGGCTTGTGTGATATCTGCTGAGCCTGCACTTTGTCCAACGTCGGTAGTTCGAAGCTGTGGCGCTCGACGTTTGGTAAGTCCCATTCACTGTCGCTCATCCTTCTGCTCCCATCGCATGCAGGGCTGCGCTTAGAGCGTCCTTGTCGAGATCCTGCGAGGCGAGCATTTTGAGCTGTTCTGCGCGCGAGGCAATTTCTTCGATACAGCTTAAGAATGCTTGCTCTTTCTCTGCATCGCTACCTTCTACCTTGGAGGGGTCAGCTAATCCCCAATGGACTTTCAAACTATCACCGAAATAAACCGGGCAGGCTTCACCGGCGGCGGCATCACAAACCGTCACAATGAGGTCGGCTGCAAAATTTTCGAATTCATTCCAGGATTGGCTGCGCAATCCCTCGTTGGGATAGCCAGCCTCACTCAGGTACTTCAGGCTTAGGGGATGCACTTCCCCGACAGGTTGGCTGCCAGCACTGCGGGCTTCAATCTGGCCGGCACCGATTTTGTTGCTGATGGATTCGGACAGAATGCTGCGGCAGCGATTGTGGGTGCAAATAAACAGTATCTTCATCGTAGGGTAAGCAAGCAATAACCGCGGTTGGTTTGGGGGGAATTCGTACTCAAGCTAGGTTAAGTCAAAATTGTTTCTCTTTTTTGACAGACCTGACTTTAAGCTTGGTTGACATAAGTTATCAATTGAATCAAATATCGTGAATCGTCCATGTAGCCTTCGTGCCGTCGAATGGGCACAGAGGTCGGTCGGCGGGAATCAAAGCTTTGGGAGTAAACCTCTGCCCCGTTTCAATCAATGCTGTATGATTACTGAGCTTGTCACTATTCAGTAGCGCAATTATGACGGTTTTCTTCTTCTCTCCCCATAAAGACATCATCAAGCACACAATCGCGAATGCTGACGCAACGGTCGCAAGCAAACACTCCATTTTATCAGCCGGAACCGAAGTGACGCTGTTGGACAATGGAGTCATCAAGTTTGAGCCTAATACAGCCTGCGAATCTTCGCTGGTGATCTCCTGTGGCTTACATGGCAATGAGACCGCGCCGATTGAAATAATCTCAACAATCGTTGATGACCTGCTTCGCGAAGAACTGGACTGCGGACGGCGGGTCCTGTTCATTCTGGGCAACCCCTGGGCCATGGCGAGTGGTGAACGCTTTGTCGACCTCAATATGAATCGGTTGTTCTGTGGTGATTGGCAGCATCAGGACCTTGAGCTGAAAGAGGTTAAGCGTGCGGCAAAGCTGGAGGCCTATGTGGCCAATTTCTTTGCTGAAGAGCCGGTAACCGTGAAAAAACACTTTCACTATGATTGTCATACGGCGATTCGAGACTCCGCCAGAGAACGATTTGCCGTCTACCCTTTTGTGGAAGGCAGGGAATTGCCAGACGAGCAAAAAGCGTTTTTGGACAAAGCTGACATACACACAGTGTTGCTGCAGCAGCAGGAGGCTAATACCTTTTCCTCATTCACCTCACTCAAACAGAGCGCGCAGAGTTTCACCCTCGAGTTGGGTAGGGCAAAACCCTTTGGGGAGAATAAGCTGGGTCGATTCGCCGGCATCGATTCTATCCTGCGCTCACTTATTGCAGGGGATAATCTGCCAGACGCACCGACACGTGTTGTGGACTCTTTTGTTGTAAAACACAGTATTCAGCGCAGCAGCGAGAGCTGGGAATTTTTCGTTGCTGATGATGTGCCGAATTTCTCCGAGTTTTCACCAGGAAGCGTTATTTCACAGGATGGCGATGAGCAGTATGTTGTGGGTGAGGAACCCGAATATATTGTCTTTCCTAATCGGCAGGTGCCGGTTGGCCAGCGGGCGGGGCTGATGTTAAGAAAATTGGAATAATAGAGCTACTGATACATCTTCCGGCACTCTTATTAAATTCAACCTGATAAACATTAATTATTTAAACTTCCAAAAATCAATGGTTTCTAGCGCTTAGTAACCAGTCAAACTCAAGGAGTAAGCATGGCCCTCATTCACTTCAGCACAATCAAGGCACTGATAAGCGACAGGGGAGCAGGCAAGAATCAGGAAGTTCTGTTTCAAGAGATGCTGTTATTGGTTCTGGCCAGAGCCACCCGCGCGGACGCCAATGTGGAATCGATTGAGGTCACGCACGTGCGTCAAGCACTTAAAGAATTTACTGGCGATGACTTCTCGGAAGCTGACATACTGACAGCCGCTTCCTCCGAGCTCTTCGAATCGAAATCGCTGGAGCGTACGCTTGAAAACGCGGCGCGCAAACTCAGCAAGGAGCACCGCATCACCATACTCGACTGCCTTGCTAATTTGATCCGCGCTGACGAGTTAATTCGAGATCCTGAGTTAGACTTTTTTGACCAGGTAGCCATCGCGCTCAAAGCAACACCTTCCGAGATTGCCGGATTGAAGGTCACTGCGACTTAGAGGTGCGGACTCATTGGGAGTCGGGTGCACAATTTTTTGAACGCGCAATGTCACTTTAACAGAACTCGCTCTCTTTGATGTTCTCCAGTTTTAGAGATTCCGAAGGAGCTGACTTGTTTGTGTCAGTTTGCGTACCAGACAGATGATTACACCTCCTCATCTTTTTAAAAAATAGATCTGTACCTATTAATTCTTTAATTTCGCTATTAATTTCAAAATTCTTCGATCAGATCCGGCCTGAATGTAACCCCGAGGCCTGGGCCCTGAGGTACTTTGATCTGGCCGTCGGCTTCAAGGACAGGTGGGTTCTCGAAGACCTGCCAACCCTCGAAGATGTCTGCGTGGGGTGGTTCGTGGATGAATTCGGTTATCGGGCCATTCGGCATTGAAGCGATTAGGTGAATCCCGCAGATATTGACTAATCGGCGTTCAAACGGCGCCGAGTGCGGTGAGACTTGTCTGTTGTAGGCAGCCGCGAGAGTGCCTACCGTGCGTGACATCAGGGGGCCTATATCGCCTATCTCCGGCATGAGCACATCGAAACAACCCTGCTCCAGCAGCCATCTGAACTCATGGATGCCCCAGTTGGCTTCGGCACCGGCCATGGGCATGGCGAGGAGACGATTGAGTTCCGCAAGCCGCTCGTAGTCGTAGCGGGGCAGAGGCTCCTCGAGCCAATAGACGTTGAGCTCCTGGTAAGCCATTGCGGTGTCGTAGGCGCGCTTGAAGTTCCAGAGCGTGGGATCTTCGCCATTGGCGTCGGCATCGCCGGGTGCTTTGTTGCCGTCGCACAGAATGTGGAAATCATCGCCTACAGCTTCGCGCACCAATTCCACAACGCGGATGTCCTCCTCCATCGTCCTGAAACCTGAACGCAGTTTGAGCGCGCGCCAGCCGTCCTCTTTTAGTCCAATAGCGATTTCGACCCGGTCTTCTACTGTGCCGATTCCCCACATGGCTGCGTAGGGCAGTACCTTATCGCGCCCGCCGCCCCAGAGTTTGTAGAGCGGTAAATCCGTTGCCTTACCCAGCAGATCCCAGAGCGCAATTTCTACCGAGGCACCCCATCTGCGCTGCGGACGGTAAAGCGCTGCGGCATGTTCATTGATCTCAAAAGGGTCTTTGCCAACGAGCAGATTTTTCACGTACTCGATGTTCTCAGGCGGGATTCCGGGGCCGATGCCAACCAGTCCCTGATCTGTGTGCACTTCGGTCACGGTGAAGTTGCCAATTTGAACGTGCAGTCCGCCACGAGGCGTATCGACGCGTCGGGCGAGAATACCCTTGTCCTCGATCAGTTTAATCCTGATCAATCGGACATCAGTGATCTTCAGGCGCGCCGACTGCGCAGCCAATGCAGCCTGCGGCAGCATCAGTGGCATGGTAGCAAGGCCGGGCAGTTTGCTAAGAAAATCTCGTCTGTGCATGGCAGTGTCCTGTTTCTGGTCGGATTTTTAATTTACCTTATGGCTTTGCCTTCCCTTAATCAACTTTGGCTACAGATTTCACTGAACCCCGGGATTCTCTGTTGCTGGTTTCGCTGAGAACTGCCCAGCCTGCAATCAGAACAACTAGCGATCCGGTCGCGGACGGCTTCATGAAGCATGGGGTTCCCCATGAATTCCTGCGGTTTTGAGACCCTTGTTTTCGTGATTGGCATGAGGTCTCACAGTTGCGTTTTGGTCTATTTGAATTGAAAAATTAGCGCTTGATCGAATGTGCACAAATATAGTGCACAACAAAAATCGGCGCACGGTTCTGGTGCTAGTCGCTCGGTTGGCCATGTTTATCCACACATTGATAAGGCTAATACCCTCCTAACTTGCTGTAATAAATACTTTTCTTCAAGTTGGCCCGGAGATTGCTGCATTTCACTAGTCACTAACCGCGAGCAAGGCTAGCTCGTAACATCAAAATACAAACCTCAGGAGAACCTATGACTAAGTTTACCCTCACTGCCGCAAAACTGACTCTGGCATCCGCCGCAATCGCTTTTTCAAGCGCAGCCAGCGCTGATTGGAGTGCTAATGCGGGACTAACCAATAACTATATTTGGCGCGGCCTGACCCAGTCGATTAATGAAGCTGCCGTGCAGGGAGGAATCGACTACGCAGACGACAGCGGTTTCTACATTGGTACTTGGGCATCCAACGTTTCATACGATTCTGACGACGTTTACTCTTATGAACATGATATTTACTTCGGCTATGCAGGTGAGGCGGGAGATATCAGCTACGACATCGGTTACCTCTACTACAACTACGACTCAAATGCCGGTTTCGATTTTGGCGAGCTCTATGGCACCGTTGGAGTAGGTAACTTCAGTGCAACGCTTTCTCTGCTAGTGAATGCTGAACCTGACGAAGGGCCCGGCCAGGACTTCGGATTCGCTCAAGCTTCGTACACTTCCCTCGACTATGTAATCCCTTTGGAAAGCGGCGCAGAAATTGGCTTGCATGCGGGTTTTCATGAAGGTGATTTTATGTACGCGTTCAACGGTGCCACCGATGATTACTGGGACTTCAATATCAGTATCGCTAAAGATGGATTCTCGGCGATGGTTACCACGACGACTCTCGGTGATGACGATGACGGCGACGGCGTTGAGGACTATGCCAGCATGGGGGCTCGCGACAACGATGAAATCAAATTTGTTGTCGGATACAGCATGGATTTTGAACTATAAGCCAAAATCTCTTGAGGGGCGTTTGCAGCGCTGAAGCGATTTGGCGCTGCCGCAACTTTTACAATTAGGAGCACAATAAAATGAAACTAGTCACGGCCATTATAAAGCCATTCAAACTGGACGACGTCCGCGCGGCGCTCTCCGAGATTGGCGTACAAGGCATAACCGTCACCGAAGTCAAAGGTTTTGGGCGACAGAAAGGCCACACAGAGTTGTACCGCGGAGCAGAGTACGTGGTGGACTTTTTACCCAAGATTAAACTCGAAGCCGCTATTTCTTCGGATTTATTGGATCAAGCCCTCGACGCTATTTCTAAGGCTGCGAACTCGGGCAAGATCGGCGACGGAAAAATCTTTGTCTCTGAATTGACGCAGATCATTCGAATCCGCACTGGAGAAACTGGAGAAGAGGCTATCTAGGCCGATTCGCATAAAATTTAAAGAGTCTTCGGCTCGGATAAATCTCGGAGGATATTAAAGTGCAAGACCAAATATTTGAACTACAGTACGCGATGGATACTTTTTACTTTCTGATCTGTGGCGCACTGGTGATGTGGATGGCAGCAGGATTTGCCATGCTTGAAGCGGGCCTGGTCCGCACCAAGAACACCACAGAAATTCTAACCAAGAATGTCGCCCTGTTCGCGATTGCTTGTACCATGTATTTAGTATGTGGATACAACTTCATGTACGACGGTGGCCTGTTCTTATCCGGCGTGACCACGGTAGCTGGAATGGATGATGCTGCTGTCCAAGCTGTACTCAATGCCTCCAATGAAGCCGGTTTCAGCGATATGGGTGAGTACGCAGGCGCATCAGACTTCTTTTTCCAGGTTGTCTTCGTCGCAACAGCGATGTCAATCGTATCGGGAGCGGTAGCTGAGAGAATGAAGCTTTGGGCATTCCTGGCATTCGCCGTAGTTATGACGGGCGTTATTTATCCTATTGAGGGTGGATGGACCTGGGGCGGAAAATCTGTGTTCGGCATGTTCGAGCTAAGTTACAGTGACTATGCTGGATCAGGCATTGTGCACTTGGCTGGCGCTGCTGCTGCCTTGGCGGGCGTGATCCTGTTAGGACCCAGAAAAGGAAAGTACAGCGCTTCCGGCGCAGCACAAGCTATTCCTGGTGCCAACTTGCCTCTGGCTACACTTGGCACTTTTATCCTATGGATGGGATGGTTCGGATTCAACGGTGGTTCAACGCTGAAGCTCGGTGGTATCGGCGTCGCCAATGAAGTCGCAAACGTATTCCTTAACACGAATGCTGCGGCCGCAGGCGGATTAATAGCAGCGATGATTGTTGCCAGGCTGATGTTTGGAAAAACTGACCTGACAATGTGTCTTAACGGCGCGCTGGCTGGCCTGGTAGCCATTACAGCGGAACCTGCAGATCCAACGCCATTGCTTTCGACCATAATCGGCGCAATTGGCGGCACTATTGTGGTGTTCAGCATCGTCACTCTCGATAAGTTGAAGATCGACGATCCTGTTGGCGCAATTTCCGTCCATGGTACCGTGGGTATTTTCGGTATATTCGCCGTACTCCTGTCCGACCCCGATGCGACTTTCATGGGGCAGCTAGTAGGCATGCTGACTATCTTTGCCTGGGTTTTCGGAGCGAGTCTTATTACCTGGTTGGCAATTAAAGCCGTGATGGGAATCCGTGTCACGGAAGAGGAAGAGGATGAAGGTCTGGATATCATCGACTGTGGTATGGAAGCGTACCCAGAGTTTGTTACCAACTAACATTCTTCAGCCAATGAGCTGATTACGAAAAGCGTCCCTGGAAGCAGGGGCGCTTTTTTTTGCGCGAGGCTATTCTGTCTGTCTCGTCCACCTGTCTGTTCCGCCTACCTCATGTATCTGCAAACCAGTTCTGCACGGCAGAGCTCGGTTAGCTTATGGGAAACACTGAATTGAAAAAGGGGGTTCGGTGTTAATTTGGGGTGATTGAAAAGAGTTGCTGTATTTGCGGTGCTGTAAGACGGGCGTGGCCCTGGTTTCGGGCCGAAAATCCAGAAACAAGCTCGGGTTGGTTATAGTGCCAATATTTTCTATACTCAGCCCCCCTGAGTCACCCCTGATTCACCGAATCCGCGCTATCTGAAATGCAATTAATTGTTGCGCGCTAGGGTAGTCCTTTCACAACTTCGTATATAGTGCCGAATCACTAATAACAACGGCGGCTCTCGTTGCAGATGAGAAGCCCTCGACCACAAGCCCTGCAGGGAAAGATTATGGCTGGAATAGCGCTCCGCGGTCTCCTTTTGAGTGTTACTTGCTCTCTATTTTCACTGGCCACTGCCCAGATCCCGATTCCCCAGATGACCCGCATCGAGGGGGATGAGGCTAATATCCAGTTGGATGGCTTTCTTGATGAATCCGTCTGGGGCCGGATCCCAGCCTTCGATGGCATGCGTGTCATCAACCCGGACACCCTGGCAGAAACCCCCTATCAAACTGATATTCGTGTGTTCTACACCGAGCAGGGCATCTACGTCGGTGCGAAAAATCATCAGCCTGAAGAGACGCTAGTGGCACTGATGACTCCCAGGGACACCCAGCTCAACCGCGACGGTTTTGTGGTGGGAGTAGATGCTTCCGGCACTGGGCTATATGGATTTTTCCTGCGCATCAATCTGGGTGATTCCATGACTGATGCCTCGCTGCTGCCAGAGCGCCAAATGAACATGCAGTGGGATGGCGCCTGGAACGCGCGCACCCAGGCACTGGATGACGGTTGGAGTGTGGAATACTACATTCCATGGTCCATGATGCCTCTACCCCAGGTAGCCGATACCCGACAAATCGGTCTTTATTTCGAGCGCCAGGTGGGCTCCATCGGCGGAGAGGCCTGGTCCAACCCGCCATTGCCGCGCACCGTGAATGAATATCTGTCCGCGTTCATGAAGTTTGAGCTCAGAGATATCGAACCGCGAAGACAGCTTACTTTTTATCCTTTTGTATCGAATGTCTTTGACGGCATCCGTCATGATAACGATCCCAGAGTAGGCACAGACATTTATTGGCGACCTACGACTAACACTTTGCTTTCGGCCACCTTGAATCCTGACTTTGGTACCGTAGAAGCAGACGATGTAATTGTTAACCTCACTGCCTTTGAACAGTTCTTCCCGGAACGCCGGGTGTTCTTCCAGGAAGGTCAGGATATTTTTAATAATACCTCGCCACGCACCCGCGGCGGGGGTGGGCCGGGTGGGCCTATTCAAGTCCTTAACACACGCCGCATCGGTGGCGCTGCAGATTATGAGGTGCCTGATGGCGTCACGGTTGTGCCAACTGATTTGAGTCAGCCCACTGACCTGTTTGGCGCAATGAAATTGGCCGGACAAAGCGGCAATCTTCGCTATGGTGCGTTGATTGCGTCGGAAGATGATTCGCAGATCGAAGGCACCCTGGACGATGGCACTGTTGTTGGTGTGCAGGCCACCGGAAGAGACTTCCTGGTGGGCAGACTGCTCTATGAAAATACCGGGGGAGGCGGTCGCCGTCAGATTGGCTGGATGGGCACGATGCTGGATCACCCTGAAGAGGAGGCAAGCGTCAATGGCGTGGATGTACATTATTTTTCTGCGGACAACCGTTGGGTAGTGGATACCCAGTTTCTCCATAGTGACAATCAAGGTGTAGAGGGAGCAGGGTTTACCGGGGATGTCGGATTCAGACCGCGTCGAGGGGTGCAGCACACTTTGCGCGCTACCTATTTCGACGACACGTTTAATATGAATCAAATGGGCTTTCTTTCCCGCAACGATCAAGCCAATCTGGACTATACATTCTCACTCACTGAGTCTGATGTGCCTGGTGTCAGACAGCGCACTACTAGCCTTTTTCTCGTTAATCAATTCAATACCGATGGTCTCCCGGTCAGAAATGGCTATTTCCTTAGCAGGGGTTATCAGTTTAACAACTTTGACTCTGTGGATTTCAGGTTCCAGTTCTTCCCTGAACGCGTTGATGATCGCCTCGGACGAGGCACGGGTGATTGGAATGTGCCGGATCGATTTGGATTTGAGGCGAATTACAAATCCAATGTGTCGGAACCCTTCGCCTGGGGCCTGGGTTTCAGTCTTGGCAATGAGGATCTCGGACCTGCGGTGACTGAAGGCACAGGGGGTATTACCCTGCGTCCCAATGACCGTTTTTCAGTTGATTTGCAGCTGCGTTATGAAGATCGTGAAGCGCTGCTGGTGCATCGCGGCAACGGCGACTACACCAGTTTCGAATCCCATGCCTGGTCACCGCGACTGGAAGTGAACTACTTCATTACCGCACGACAACGCTTAAGATTTACCACGCAGTGGACAGGGCTCAAGGCCTTCGAAGACAAATTTTATACGGTTAATCCCACTGTGCGTGAGTATCTGCACGAAGTGCCGAATCCGGATGCTGAGCCAGACGATTTCGTTATCAGCAGAATGACATTCCAGGCTCGCTACCGCTGGGAAATCGCGCCGCTGTCCGATCTGTTTGTGGTCTATACCCGTGGTGCTAATTTGCCGCGCAATAGTTTTTTTACATTCCAGGACTTGTTCGAACAATCCTGGAACAACCGCATTGTGGAGCAGGTTGCGATTAAGCTGCGGTATCGGTTTGGGAGTTGATCTACAGTAAGATAGCCAGAGGGCACTAGGATCAATGGTGAAATCACCTATTCCGCCTTGGTTCCGTAGTCAATATCAATCAGTTGTTATAACGACAACAGCCCAACCCAAAGATGGATGTGCTTACTACCGTCGTAGTATTGACGAGCAACAAAAAACCCGCACCGTCTCCAATGCGGGTTTCCAAGATGGTAGCTATGGGTGGACTTGAACCACCGACCCCAGCATTATGAATGCTGTGCTCTAACCAGCTGAGCTACATAGCCAAAATTTTTACTGCGGCTTCCGATGGCACGCGATCTGAAAATTTAATTTCCATCTCACGCACCCTCGAAACCCTAGCTACAAAATTTTACATCATTCAAGACTTAGCGAGAGCCCCAAAAGGCCGCGAATTTTGGCTATTTGGGGCGAAAAAGTCAAGATTTCCGCTAGTCGATGACGACGTTGCGGACTACGGCGTAATAATCGCCCACGGCGCGGCGGAAGGCGGCTTCGCCGACCTGTTCATCGTTGCCGTGAACGCCGGTGTGTTCGCCGCTGTCGGTGATCAGGGGGTTAAAGCCGTAGCTGACAATCCCCAAATCCCGGGTGAAGTGGCTGTCGGTGAAACCGGTGCTGACGCTGGGCAGCACGCGGGAACCGGGGTGCAGTTCCTGGGTCACCGATTCGATTGCCCGGAACAGGCGGGTGTTGGTTTCCGAGATGGCGGGGGTGAAGGCCATGATGGTCTCTATCTCCACGCCAGTGAAGCCGATCAGCTCGTCCAGCTCGCTGATGAATTGCTCGGAGGGCTTGTCCGGCAGGATGCGGCAGTCCAGCTCGGCCCAGGCCGTGGGGGGGATCACATTGATCTTGGTGGAACCGCTCATGCGGGTCATGGAGCAGGTGTCCCGGATCAGGGAGTTATGGCCGGGGCGCGCTGCATGCAGCTTGGCCACGAAGGCCGGGTCCGCGATAGCGTCTTGAATATTGGCATAGGAACCTGCCCATTCCTCGGTCATGTCTGCCGACAGGGCACCGAAGTATTCATCTACCGGGCCGATGACGCGGGGCGGGAAGGGGTTTTCCAGCAGGGTATTCAGGGCCTTCACAATACGAGTGACGGCGCTGGTGGTTCTGGGCGATGAGCCGTGTCCTGGAGTGTCGATGGCGTTGAGGCGCAGCCATACCGGCACTTTCTGGGTGACTTCCACACCAAATACCACATCGCCTTCTTCGCTGCGGCTGCCGCCGCCGCCTTCGTTGAGCAGAATGCCGATGTCCTCGAAAATCTCCGGGCGGTTCTCGATCAGCCAACCCACACCAAAGAAGCCGCCGGCTTCTTCATCGGCTGTAGCCAGAAACACCACGTCCCGGTTCAGCTCGACACCAGAGCGGTGCAAGGCGAGAAAAGTAGCGAGCTGCAGGGTGCCTAACCCCTTCATGTCGCGAGCGCCGCGGCCCAGGATAAAGCCGTCGCGAATGGCGCCGGACAGCACGGGGATCGTCCAGAATTCTTCGTTGGCGGGCACCACGTCGGAGTGCTGCAGCAGGATCAGGCCGGGTTCGTCGCCACCTTCCAGTCTTGCCCAGATGTTACCCCGTCCGGGAGCGCTCTCCGCGGTTTCATACGCGATACCTTCAGCCTCGAAGATGGCCGCCAGGAAATCCACGGCGCGGGTCTCGTTGCCGGGTGGATTGATGGTGTCAATCTGTATGTATTGCTGCAGCCAGCTGACTGCTTCGTCTTCCAGTGACTGGCCGTGAACACCGGCTGTCAAACCAAGCACTAACACAGTGCATATAACCTTGATCAATTTCACGTTGGCCTCCTGATTGCTGCGGCGAGTTTCGCTGCAAGCACTTAATATCTATGGGTTATTTTAAACGTTGAACCGGAAATGAATAACATCGCCATCGGCGACGATATAGTCCTTGCCTTCCAGGCGCCATTTACCTGCATCTTTTGCACCATTCTCTCCGCCGTTGTCCACGTAGTCAGCATAACCGACAATCTCTGCGCGGATAAATCCTTTCTCGAAATCGGTGTGGATCACCCCCGCTGCCTCTGGTGCCGTGGCACCTTCCTTGACTGTCCAGGCCCGCACTTCCTTGGGGCCGGCGGTGAAGTAGGTCTGCAGGCCCAGTAATTTGTAGCCGGCGCGAATCACGCGGTCCAGGCCCGGTTCTTCCATGCCCAGATCCTGCAGAAACTCGGTCTTCTCTTCCGCGTCCAGCTCGGCGATTTCTGCTTCCAGCTTGTTGCAGATTGCCACCAGCTCGGCGCCTTCAGATTCTGCAATCTTTTTGACTGTATCGAGGTGAGGATTATCGCTGAAACCCTCTTCATCCACGTTGGCAATATACATAACCGGCTTGATGGTAAGCAGGTGCAGATTTTTCAAGTCCGCAAGTTCTTCTTTGTAGAGGTCCAGGGTGCGCACCGGCTCCGCAGTATCCAGGTGCGCCTTGACCTTTTCTAACAGTGCTACCTGGCGCTGTGCGTCTTTGTCGCCGCTCTTGGCGACCCGGCTCACGCGGTCCAGGCTCTTCTCGACAGACTCGAGGTCCGCCAGGGCTAGCTCGGTGTTAATAGTCTCGATGTCCGCAGCAGGGTCGATGGAGTTTGACACGTGGGTGACGTTCTCATCCTCGAAACAACGCACCACGTGGGCAATGGCGTCACACTCGCGGATATTGGCCAGAAACTGGTTGCCCAGCCCCTCACCCTTGGAGGCGCCGGCCACCAGCCCTGCGATGTCGGTAAACTCTACAGTGGTGGGAATTACCTTCTCCGGGTTTACTAATTCTGCCAGCTTATCCAGGCGCGTATCGGGGATAGAGACGATGCCGGAGTTGGGCTCGATGGTGCAGAAGGGAAAGTTCTCGGCCGCAATACCGGCCTCGGTAAGGGCATTGAAAAGGGTGGATTTGCCTACGTTGGGCAGTCCGACGATTCCACATTTAACTGACATGTTTGCTTAATCCTTAACAGGGTAGGTTTGGTTCTGACCTGAATTTTTAGTCATGAAGTATGTAGGCGCAGCATGGCTTCTTCCCAGTTGCCGTGAACAGCCTGGGGCATCACCCGAATCGCGTCTTCGATATTAGACATGATGATATCAGCCTCGGAACGCGAGGGCGGGCTGAGCACATAGTTGGCCACCATGGATTTATGACCAGGGTGACCCACACCAATTCGCAGGCGATAAAAGTCTTTTTTGCCGCCAAGCGCACTGATGATGTCGCGGATTCCGTTGTGGCCGCCATGACCACCGCCTGCCTTGAGGCGAGTCACGCCGACTTCGAAATCGATCTCGTCGTAAGCCACCAGCATGTTCTGGGGCTCGATTTTGTAGAACTTGCACAGGGCCGCCACGGACTTGCCGCTGTTGTTCATGAAGGTGGTGGGAAACAGGAGTTTGATATCCTGGCCATCGATGTTGATGGAGGCGAATTCGCCAAAGAATTTATTCTCCGCGCGCAGGGTAGTTCCATAGCTCTTACACAGATGGTGGAGGAAAATCACGCCGGCATTGTGGCGGTCGGTATCGTGCCTGGGGCCTGGATTTCCCAGGCCCACAATCACTTTGAGGGAGTCGCCCGGCATAGTCGCTTACCTGGCTGTTGGGCGGAGATTAACTGTCTCCGTTGTCACCAGCATCGTCGCCGGCCGCTGTGTCGTCGGCTGTTTCAGGTGCAGCATCGTCGACATCTCCGTCACTACCGCGGGGTGCGACAACCTGGGCTACAGAAAGGTCACTGTCTGCACCATGGGAAAGTGCAACACTGCTAACGCCTTCAGGCAGGGTGATATCTGACAGGTGAACGGTGGTGCCCAAATCAACTTCAAGCATATCCACTTCAATATATTCAGGCAGGTTGCTAGGCAGACAAGATACTTCAATCTCGTTGAGCGTCTTGCGAATGCTACCGCCGCCGATCTTGACGCCGACACACTTTTCTTCGTTGATGAAGTGCAGAGGGACCTTCACGTTAATCGCCTGCTTCTCATCGATGCGCAGGAAGTCCGCGTGCAGGATGAATGGCTTGGCAGGGTGACGCTGAAGCGCTTTGATAACCGCCTTCTCTTTTTTCTTACCGATGTTCAGGGTAATGATGTGAGAGAAGAAAGCTTCATTTTCGGTAGCGTGAAAAATGTCATCATGAGCAATGCTCAGTGACATGGGTTCTTCTTTGCCACCATAAAGGATGGCTGGGATTTGGTTGTCCAGACGACGCAGGCGGCGGCTCGCACCTTTCCCTTTGTCCTCTCGAACTGAGCAGTTAAGCTCGAATTGGTCTGCAGACATGTTAAGTCTCCTTGATCTTGAAAAGTCTTCGGAACACTTGCGACCAGTTTTCCGAAGCGTTAAAAAAAGGACAGCGTGCTCAAGACCCTTGCAATACTTAAGTTAAACCTAAGTTAAAACAGAGCTAGCCCTGCGCTATCCCATTGTCTTCAGCGATGTTTAAAAAGCCTGACTCGCGTCAGGTGTTATCAAACATGGCGCTGATAGATTCTTCATTGCTGACCCGTCGAATCGATTCCGCCAGCAGCTTTGCCATGGAAAGCTGGCGAATGCGACTGCACTGCTTAGCAGCATCAGACAACGGTATCGTGTCAGTCACCACCAGGGAATCCAGTGCGGATCCTTCTATATTCTCAATTGCAGGCCCACTTAAAATCGGGTGGGTCGCGTAGGCCATGACCCGCTTGGCCCCATGATCCTTCAATGCTTCTGCGGCCTTGCACAGGGTGCCCGCGGTATCGACCATGTCGTCCACGATAAGGCAGCTTCTGTCTTCTACGTCACCGATGATGTGCATGACCTGCGCTTCATTGGCGGTGGGTCGGCGTTTGTCGATGATTGCCAGGTCTACATTTAGCTGTTTGGCTACCGCGCGGGCTCGAACCACACCGCCCACGTCCGGCGATACCACCAGCAAGTTTTCGTAATTCTGGCGCACGATGTCTTCGGTCAGCACCGGCGAGCCATAGACATTGTCCACCGGAATGCTGAAGAATCCCTGTATCTGCTCGGCATGCAGATCGACAGTCAGTACGCGATTCACGCCGACGGCGCTGATCATGTCAGCCACAACCTTGGCTGAAATTGCCACCCTGGCTGATCGAACTCGACGATCCTGGCGCGCGTAACCGTAATAAGGAACCACCGCAGTGATGCGATTGGCCGAGGCCCGGTGTAAGGCATCCGCCATCAACAGCAATTCCATGATGCTGTCATTGGTAGGCGCGCAGGTCGGTTGAATGACAAAAACGTCTTTTCCGCGAACGTTCTCGTTCAGCTCTACGGAAACTTCTCCATCGCTAAACTTGGAGATGCTGGCGCGACCCAGAGGCACCCCGATGTTTCTGGCGATGTCCGCCGCGAGATCGCGGTTCGCATTGCCCGTAAAAACCATTAAGTTGGTTGCCACGCCGCTGTCCTGTCTGTCATTTTATTTTTTTGTTGGTTCGATATTCGGTCGCTAAAAGCGATAAAAGGGGCCAGAGTAAATTTTCCATCGCTTTTGCAAACCTGGGTTTGCCCGTGAAAATTTACGCTGACCCCCAAAGTTTTGTAGCTAACAAGGTTAGCTAGCTTCAAATTTGGCTGGGGTGGCTGGATTCGAACCAACGCATGCAAGGATCAAAACCTTGTGCCTTACCACTTGGCGACACCCCAATAAATCAGTACTACGCTGTAAGTCCTATTTTAGGTTGCGTCCCGGCTGGGTTCCAGTGAATTTACGCCTCGAGCAACAAATCCACGCCAGTATTCAGGTAACGCCGATAGCGCTGCTCTGGCTGGTTCCTCCCCAGAAAAGTCGACGAATACACTGGCACCGGTTCCGGTCATCCTAGCGGGCCCGTATTTAGACAGCCAGTTCAGCGCTTTATCGACTTCAGGATAGAGGTTTCGGGACACTGACTCGCAGTCGTTTCGGGACCCCCCCGCCAGTAAGTCGGCCATTTTGATGGCTCGAGTGTTCCGTGTCAAATCTTCATGGCCAAATATTCGGGCGGTGGAAACCAGACAATTTGGGGTGATCACGAGATACCAGCGGGTTGGCAATTCCACCGGCTCCAGCTTCTCTCCCACGCCTTCCCCCCATGCCGATCTGCCCCCAATAAAGACCGGGACATCGGCGCCAAGCTGCAGCCCAAGCGCCTGCAGTTCCTGACGCGTGAGACCCAGCTCCCAGAGCTGGTTCAGTGCTAGCAGGGTGGTAGCGGCGTTGCTGCTGCCGCCGCCAAGTCCGCCACCCATAGGCAGCTGCTTTTCCAGCTGGATTTCGGCCCCTAGCTGAGGATTGCCGACATGATCACGCAGTAAGCGCGCCGCCTCTAAAATGAGATTGTCCGCCAGTGGTACGAGCTGACCCGTGCTGTTCGCGATGAGGTGGAGCTGCAGTTCACCCCGGGGTGTCGCGGCAAAGCGGAGGGTATCGCCGACGTCCAGCAGTTGAAACAGGGTTTGCAACTCATGGTAGCCGTCTTCTCTGCGGCCCAGTATATGAAGGAACAGGTTTAGTTTTGCCGGGGCGAGCCAGGCGTTTGCCCTTACCTGCATTACAGTGATTCCAGCGCTGGGGCCAGGGTCCAGTTCAGACCCACGAAGCGCAGGCGCACATCATCACGGGGCCGCGTGACCTCGACCCGGCGCGGCAGGGCGATACCGTCATAGTCCCGCGGATCGGTGTAGCTCACGGTCCAGCCATCCTGACTCAAGCCTGTGAGCTGGTTTAGATCATTGAAAGTCAAGTCGGCCCCCGAATTGGGCGCAGGCAAGCCCTTGATCCAGTATTCCAGGTAGGAGACCGGCAGCTCGTAGCCGAGCTGTTGCAGGATCAGGTCCTCAGGCGTCCTGGCGCTGAGCAAATTGCCGTCTTGCTCCATGGTCACTCGGCCTGGACGACCCTCGATGCGGGTATTGCCAGCATTGAAGGTACCCCACAAACGAATTTTATAGTTGCGCTCATCCTGCTGCCACTGGATGCGGGGCGTGTAAGATTCATTGTCATAGCGCACGTTGACCCGACCACGCAATTGCCACCGCGCTAACGCGTCCAGCTGCTGCTGGTGCTGGGACCAAACGCTGTTCTCAACAGCGGGTGGCGCGATGCTACTGCAGGCGTGAAGGATAAGTCCCAGACACAGCGCCAGGATCGCGCTGGGAGAAAAGACAGGCTTGAGCCTGAGCATGGTTTTACAGGAGAAAGGAAACCGAGCCGGTTGCACCGAACTCATAGCTCGACTTGCAGTCTCTCTACGACTTCCTGAATCAATTCGCTGTCGGGCTGGTTTTCCAGTGCCCCGCGCCAGACTTCTTTAGCCTGTTCTTCGCGGCCCATCATCCACATGACTTCTCCTACGTGGGAAGCCACCTCAGGATCGGGAAACAGCACATAGGCACGCTGCAGGTTTGCCAGGGCCTCTTCATACCTGCCCAGCTTATATTGTGCCCATCCCAGACTATCGATGATGGCTGGATCGTCTGGCGATATCGCAATGGCTCGTTCGATGAGGTCCAGTGCCTCTGCATGGCGGTCAGTCTGATCCGCCAGCATGTAGCCCAAGTGATTCAGGGCGCGGGAATCTTCGGGTTGCATCAGGATGATCTGGCGCAAGTCCTGCTCGGATCCTGCCCGGTCTCCGACATTGTCGTAGAACAATACCCTGGCAAACAACAGGTCGGTTTCATTCGGGTACTTGTTCAGGGCAGTGTTCAGCAAGCCCTTGGCTTCCAGGGTGTAGCCATTCTGAATCAGGACACCGGATTCGATGGTGTTAAAGAGAATTTCCAGCCGGGGCTGACCGCGGGAGAGCTGGTTGAGATGGGCGTGGGCCGATTCCAGGTTGCCCGACTGCACAGCAAGGCGAGTGGCCTGCTGCTGTGCGGCGAGGAAATTCTGGGTGCCGATTCGCACTTCACGATAGGCGGTGATGGCGGCGTCGAATTCTTCCCGTTGCTCATGGATATAGCCCAGATAGTATCTG
>Ga0181558_10000245_pt1 | contig 49486 bp, 42 predicted proteins | sample 011ome_22_FD_133754 | JGI IMG/M metagenome (GOLD analysis project Ga0181558, IMG submission 133754) | Coastal salt marsh microbial communities from the Groves Creek Marsh, Skidaway Island, Georgia - 011507BT metaG (megahit assembly) | ecosystem: Environmental > Aquatic > Marine > Intertidal... | reverse complement strand
TCGAGATATGGGAACTGCATATCTTAACTCTCGTTACCTCTGCGGCGCTTATATGGGCATCCATGAAAAAGCTACTACCCACGCTGGTTGCATTTAACACCTTATGGATATTCCTATCGATGAGCGTAATTGTGCGCAACCTAGCCATTTAATTTACGAGGACGTTGAGCCATGCCCGCACTCACGAATCTAACCGACCTGCTGAGAGCACTCGCACCGAAATTACAGGACGAAGATTTCGTGTTCTGCACGGTCCCAGGCGACCTGAGGGAGTATCTCAGCCTGAACCCAATTGCGACATTCAAAGAACAAGAGGGGCTAACCCTGATTCTTGAAAAGTCGAGAGCGCAGGAAGCTGACTTGGATTTTGACGGCACGTATAGGCAGATTTCATTATCGGTTCACTCGAGCCTCGCTGCGGTAGGTTTAACTGCGGCAGTCTCGTCAGCTCTGGCATCGAGGGGAATTTGCGCCAATGTTGTGGCTGCGTATTACCACGACCATATCTTTGTGCCGGCAACGCGCGCGCACGATGCGGTCATTTGTCTGAACCAGCTCACTGAACGAACTTAACTCACGCGAAATCAGAGCCATCAAGAGCAAACACGTCAGGCTCTTGAGTCCCATGCATCGGTGATACAAATATAACCAAGCGCATGCCGGATGGTGCAACGTTCACATGAACACGTATTTTAATCAGTGCAAACTCTTGAAAGCTATTTATGAGGGCCGGCAATCCAACGTCTGAGACCGAAAAGCAAAACGCCACCGAAACGGTGGCGTTTTTCATAATATGGTCGGGACGGCAGGGTGAGCTGGGGTTTCATGTCATCAATTGCTCTTGTGCGATCGCGCAAGGTCTACTGCTCCCGGACGAGCACTTTGACCGAAATCAGATCTTTAGAATCAGTCAGCAAAATTGTGTAAGTGTCAAAAAGAGGACTTTGGAAACGGAAATTTTGTGCCCACTTCGTGAGTGCTTAGTTGTCAAAAATTGGGATAAATTGGTCTGAAAACTTCACGAAAAACCCCTAAATTATTGATTTTATGAATTTTTTAACTTCTGATCCGCAACACTGGCAGTGTTGAGGTCAGCGGTTCGATCGCTTAGCTCCACCAAACATCAAAACCTCATGCGAAAGCATGGTTTTTTTTTGTTTGTGGCCAAGCGTGCGTGGAGAGAACCGCTGAAAGCGGGTCGATGGCACACAGGATGTGTGTCTGCCGCGGAGCACATGGATGTGCGAGAGCGGCCGAGCTTAGCTACACCAAACATCAAAATCCTTACGTTATCGACATTCGAAGGATGACGCGCTGTTTGTATCGCCCCGACCTAAATAATGTGTAACAAGAGGGTAAGGACACAGAGGACGACTGACACCCGGCATGGCCTTCCCTGTAGCTATCACAGATTTCGGTGTGATATCGTTTTCTACCCAGTCGACTAATGCTGACAACATATTGAACTTATCCAACGCGTACTCACCACCAGCACAGTGCCCCATTCCAGGTACTAAATAGAGTTGCGACCATTGACTAACTGCTTCATGACCACCATTCGCTGCTGTCATACGCTGAAAGTATTGCTCGGTGTCCTTGGCTGAAAACCAAGGGTCACTGACGCCATGAAAGAACATTAATTTATTGCCATAGGCAGCAAAGCTACTATGGTTTAACAACGTAGCATTACCCGGTGCCAGGGGATAGTCTTTTGCAAAAGCAAGCTCAGCCTCAATATCGAATGGCTGAGACAAGCGTGAAGCCCCTAGAGGACTACCCATAGCCTGCAACAAGCCAGGTATACTTTTCTCCGGTTTGGCGGAGATCCCGGTGTCAAAATAAAAACCAGGGTATACATTTTCACCATTAGCTCGCTTTGGACCTGCAAAAGCTGCTTTTAATGCCTCCACTTTAGCTGTCGACAAACAGTTCTGCCCTACTTGCTCGCCGCTTTTACAAATCAAGTCAGAAGGGTCGAAGTCACAACCTGTAACATCAAAGATTAATCTGTCTCTTAAACCGTCTCGCGCATCACATTGCTCAACTAAGCGATCAACGATCAAATCTTGTTCTACAGGTGAAAACGGATTTTCATCGCCCGGATCAGTTGCCTGACGCAAAGCGTATGCCGACCAGAGATCGCCAATTTCCGATAGATTCGTGGTACGTGCAGGCGCACCGGCAATAATACCATCAAAATAATCAGGGTAGCGCTGTGACATGGTCATGGCTTCTCTACCCCCTGTAGAGCAACCGACGAAATAACTATACTTGGGAGCATCACCGTAATAATCAGAAACGAGCGTTTTACTCAATTTCGTTGTCTTGGCAACAGCCTGACCATAGAAATTAAGTAACGCCTGCTGATCCTCAAAAAAGCCCGTGTCAAACACAACACCCTTGTGACCCGCGTCAGTACTGGCAATGGCATAACCTTGGAATAAGGCCGTCACATCACCTGCTGTTAGTGCACCCATTGGTTCTAAAAGAATACCATTTAGGCCTCCACCTCCCTGAAATAGAAAACGCCCGTTCCAATTATCAGGAAAGGCTACGGCAAAACCTATCGCATAAGGTTTGCCATTTACCCCCGTGCGTTTTTCATAAACACCTTCTAGACGACAGTAAGGTACAAAAGCATCTTTACTTACAGCACGCCCCGGGCGTTTGGGTGGCGGCATTTTATCTGGATGGTCGATATAATCGACACTGACAACACTCAGATCGTATCCAGGAACAGATATATCGTTTAGATTAGCGCAACGCTGCGCAGCTGCATCATTGGCATTAACTTCAACTAAATCAGCAGCGGATATTACCGGACATACGAGGATTAAAGCGATGCCGCTTAGCATCACGACCCGAAACACCCTAAAAATATTTGATATTATGTTCACAGTAAGTCCTTCCAGTGTCTATAAAAAATCATTCACTTAACAAAAACGGTCTGGAGCGGCATTGGTTTTCCAGACCGACAAGAATTTAAGGATAGCGGCCAAGCCCCACCTACTAGATTACTGACCAAAACCCTGCTCATTTAACCACTGAATCAAACGATCTAACCAAAGGGCAACGGGCATCTCAAAAGCCGCTACGCTGTACATGTGCAACTCAACGGGGCGTTCAGCGTTGCGCCAAAGCTGTGCTAATTGCAGCAAACCATCAGTAACGGGACCATGATAGGTTTCTGTCGCAATGAAAAGGGGTGGCGCATCGGGATATACCTTTATATCCACTAATGATGGACCAAAATCCGACACTATAAATGCTGGCCGCACGTCATCTTGTCTAGCCATATACGTTGCCAATGCCACTCCGCCACCGGCGGAACGGCCAATAAAACCAATGCGTTCAGGGTTTATCCGCCATTTTTTAGCATTGCGGCGTATCAATTTAAAAGTTTCCTGGGTATCGGTTACAGCTAATTTAAGAACGTTATTAAGCTCATCATCGTTAGGTGATGGATTCGCGTTAGCATTATTTATTTCTAACGTTGGCCATTGTATTGGACCGCTGTTTTTTTTGCGTTTTTTCGTATCAGGTTCTCGCTGCAAAATACGATACTTTAACAGGAAGACCGCCACGCCTTGCTCGTTCAGCTTGGCAATGGTCTCTTGCGTATCGTTGCCGATAGACAACATACGCAAACCGCCACCTGGCAACATAATGGCAGCTGTACCATTAGCTCGCTGTTCAGACGGAAGATAAACCTGTACTTCTGGACTGCGTACATTAAAAAAAACCTGTGTGCCGTCGTCTCGCAAGGTTACCGTTTCCGACCTTTGCCACTGTTCAGATCCAGGTGCAATACCTTCGTAAAGTTGTAGTGTTTCAGCTGAAATCGGCAACGCAGTTAGAAGCGAGGTTGCCAGCATACAAAAGCCCAGTAAGCGGTGGTATAACATGTTATCGTCCCAAAATAATGAATCAGAACAGTATAAATACAGAAAGAACTACTGCAGGATGAGCTTTATATGCCTATTCTTCCAGTCATGCATGCCGTTACCGTTAATATTGTTGCCATCGACGACCACATCCAATTTTTTCTCACTAATACCGAGGCCCGACAAAATTCTAACGAGCTTTTCTGCCCGCTGTGCAGCCATGCCTTCTTTCTCGTTCAAACGTTCACCCGAATCCAATAAGGTTTGCGCTTGGTAACTCTGTATTGCGATACGTTCAAAAGCCTCGCGTTCAGGATCGATAAAGGCCAATAAGGCACCTGCGGTAACACCGTCGATACGGTCGCGGTTGTAGGGAAAATAGATAGTCAGTTCTCTTTCATTGCTACTTATTATTTTCTTGATTGCCGATTCCATGGGCACGCCCAAGGGTACCGCCTGAACGGAAACCGAGGGATCTTTTTCCATCATGGCAAACATTTCTCGGTATTTAGGATTGTCTGCGCGTTTATCTTGTCGTTGCTTCCCAACAATACTAGCGTGAAATGGCGTATATTCATTGCATGACAAGTCGATGTCGGGAAGTACCGTAATTCGGCCTCGTATTTGTTTGCCACCGCAATACTCTGCATCATCGGTTACTTCGCCTTCCACTAAGAGCCGGTGCTTAAGTTGTGGCCTGCCCCAGTCAATCACCCCGACAGGATTCAAATGATAGGTTTCACCTTGATATTGAGCATAAAAACAAGCATCTACATTGGGTCCAACGTCTCTTACAATCGGGCAGGTTATAAAATTAATATAGTCACTGCCCCAAGCGGTCGCGTGCATGAATGGCAAAGCTAAACAAACCATACGGACGATATGTTTCATAGAGTCCTCATAAAGTTAACGAGGTCATTTTTTTCCTGCTCGCTATATCCAATATTGAAACGGCGATCATAAAAATCGACCAATTCTCTGAGCGTATCAGAAGACCCGTTGCTAAAATAAGGCGCGCGTGCTGCGAGGGCTCGCATCTGTTGAGTCATAGCGGCGCCTACATCGCGACAACGACCAGTTACTAGCGCTCGACCCGGGTCGTGGGTGTAGATAATCCGCCCCAAATAGGACTGAGGTATGGCATCTTCATGGCAGGTGACCTTAAATAACGGTAGATCATCACGGGTGTTTTGCCATGGCAGATTGTTCAGTCCTAGGTCCATCGGGAATGGTCCCATGTCCATTCCCATGCCCAAGGTGTTGTGACAGCCACTGGCACAGGAACGCTTAAACGGATTGCCCAGACCTTTATCGTTGTATGCACCTACATCGTTAATATAGAAACGGCGATTAAAAAACACACTGGCGCCACGCGCTACCGATGCTTTAAAACGCGCCTCCTCGTCAGCTCCACTAGCGGGATCAGAATCAAGATTTTCCCACATGGAGAAATCACCAAACACCTTATTTACCGGATTATTCCCCAAGCGCCCTCGCGGAATATTCGCCGGAGCCTGTGGCCCCAAGCCCGGTGGGGTCGATGAACCAGATAAGCTACCACCGACCTTATCAAAACTCTGTGCACCAAAGAGTTGCAGTTCAAATTCCTCAATCGCCTGCAGCTCCTTTTCAGTCAGTGGTCGCTTTAGCTCTAAATGATTTTTTGCTGCATCTTTAGCCTGATTTCTGGGCGTTAATCCACGCGCATCAGCCATAAGTATGCCCTGTACAAACTCCCCCGTTTCAGGATCTTTCGGTAACAAGTTTTTATCTGAATAGAAAAATACATTGTGCGGCCCGACGCCGTGTGGCAATTCCACCATGTGAGCAATATTTAAAACAGGACGTGGTCGACGATAAACTGAAACAGTCGGGTTAGCACTGTTAAGGCCCCATTCTTCGCTCAGATTACAGCCTGTTGGGTCACGTACTACCTCGATATCGAACTCTGGCTCTGTGGGGTCGGGCTTGTATGTTTCAGGAGGCCACGGCATGCCTATCCGGATAAGTCCTTTGTTGAGCAATAAAGAATGCGAACTCTTTTCGTTCTGTGGCAAATCAGGGCAATCAGAACCATCAAACGCGGCAAATAATGGGTCTTTACCGTCGCTTGCTTTCCAGCGTTCGCGGACGGTTTTGACAGACAAACTCATACCGTCGCTAGGTTGATGGCAGGTTACACAGGCTCTTCCATTAGTACCTAAGGGCTTAAAGAACGGATGATTTTTTGTGTCTATCGGGCCAGACTGGTTAATAATACCAATGCGGCCTGATTCATTCTCATATTCACTATAGGCGGGAAAAATCCGATCCTCACCAGGGGCCCACCATGAGTTTTCAACTGTTACTGCAGCTTCAGTGCCACGAACGTTATAATCCGAATCTGCCAGTGCCCACCAGGCCACACTTGCTCCGACTGTTAGGATTGATAGCCAGCCAATTCTGATTCTATTCATCAGTACATCTCTTTAGCTTGTCTTAACAATCGTTTGATTGGACATATAGAGTGTAAACCCATACAACTGAGAAAATAATCTACTCAATAGATTTCTTTTTTACTGTCCAACCGTCTCTTGTGCATAGTTCACAATCAACGCCAACGAACCACTTCGCTGCGTCAGTATCACCTTTAAGTTGCCACGCAAACCAGTGTGCCGCTACCTGAGCATATTCGCCACCGTTCTCATCAAACAAGTAAGTACCGCCATGACCAACGCCATTCTCACCAAAAAATACTGGCACATGCTCAATACGCTGAAAATCGTCTATCGCATTTTTGTAGGCAATATCCTGAGGCCCTCCATTGATATAGGCAATGGGGCCTTGCAGTTTTTGAAGTAGCGATTTGTCGCCATGCAAATTTTTATTATGCGCAAAATGTGGCGGCGGTGGCTCGAGTAAAATTCCGGTATTAAAACCAATACCCGTGCTAATTCGCGGATCCGTGAGCGCAGTGATCGATTGTAAACCTCCACAACTTGTACCCATAACACCAATTGTTTGAGTGTTTATCTTATTGAAATAGGGGCTTTGCGGATCTGAGTTTTGACCTTCTGCCCAATCTATAGCAGAGAGCATTTTGGCAACGGTCGTATTAGGTAAACTACTTACCAATGCCTGATCATTATTTGACCGTATTTCGCCTTGTTTTACCACGTCGCGTTCAAAGCGAGGGTAGCCGCTCGAAACAATAAAAAATCCGTGCGAGGCTACTTCTCGTAAAAACATACTGTAGGCCAGACCATTGTCCCAACAACCCCCGTTTCCCCATATCAGTAGGGGTAATTTCTCATCAGGATAATTTGCTGGCACATAGAGCGTGTTCATCCGCATACCATCGTCTGCAACAGCATGCGCCGGATATGCTCCCGATCCAGAGGTCTTGCCAATAATGCCCACAGGCTTTACTAACAGCTTTGCTGGTAAGGTATCGGTTTTATCTGGCTCGGTAACGCTGAGCTGCTCTAGAGCAGTCTTTCTTTCAGGGTTTGTTTTTGCTGGTTCACTCACAGCGCAACCTAACGATGATAAGCATAGCGCGCTTAAAAACAGAAGAATCTGAGAATAATGATTCATTAAGTGATCCTCCTGTTAATAGATAAAAGCCAAATGAAAAAGGCGCCCCTTATCGGCTTTAAGTAGATACTGAGCTAAAAAAGGCGTCTTTTTTACTTCACTCTTGACGTAGATAAGAGAAGGCCGGCAGATTCAAGTTTGCCGGCCTTTTTAGCTTAGAACCCTGCGCGTACGCCAATCGAGACGGTGCGTCCGATAGGGCTATGAGCATTGGGATCAAATGCTAGGGTACCGTTTTGTACGTATGGAGGATCGTTGTCAAACAGGTCCTGTACATCCAGTGAGAAGGTAAGCTTTTCTACAAATGAGAAAGGCTGTTCCATCGTGTAGCGCAAGGCCAAGTCCATTTCAGTATGAGAAGACACACCCTGAACTGGCGCAACGGTGTCGTTGTCGTAGCCGCCATAATGATTGACGACCACAGTGGCTGAGAGATCACCCATATCCGCGCCAACATAGCCGCGGGCGATAAAGGATGCTGGGTTGTTAATAGTATCTAAAACATCGCGCAATGGAGAACCCGTGATGATCGAGCGATCAAAAGAAAGGATCTTTGTAGCGTTAATACCTACGCGCCACGTTCCCCAATCTGCTTTGCCTTCATAGTTACCAATAAACTCTAAACCGTCCGTTTTGTTCTCGCCCAAGTTAACTTTGCGTCCATCAACAATGAATTCAACTGTTTCATTTGGAAAAATTGGACGACTAAATAGACCTTGACTAACGATCTCATCAATCCACGCTTGGTCAGGATTCGCGAACACAACAGGTGCTAATTCCGGGAGTTGTAGCGCATTATAATTGTTACCAGGTGTTGCAATACGATCGGTGTAATCGATGTTATAGTAGGTAACGGAGAGCGAAAGACCTTCAACCGATACTGGCTCGAAATCGGCACCAAAAGACCACGTGGTAGCTTCTTCTGGCGACAAATCGGGATTGCCACCGCGAATGTAAAGCACATTGCGCTCTGCGCCGGTTGCGTCAACAAATCCGAATGGCGCACTGCCCACAGGTTTCCACTGATTAAAGGGAGAGCCTTTATCGGAAAGCGTTGGCGCACGGAAAGACTTACCGTAGCTGCCGCGTAAAGTCAGTGAATCTGAAGGGCTAAATGTAATACCCAATTTCGGATTTAACGTATCGCCAACATCACTATAGTCGTCATAACGAACGGCTAATGACAAATTGAGCTCTGGACGGTCACCGCCCATGACTGGAATAAATACCTCCCCAAACACAGAGTCAACTGTGCGATCGGTATCGGTTTGAAAAGGAGCGAGGTCTTTCCAATTTATATCTTGTCGTGCAGCGCCGACAGCGATACTAACGGTACCTGCTGGTACTTCGAATAACGGTCCGTCTGCAGACACTCCATATTCGTCAATCGTGTAATCAGTATCAACTTGAAGGCCGCCAAGGAATGTATTGATCGTTGCAGGGTTGTTGTTGCCCGTAGAACTAAACGGGTTAAATGCTGTGGCCGGATCGGAATCAGCCAGCGCAGCCGCTAACGCTGCACCCGCAGGACCTTGGCCTAGGTTACGGGTATAGGAACGTTCTTCATCGACACCATGTGCGAAGAAGACGTTGCCAGACCAATTTTGGCCCAGTTGCATATTAAAACCGCCAGTGATGTGAAAGGCCTTCTGGGAAGACTCACTCCTCTCATAACCAAGCTCGTTAGCAAAGGAATAATCGACTGTTACAGTCTCACCGTCAGCACCGGGATTTACGAAGAACGGGTTGGTCGTTGGAACATTGAAACGCCCTGTCAGCGCACCACCAGCCAACACGCCGTCACGCTCTGCGTAGAACCCCTGCGCGTAGAATTTGATGCTTTCTGTGATTTCCTGGTCAAACGTCATAGCAACGCTTTGACGCTCCTGCTTTGGCAGGATACCTGCACCCAAGTAGCGGCTTTCCAAGTTGCGAGTGCCTGGAGTGAAATCGCCTGCGGTTAAGTTTTCACCGTCTCCGTTGGGTATGGCGTAACTCACGCCGCCCACGGTGATATTACCAGGAGCGGTACTAGCAGTACGAAAATCAGGGCCTCCCCAAGGGCTCAGATTATCAGTATAAAAATCACGATCTGACGCAAACAAGAAATCTCGATTGTTGCTTTCTCCCGCCACCATAATGGAGCCTGAATCCCAGGTCTTGCCAAGCACTAAGCCAAACTGCTCTGTTTCGAAACCATCCGCAAATTTAATACGGCTCATGACCTCTGCACCGTCGAATTCTTTGCGCAACAGGATATTAACTACACCACCCACAGCATCGGAACCGTAGATACCAGAGCTACCGTCTGCCAGCACTTCCAGGCGCTCAATAGCCATAGTTGGAATAACAGAGGGATCGAAAAATTGGCTTTGGGTACCCGCTGCTGGTAGTCGACGACCATCTAGCAAGGTAAGCGTGGATTCAGTACCCAAACCACGCAAGTTAATGCCGGTGCCGAATGTACGGTTGGCATTTTGATTGTTGGCTGAGGTAAACGAAACATCAGTTGCACCAAAATTGAAGACCTGTGGCAATTCTGACAACAATTCCGTTGTTGTTGACGCCGAACTTTGTTCAATCTCTTCCCGACCTAGTCCAATCACCTTTGATCCCGTAGGCTCGATACCGCGAATGCGGCTACCGGTAACAATAACCTCTTCAAGCTTTTCCGCTGCATTAGCTTCTGCAATAACCGCTTGTGCAGGTAGCATGGCCATGCTAACAGCTGCTGATAACAGAAGTTTTTTGGAAACGGAACAAAACGCCATGGTTTGTGGTTTGTTCATGAGCTCTCCCCTATAGTTTATTAATTTGCAGTGTTACAGTTAGTTAAAGAATTTATATTTCCACTCGTTCTACATCGCCAACAATGAAGATGTAAGCCAAAGCACCGATCAGTGCTAGTAACCCGATATAGAGCAAAGCGCCATAAAAAGACCCCGTTGCACCGACAATAAAGCCGATAACGATGGGAGTAATAATGCCTGCCAAATTGGCACACAAATTAAAAAGGCCACCCGTTAAACCGATCAAAGGCTTGGGAGCCACATCAGATATCAAGGTCCAACCGAGATTGACCATGCCCTGACCGAAAAAAGCCACCGACATAATGGCAATAACCCAGATATTGTTATCGACAAAATTGGCCAGAATAATCGTTGACGCCAAAAACAGCCCCCCGACAATCGGTAGCTTGCGACCAATGTTGGCCGACCCAGATTTCTCCACCAATTTGTCAGAAATAAATCCGCCTAGTAACACCCCAACAGATGCTGCGATATAAGGCATAATTGCGAAAGTACCGGATTTGAGCCAATCCATACCGCGCTCGTTCATTAAATAGGTTGGAAACCACGTAAGGAAAAAGACGAGCGTCGAGTTGCCGCAAAACTGCCCTATCGAAGCACCCAGAATCTGGCGTTTACGCAATAATTTCCCTGCGATTGACCATGAAAACTTGATCTGTTCGCCCTTGTGCTCCAAACCACCACCGGCTTGAATATAGGCAAGCTCAGCTGCATTCACTGATGAACTCTGAGAAGGATCGCGATATAAAGCGAACCAAACGAAAGCGTACAAAATTCCTATACCGCCAAAGATTAAAAACAGAGCACGCCAGCCATAACTGGCCACAATCCAAAATAACAAAGGGCTCATAAACGCTAGACCAACATACTGGCCTACTGCATAGACACTATTAGCTCTTGCGCGCTCGTGTTGGGGAAACCAAGTACTTAACACGCGACTGTTACATGGAAAACACGGCGCTTCTGCCACCCCCAAGCCCAGACGAGCGGCAAACAATGTAATCATGTTGCTCGCTGCGCCATGTATCATGGTAAACAATGACCAAATGCCTAGCGATAAACCGTAAGTAAGACGTGTCCCAAATCGATCCAACATTAAACCACCTGGAATTTGAGACAGCGCGTAGGTCCATGAAAAGGCCGAAAACAATAGCCCCATTAATTCGGGAGAGATAGAAAACTCTTCGGTTACTGACGGCGCAGCAACGCCCATTACCGCACGATCGATATAGTTCAACACAGTCGCTATACTGATCAGAACCAATATAGTCAGGCGTACTCGGGAACGCCCCTTACTACCTGAATGTATGTCAGTGTCTGATAACATATGCTTTCTCTCGCTCTGTACCCAAGGAATGGAAGTACTATTTGGACGTACTTCATTATTATCATTTGTCCTACGGTACGTGATATTCAGATGGTAATTGCAGCGCATCGATTAATGCCATTACCGATTTATCGCTGTCCTATAACATTAAATTATAGGCTGGATAAGGGAGCGAGTTTTGACGGGACTAAAGCAGCGTGCGAATCTCGGTCTTCGCCAGATCATAAAACGTTTTAACCGTGTTAGACATTGGGATGCCGCTGTGCTTTAAAAACTGCAGACGTTGCTTTGGTGCCTGAACAGGTATAGTCGTTAGCGTGGGGTAGCGCTGAGGTAGAGCGGTCATTTCAAAGGCAACGGTTATGCCCAAGCCTTGTTCTACCATCGTACAAGCATCATCAGCAAAACGAACCGTAACGGCTATTTTTGGTTCTAGGCCTCCTTTGACAGCGGCTTTATTGAGCATCATACCGAGAAGCGTTTCTGGGTAGTAACCCACGATCTCGTATTGCAGCAGATCTTCAAAATCGACTTTTTCATAACGTGCCAACGGATGATCTTTTGGAACGACGCACTCTAAACCAACACCCAGCGTTGTCTCTGCGTGCAGCATTGGATGATCAGGTCGATAAAACGCCAATGCAAAATCAATACGGCGTTGAACGATGTAATCGGCAATGACTTCATTGGGGAGTGAGTCAATTTTTACGGAAAATCCCGGCATTTTTTCGCGAACCTTAGCGATTAGACGGGGTACCAAATTATTGGCAAGACTTGGCGTACACGCTATATGAAACTCTAAATCATCAGACTGCGTTATCCGTTTAATTGTTATATCGAGATCTTCCAGTCTATCAAACACCGGCTCTATCTCTTTAAAGAGTTCCAATCCTTCTGGTGTTGGGATCAACCGTCCTTTATTTCGCTCAAACAACGATAGACCAAGCTTATACTCCATATACTTTAACAATCGACTAATGCCTGGTTGCGATACATGCAAAATCTCAGCCGCACCACTAATGGTTTTGGCAATCATAATTGCCCTGAAAACTTCTAGCTGACGAAAATTCAGTATCATGTAAAACACCTTTAGTATTTATCAAAAAAAGGGAAAAAATAGTTCACATCACAATTCTTAAATGGTGTACAGGAAGTATAGGCTAATTATTATCAGATAACTCTATGTTATAACATTCTTAAATCTTGATAATTTACATTAGTAGTCACGATCCCATCTAATACCTCAATATGTCTCGCAAGAGACCTGCCGTTTAGGGAAAGGCATAGCATCCCTCTTCAACAATAACAGACTGGGGCAATCTAATGACGATCAAGTTAGGGCTTGTGGGCGAAGAAATCCTGCATTCCAAAATGCCTAGATTACAGGAATACCTAGGGCAATTATCTGGAATTGATATCAAATATGACCTGCTAGACAGTTCCCAAATTGACAATTTTGACCCTATCAAAGAGATTCAAGCGTCGATCATTAATGGTTACTCGGGCCTAAATGTTACTCACCCTTTTAAACAACACGTTGTCACGATAGTAAATGAACCATATATTTCTGGGCACGAGCGAATAGGTTCTTACAACACCTTGAAGTTTATGGGAAATAAAATCGTCGCGGCAAATACTGACTTCAGCGGTTTTAAACGCGGCTTCCTCTGTCGCTTTAACGATGTTGAGGTAGGTAGCGTGTTCTTATGTGGTGCAGGTGGCGTAGGTTGTGCGGTTGCCAATGCACTTATTGATTTGGGGTGCCATACCCTCAAAATATACGATGTCTCGCCGTCTCAGGCCATGTCTTTGGCCGAGACACTGAGCGATCGTCAGTGCCAGGTTGAGGTTCTTGCCCCAGATGAGATCAGCGCCGCTTTATTGAATGTTGATGGCATCATGAACTGCACCTCGCTTGGTATGTACAAAAACCCGGGCACCGCAATCGATTTGACGCTACTAGGTCAACAGAAATGGGTATTCGATGCCGTTTACACGCCTCTCGACACCGTTTTTTTGAAAGCAGCTAGAGCTGCTGGTTTGCGCTGCCTTTCCGGATTCGATTTATGGCTATTTCAAGGTATTGATGCGTTCAAAATTTTTACCGATATCGAAATTGTACCCGACGAAATCATTATTTCAGAAGCGTTAAGCTGGGTTAACGGTACCGCCTGAGCAAGCATAAAGCCTACTGCTACATAGTGAAGAGGTCGATAATACTATGAAAAAATCTATTGCATCTGTATGTCTGTCAGGTGACTTGTTACAAAAAATAGAAGCCACAGCCTATGCTGGTTACGATGGATTGGAAATCTTCGAAAACGATCTCATGCTATTTAATCAGTCACCTGCTGAGGTGGGTAAGATTGTTCGCGACAAAGGACTCGAGATTGTTGCGCTGCAGCCCTTTCGCGATTTCGAAGGTATGCCTGCCGACAAAATGCAAAAGAATTTTGATCGAGCTGAGCGAAAATTTGACCTCATGGAGGAACTGGGTACCGATTCGTTGCTTATTTGCAGCAATGTCTCTCGCCATTGTATTGACGACTTTAATCGTACTGTCGATCATTTCGCTGAACTCGCGGAGCGCGCTGCTAAACGAAATTTCAAGATTGGCTATGAAGCGCTGGCTTGGGGTCGACATATTCGTGATTATGAGCAGGCTTGGAAACTGGTAAAACACGTTGATCATAAAAATCTGGGCATTATTCTAGACAGCTTCCATATTTTTGCTCGCAGTGGTGACTTATCAACCATTGCTGAAATACCTGGCGATCGTATTACGCTGATCCAGATTGCCGACGCGCCTATGCTCGATATGGATGTATTGCAATGGAGTCGACATTATCGCTGCTTCCCGGGCCAAGGCGATTTCCCAATGATCGACTTCATTAAGGCTGTCGCTCGAACCGGGTATGACGGCTATATTTCACACGAAATTTTTAATGATGAATTCCGTGCCACACCTTGCAAACCCAATGCTCTCGACGGTATGCGCTCACTGATTTGGCTAGATGAACAGCTGCATTTGGAAGAACCCGATCTGGTGACAAACAGCAGTACAATCGACACCGAGATTCCAGCCGCTGAGGTAAGTGCTATTGAGTTTATCGAGTTTGCCGTTGACGATAGCGCCCAACAGCAATTAGTTGGTCTACTTGATAAGCTAGGCTTTAAGCAAACTCATAAACACAAGTCCAAGGATGTCAGCCTGTATCGGCTTGGCAACGTCAGTATTGTCGTTAATCAAGAGGTCGATAGCTATGCACAGCACTATTTTCTGATACACGGCGTATCAGTATGCGCCGTCGCGTTTCTCAGCAATGATGCTGAGGGAATGGCAGAGCGCGCCAAAGCTTATCACTATATAGCCTACGAAAATGACGCCGACAGCGGCGAACTCACTATCCCCAGTGTCAAGGGGATTGGTGGAGAACTAATGTATTTCGTTCAAGATAATGAAACTGGTCAACGATTCTTTGACGTGGATTTTACGCAAATTGCCGATGACCAATCACAAGGTATGCAACAGCGCATCAACTTCGACCACGTCACTAGCGGTGTGGCTGAAACAGAATTTCTATCAACCTCTTTGTTTTACCGGACCTTGTTTGGCCTGTGCGTCAATCAACCACAGGATCTCGTCGACCCCTACGGCATAGTCGTCAGTAGAACGGCCACTAGCCGTGACAAAAAAATTCGCCTTCCGTTTAATATGACCCGAAGCGGGGGGGCCTCGACAGAACGCTTCCGTGAGGCGCATAACGGCTCAGGTGTTCAGCATATTGCACTTAGCTGCGATAATATTTTGGCGTATGTGAAAAACGTTGATCCCGACATTTTGTTACCGATTCCATCAAATTACTACGATGATCTAGAAGCCCGATTTGACCTTGATGAGACGTTTGCCCGTCAACTCAGGGCGTACAACTTGCTATATGATAAAACCGACACCGGCGAATTCATTCATTTTTACACGACATCCATTAACGGTCTGTTTTTTGAAGTAGTGCAAAGAAACAAATACAGTAACTACGGCGAAGTCAACGCGCATGTACGAATGGCGGCGCAGGCACGACATCGTTTGACCGACGCGCCTTAACGACATAAGTTTTTGCCACATTACGTTGAAAAATCGTTTCATAGGTAGCAATGACGCATGGTTGGTTATGCTTGTTCTCATACTAAGGGCTTCGTTGCATAGTCCCTAGCAATCCTTAAAATCATCCCCGCATTAATACCGTGGATGTGAGGTAAGGCGCCTCGCATCCCTCCTCCATCATACCCGTCGCCGACGCCATTTCGCGCAACAACCTTTAGCGTTCGCCTCGGTTGATTCTGTCATGATCGATACCGACCGGCTTGATTTCGAGTTCCAAAAACTATTCATAGCACAGTTTCAACACAAACTCGCCCTCGACGCTCTATTGCGCAAAGAAAGTGCCAGAGCGGAGATACTAATGCGGGAACACGCGTATCTAGGCGTGCACTATCCGGACGTATTGAGCCAAGACCAAAACGAAGCACAGCAATATATTGGATCCAAAAATACAAAAACAGTGCAATCAGTGCTGACGTACTCAAAAAAGGCGTCTCACCCATCAAGTTATCTGTAAACACTGCTTTGAAAACCTCTTAAAACAACAGAAATATTGCAAAACAGCCAAAACAACGCTTTTAGTTTCTCATTTTTTTTGATAAATTGGATCCAATTAGAAGTAAAAACTATAATTACCCTGAAATCTTAATTGGAGCTTTTATGTCAAAGAAAAGTTTGGAAAGCGTGTTAGCGACAGGCGTGAATCCTGTTCAAATGCTGCGAAATTCTAAAATTGGCGCATACGTATACCCTGTCGTACCTTACGAATTCAGCAACTGGCGCGACGAACAACGTGCCTGGCGAGAGACCTGCGTACTGTTCGATCAATCACACCACATGGTCGACTTGATCGTTGAAGGCCCAGACGTTTTCGAATTTATGTCAATGCTTACTATCAACACTTTCAAAAACTTCACTGTTGGTAAAGCGAAGCAAATGGTTCCAACAAGCCACGACGGCTATGTCATCGGCGACGGCATTCTGTTTTATGAAAGCGAAAACAAAATGGTATTTGTTGGCCGCCAGCCATCAGCCAACTGGATTCAATTCCACGCGGAAACGGGTAACCATGACGTCAAAGTGACTTACGACGACCGCTCTCCTCCAAAGACTTTCGGCAAAGAAGTCTCGCGTATTCACTATCGCTTCCAGATCCAGGGCCCTAATGCAGCACAAGTCATCGAGAAATTGAATGGCGGACCGGTTCCTGAAATCAAATTCTTCAACTTCGATAAAATCAAGCTGAATGGCAAAGAAGTCTGGGCTCTCCGTCACGGCATGTCTGGTGCGCCTGGCCTTGAAATTTGGGGACCATACGAGGACTACCTCGAAGTTCGTCAAATGATCGTCGATGCAGGCAAAGAGTTTGGCTTAGTCGAAGTCGGTGCACGTACTTACGCCTCAAACACGCTGGAATCAGGCTGGATCCCATCACCCCTGCCAGCTGTTTACACCGGCGAAAAAATGAAACCTTACCGGGAGTGGCTTGATGCCAACGGCTATGAAGGTTTTGCGGGCGCGATCGGCGGAAGTTTTGTCTCGGACAACATCGAAGACTACTACATGACACCATACGATCTCGGCTACGGTCCATTCGTTAAGTTCGACCACGACTTCATCGGTCGCGAAGCTCTCGAAGCTATGGATGTTGCCAAACAACGCAAGAAGGTCACTTTTGCTTGGAATGGTGACGATGTCGTGAAAGCGATCGCAACGTATTTTGCCAAAGAAGGCCCTGTCGCGAAATTTATCGACCTCCCTATCTCCAACTACACATCAGCCGGCCACGACAAAGTGGTTGACGCCAATGGCAACGTTGTTGGCTTATCGATGTTCACAGGCTACAGCTTTAACGAGCGCTCTATGTTGTCGCTCGGCGTGGTCGATGCTGACGTCAATATTGGCGACGAGTTAACCCTGTACTGGGGCGAGCCAGACGGTGGCACAGAGAAGATCACGGTTGAAGAACACGAAATGACACCGATTCGCGTCATCGTTAGCCCAACCCCATACTCGGCAGTGGCAAGGAACACCTACCACACCGATGGTTGGCGCGCAGGAAAGAAAGATTAATGACTTAAGCTCTTAATCTTCATAAGCCAGCCCCTAGTAATTAAGGGCTGGTTTTTTTGTCCAAAATTACACAGTCGAGACAAACCCGCCCCCCCCAGTCGAGCGGGGAGCCGCTCAAATCATCTGAAAACACGTTAACTCAAGTCAAAACGTCACTATTTTTGTATACCTTTCCGCATCTCAAAAAATAAACAGTCTTACTATTTAGCCATGACTAAAATACTATTTAGCTATTAATAGTGCCGAGAATTAGGCGCATTAAGCCATAAAGTACATTTACATATCATCACCGACCTACACTAACTTCCAAGAAAAATTGGATACAACAACTACAAACTTATCATCTAGCCACTTCTTCACTTCCGAGGTGATGCGCGGTACCAGCAAAATAACCCTAAAAAAAACGCATCTTGTTAACAAATCTTACAGCGCAATGTATTAATGATTGACAAATGTAATGTTATATAGCAATTTATACCCCTGACATGCTTGGCTCACTTATGCGCCGAGCAGTCGATTTGTGGCACACAGCCATTCTCATAAAAGTGAACAAGGCACCATCGTGCCCCAACTCTAATTGCAAGGAGTCAATATGACCGAGCCAGGTGATGATAAAAACGTAGTTCGATATGAAATCAAAGACAGCGTAGCGTGGGTATACTTTAACCGCCCAGAAAAGCGCAACGCGATGAGCCCTAACCTGAACCGTCGCATGATGGAAGTGCTCGATGAAATCGAGTTCATGGAGGATGTTCGCGTTCTTGTTCTCGGTGGCGAAGGGACAGCATGGCAAGCGGGCATGGACCTGAAAGAATACTTCCGCGAAACTGAAAGCCAAGGCCTTCGCGGCATACGTAAATCGCAACGTGAGTCTTATGGCTGGTTCCGTCGTCTGCGCTGGTATCAAAAGCCAACGATCGCAATGGTTAACGGCTGGTGCTTTGGTGGCGGCTTTGGCCCATTGTACTCATGCGATTTAGCCATCTGTGCCGATGAAGCACAATTTGGTCTGTCAGAAATCAACTGGGGTATCCTGCCTGGTGGTGGTGTAACCAAAGCTGTTATCGACTTGATACCGATGCGCGATGCCATGTACCTTGCACTTACCGGCAACACAATCGATGGCAAGAAAGCGGCTGAGTGGCGTCTGGTCAATGAGAGCGTGCCTCTCGAGCAACTCGAATCTCGCGTGAGCGAATTAGCCCAACTGCTTGCTAAGAAGAGCCCAGTGGCAATGAAGGCCACTAAAGATGCGGTTCGTCGCGTGAAAGAGATGACCTACGATAACGCCGAAGACTATTTAGTGCGCGCTCAAGAAGCTGCAAACTTCTTCGATAACAATTCACGCAAAGAAGGCATCAAGCAATTTATTGATGACAAATCCTTCAAGCCTGGTATCCAAACTGCTTCCTTCACGGCCGCGAAGAAAGACTAAGCTTCAGTTGACGCCCCCTAAGCTTTTCTAGGGGGCAGCCACCTGCACAAAAGCAGCGCCATTCGGGTGTGTTTACTCATGATAGATTAAGATAACACTAAAGCGTCAAAGTCGGCGGCATCTACCGCCTCATCACGATCCTTCATAAGGCAATTAATTCTTAAATACGACGGTTTTCGATCCGTTCAGAAAAACACGGTCTTGCAATAAATAAGAAACCGCTCGTGCAAGAACACGGCGCTCAATATCACGACCTTTCCGCACCAATTCGTCTGGCATATCCGCGTGACCGATATGCTCAATGTCTTGCTCGATGATTGGCCCTTCATCGAGATCGGCTGTCACCAGGTGAGCGGTGGCTCCGATCAGCTTCACGCCTCGGTCAAAAGCTTGGTGGTAGGGTTTAGCCCCCTTAAAGCCGGGCAATGAACTGTGGTGAATATTGACACAACGCCCCTCGAGAAATGCCGATAAATCATCGGACAAAATTTGCATATAGCGCGCCAGCACCACGAGTTCGGCACCACTCTCATCGATGATTTGCTTTACTTGCGCCTCTTGCTGAGGCTTGGTGTCTGGAGTGATGGGCAAATGGTGGTAAGGAATATCGCCAATCATCGAAATTTTCAATTTGCTCATTGGATGGTTTGAAATAATACCTACCACTTCCATCGCCATTTCACCAATACGCATACGGTAGAGCAAGTCGCCTAAACAATGATCGAGGTGAGACACCATGATCAGTACTTTTTTTGGCTGAGATTGATCTCGTATCGACATCTCCGCAGAAAATGTTTGCCGCACCTCTTCCATCGCTGCCGTCATTTCGTCGGCGTCACACCCAGCGTCCGCAATGGTAAATGCCACCCATATAAAGAAACGTCCAGTGGTGGGATCATTAAACTGGTGGGCATCCGTGATATTGGCACCACGAGCAAGCAGCACCCCCGTCAACGCATTGACCACGCCCGGCTTATCCTCACAGGAGAACTTCAATACAAAATTATTATCCATTTTTCACTCCGTTAAAATTAGTCGCCGTTTTGTGGCGCGAGATACCGATCATCAGTACACCCCCTCAATCCGCACCCCTACGGCCGCATGAGACAAAAACTCATTTTGATTTCGGACACGCGACATCGACATAATGCACGCCATACTGATCGGCTATTTTTGGATACATTATTCACATCAGCAATCGCACTGTCAATAAAAACACATAATGGTAAATTCACGTTAAAAACTCTTTAAATAAAGAGTAAAAACAGACGCTTAAATCAAAAAATGGAGCAATACTCATACGCGAAACACCAAAAATAAAGAAACCTAATGTATACATTTTACTTTTTGTTGGCTATAGTACGACCATGGGAAAAGCTCTGTAATCAACTTCAATTACAAGCGACGAGCTACACTACTTAAACCTGATTTGAGATGACCTGAGGAGACACCTCGTGAGCTATAACCTCATTCACGAAAAATGGGAACAAGAACCTGACCACATTACCGATGGTTTTTCGATCGAAATTACGGCCAAAGATGTTGATGGATTGCGGGCTGTTGCTAACCGCCTGCCACCACAAACACCGGTCTCTGTGACTTTCTTACCCGGCGAGACACTAGAAGCCCGAGTCGCCGCGGCCAAAGAGGTTCGCGCACTCGGATTTGAACCGATGCCACACTTCTCAGCCAGACGCATTAAAAGTCATGAGGAATTTCAAACCATGCTCGAGCGAATGGTTAATGAAGCAGGCGTCCGCCGCTGCTTTGCTATTGCGGGCGATCCATCCCAACCGGAAGGCCCATTCGCCGATACCAGCAGCCTGATCAAAACAGGATTATTTGAAGCCAATAACATCATTGCCATTGGCATAGCCGGCCACCCAGAAGGCCACCCCAACATGACCACAGAAGAATGTTTCGCAGTTCTTAAAGACAAGTGTGACATGGTGCACGAGCGCGGCATGAAACCTCTGATCGTGACTCAATTCGGTTTTGACTCTGAGGCATTTTTGAAATGGCTTGAAGATGTCCGAGCCTATGGTATTGATGCACCTGTGCGCCTCGGAGTCCCCGGACCGACCAGCATCAAAAGATTGATAAAATTTGCGGCCCGCTGCGGCGTGTCCGCCTCAACTTCGGTCATGTCAAAATACGGCATTTCCATTACCAAGCTGCTCGGCACCGCCGGGCCAGACAAAATGGTTGACGCTTTTGCCACTGGGTTCGGAGAAAGTCACGGCCGCGTTCGACTGCACTTTTATCCGTTCGGCGGCCTTGAAAAGACCGTCGATTGGATTGAGGGTTACCAGAAAGGGTAAGCAACCCAACCCGATTGGGCGCGGGTTAAACGGAGTTCTGCAAATCGGCGGGATTCGCTACCCGCGCTCCAACAAATGCTTCTGCACTTTGCCCGATGCCGTCCGAGGGATGGTATCGGTAATTACCACTTCCGCTGGCACCTTAAATTTGGCTAGACGCGCAAGACAGTGATCAATCACATACTGTTCGTCAAAATGAGCACCTTCACGTCGAATGACAAATGCACGCCCTACTTCACCCCAGCGCTCGCTCGGAATACCGACCACGGCGACATCGGCGATCTCGTGTAATTCAGAAATGATTCGCTCAACTTCGGCAGGATACACATTCTCACCGCCAGAGATATACATATCCTTCTTGCGATCGACCAGATAAAAGAATCCATCCTCATCACAATAGGCGGCATCTCCAGTTTTAAACCAACCATCATGAAATGCCTTCGCCGTTAACTCCGGCTGATTCCAATACCCCGGCGTGATACTCGGTCCACGCAGCCACAACTCGCCGACCTCACCTTGAGCCACATCCACCCCAGCGTCATCGACGATACGCGTTTCAAGTGTCATGAGCGGCACGCCACAGCTTCCCGTTTTCTTGAAAAGAATCTCTTCATCTAAGACCGGCATGGCAAAATTAGAGCCCGTCTCAGTCATTCCAAAACCATCCGAGAAACGCACCCCCTCACGTGCGAATCGCTCAACTTGAGCCGGAGGATTTGGCGCACCACCAGTGACGTATAGCACCAAGTTTGAGAACTTTTCAAAACTGAAATCCGGATGCTGCCATAGCATTGTTGCCATCTGCGGCACCGAGAAATAATGGGTTACGCCGAGCTCTTTCGACGCTATCCGTGCAATGGTATTCGCCGGGTTAAACCCAGCCGTAATCCAGACTGCCGCACCAAACAACACAGGCACTCGTACCGCAGCAAAGAGACCCGCCGTATGAAACAAGGGCATATCGCAGAGAAACACACTCTCATAGCTCACCAAGCTGCCGAGACCAAAGTTGATGTTGCCGTAAAATGCATTCTGCTCTGTCACCATCACACCTTTAGGACGACCGCTGGTCCCCGAGGTATACAATAAGGTCGAGGGCTCATCGGTAGCACGGCGCGCATCCGCAGGTGGCACGGAACCTACTACACCCAAATCATCAAGCTCGGCGAGATCGTAATTAATCACACTGCTAGTAAGCTCAGGTACGCGGAACTCATCATCACAAAACATCAAGCTCGGCGCGGCATCAGCAATCAATTCTTGTATTTCAGCCGGCGCCAGTCGCCAGTTGAAAGGCACAAAAATCGCGCCCGCACGAACGCATGCAAACTGCAAAATAATTTGACGAGGATGGTTGCGAGCGATGACTGCAACGCGCTTGCCGCTGGCCGAACCCAATTCATCGACTAGCCAAGCGGCGCATCGATCAACAGCGGAATCAAACTCCACCCAAGACCAAGTTGTCCCATCTTCGGCGTAACCTAAAGCCAATTTTTTGGGTGTTGACGTAGCGTATCGTTTAACCGGATCTAAAAACATTGTGCGCCTATAGAATTATTTTTAAAAAGAGAAGCTGCCCGCCCCCACCAAGTTAATAGTGACTATTCAGCGGTGGTCGCATCAATCACTTGCTCGTTGCGCTGCTCTAAGCGCGAAAACAAACTCTTGCGCTGAGCGTTGCCGTGCTCCCTAAATATGGCCTCGGCACGCGCTCCGTCCCGATCTTTGATGGCATCGAATACCGCATGGTGTTGACCGTGCGCACGCAGCAACAAGACAAAGGCCTCTTTCAATCCCACCTGATCAAACACGAGTACAGATGGCCCGATGAAAGGCATGTTATTTACCTTTTCAATTACACTGATAATGGGTTGAGAGCCACAATTCTCGACAATCAAACGATGAAATTTCGCGTTCATCTGACCGTACGATTCTTCATCCTCATGGGTCAGGAACCCTTTCTCAAAAATCGCGTCGCCGTCAAGTAGACATTGCTCGATCTCATTTTGTAACTCGGCCGACAAGCCATCACGTGCCAGATAACGCGCCGCAGCGCCCTCTAACATTGAACGCAACTCCAATTCCTGAACACAGACTTCCGGCTCAAACAGTCTTACAGCGTAACCACGCTTCCCGACCGACTCTAAAAAGCCCTCGGCCGCCAACAACGGCAACACGGCACGCACTGGCGTCCGCGATACTCCAAGGCGCTCGGCCAACGCAATCTCAGTCAACCGTTCACCCGCAGCCAATTCGCCCGATAGAATCATTTCGCGCAAACGCTGCATTAAGAAGTTTTTCATTTTATATCCTCAAAGCGACCTGAACTCGCAAGAACAATAAGATTGAAGAACCGTCAAAACCCATTTGGGATACATAAATTCATATAAAAAGCAAAATATCCGAAAATAAGCATTATTATAGAAAAAATTGTATACAAAAATTTGATCGGTCGCCATAGTCATATTCCGTATACAGAATTGTATACAAAAATAATGCTCGAACAATGGCTGATTGAATCTCGTCGCGGTGGTATAGAACCGAAATTTGGGTGAGCGATACACATGGCGACATTTGCCGCCATGTATTCTGACTAAGTAATGCTGCCTTAGATCGGGAAATGACCGGGTTCTGTTTCAACTGTAATCCAGCGGATTTCAGTGAATTGATCAATACCGGCTTTACCACCAAAGCGACCGTAACCAGACGCACCAACACCCCCAAAGGGCATCTGAGCTTCGTCGTGGACAGTCGAACCGTTAACGTGACAAATACCTGATTTAATCTGCTTAGCTACGCGCAGACCTTTCGCTACGTCACGAGTGAAAACCGCAGAACTTAAACCATACTCGGAATCGTTGGCAATACGGATAGCGTCCGCCTCATCCTTAGCACGAATCATCGCAACGATCGGACCGAAACTTTCTTCACGATAAATTCGCATTTCCTCAGTGACATTATCGATCACAGTCGCCGGCATCAAAACTGAATCTGCCTCACCGCCCACAAGAATGCTGCCACCCTTGCTCGCCGCATCCGCGATTAATGAATTCACCTTGTTCGCCGTATTGATATCTACGACAGCGCCGAGAGGTGTATTACCGTCACGTGGATCGCCAGTAGGCATCGCACTAACTTTCTCGGCAAATTTAGCCGCGAACTCGTCGGCAATCGAATCAACCACCACCAAACGCTCGGTCGACATACAGATTTGGCCCTGATTCATGAATGCGCCAAATGCAGCCGCTTTAACCGCCTCATCTAAGTCTGCATCTTCCAGGATAATCATCGGAGACTTTCCGCCAAGCTCCAGTAGGCATGGTTTGAGATGCTCAGCGGCACGCTTCGCAATAATACGCCCAACCGTCGTTGATCCAGTAAAGTTGATGCGACGAACCAACGGATGATCAATGAGTGCGCCCACCACTTCACCCGCGTCTTCAGGTGCATTGGTCACAATGTTGACAGTGCCCTCTGGAAATCCCGCCTCATCCAAGGCTTCAATGATTAACGAATGAGTACGAGGACAAACTTCTGACGCTTTCAAAATTACGGCGTTGCCGCAAGCGAGCGCCGTAGCCACAGCACGAACGCCCAAAATAATCGGCGCGTTCCAAGGAGCAATACCGAGGATCACGCCCACCGGATCGCGCACTGCCATCGCCAAACATCCCCCTTTATCAGACGGAATGACTTCGCCACCAATCTGGGTCGTGATCGACGCCGCTTCACGCATCATTGACGCGGCCAGCATGAGATTAAACATTGCCCAACCTGCCGTTGATCCAATTTCACCCATCATGGCATCCACGAATTCCGCCTGTTTCGACTCGAGCGCAGTCGCCGCTTTTTGTAGCACAGCACGTCGTGCGTTGGGGCCCAGTTTTGACCACTCTGCAAAGCCTGTTGCGGCACGCTCAGCAATCGCCGGCATATCCGCCGCTTTCATCGCTTCCGCACTACTCGCCACTTCGCCTGTCAGGGGGTTTTTACGTTCAAATTTCATACTCTACCTCATTGTGAGCGTTTCAGTTATTAGTATCGCGTGCCTTGGAATGCTCAGTCCACAAGACGCCCAAACTCTCCGTGAGTTCTGTCAATTTATCGCCAGACAATGCCTGAAAAAAGGTCTCTTCGTGATGCAAAATGGTTGAATAGGCACGGCTAGCGACATCTTCCCCCACCTCACTCAAAAACAGTGCTTGTGAGCGGCCATCTTTAACTTCTGAGCGTACCAAATTGCGCTCGACCAAGCCGCCCACCAGAGGCGTGACATTGGCACGCTTGATATCGAGTCGACGACCGATTTCAGACAAGGTCAACCCTGGCTCATCCTGAATTTGCAACAGCACAATCGCCTCAGTCACGCGCAGCTCTATGTCTGCGAGCGCCTTAGATAACGCCGCCATAGACAGCAGTGAAACACGGCGCATCTTATAACCAGGCAAATCATCGAACTTGGTTTTTTTCGGCATTGGTAGCTCCAAAAGATTTACTTCGAGACCACCGCGCTAGCGACAGGATCCGACTTAATGAGGGCGAGTGATAGCGCCGCGAACAGAGCTGAACAGGCCATAAAGATCGATACTTGAAACAGCGAGAAGCCGCTAGCAAATAAGAATCCGGCAATAACAGGGCCGAGTGCCGCGCCACCTCGACCGACACCAATCACAAATCCGGTACCAGTAGCGCGCATCGATGAAGGGTAGTAACGCGCTAGCAAAGCATACAGCCCGACGATTCCAGAGTTGGTAAAAAAGCCCGCAACCGCAGACACAGTCGCCAATTGGACCAGATCATCAGAACCGAGACCAAAAACGCCAATCATGACGAATGACATCACCATGACGGTCATTACGACCTTACGCAAATCTAATTTGGTCGCGATAAAACCGACAATTAATGCGCCGGTCGCGCCACCCACATTCGCCCAAACCAACACACTGCCTGCCGTCGAGGCCGCGTATTCCATATCCACCACCAATTTTGGAATCCATTTGATGATGTAGTAGAACGCCATAATATGGAAAAAATACGCGAAAGTGAGCGCGACAGTTAACCTGAGGAATGTACCGCTAAACAGCGATTTATAGCTAGCGCGCTTAGCGTGTTCCGGTGCAGGAGGTAATGAGTCAAAGGTTTCGTGTCCCATCCGCTTTAAGGTCGAATTGATTCGCTCCAACGCATTAGGGGGACGTTTTTCCAATAAAAACTCAACCGATTCAGGCAATAAAAACCAAACAACAAAAATGGCGATACCAGTCACCGCCGCACCAAAAACAAACACGGCGCGCCAATCAAAAGTGGCTAATAAAATCGATGCAACGGAACCACCGAGAATAGCGCCAATGGGATACCCTGCCGACATCAACATAACCGAGAGATTGCGGTTTTTGTTATTTGAATATTCAGCCGCCATCGCATTGATCGAGGCGAGCATCCCCCCGATTCCTAAGCCAGTAACAAACCGAACAAACAACAACATAGTGACACTGTGTACGGCCGAGGCAGCATACATACCGCCGGTCATGACCACCAGACATCCCAAAATTGTTGGTCGTCGTCCAAAGCGGTCAGCGATACCACCGAGGAACATGGAACCAATTGCCATACCGATCAGCTCCATCGCCAGCACGACACCCAACTCAGCACGACTAATCGACCATTCCTCAGCAATACCCGGCGAAGCAAAGCTAATAGCGAGCACGTCGAAACCGTCGAGACCATTGAGAAAAATACAGATGCCGACCGCGAGGATTTGAAAACCATTCATCGGTGAGTTATCAAGAAGCTCTTTTGGATTGCTTGCCATTTTCTACCCTTTAATTATTTTTACGGACTTAAAAATGTTATGTAACATAATACTCTTTGAAGTACCGCTCACAGTCAAGCCAGTTTTGATTAAAAAAGCAGAACATGGCGGGTAGATTCCGAAAGAAACACTTACAGCCACTCTCGGCGGCGAAATTCACTCGGGGTAACACCGGTTCGACGCTTAAAAAATCGTGCGAAGTAACTTGGATCGGCAAACCCCAAATCAAATGCGATCTGCTGCTGATTTTGCCGCGTGTAGATCAACCGTCGTTGCGCCTCGACCAGCACGCGCCGGTGAATCAAGTCTTTCGCTGACTCCCGAAAGACCGAACGACAGTATCGATTGAGCGTTGAGGGTGAGACGTGTAATGCCTCCGCGTACTGCTCTACTTTCCAATGTTTGCGGTAGTTGCGCTCCAATAATTTACGCATGGAATCGGTGACGCGAAGTGGCGCGTTGTCGGTCGCGACACTCAAACTTTCGTCCTCCTCTACGCAGCGCTTTGCGATCCCCAATACCAATAAAAACAAACTCATCAAACTCGATGAATCACTGTCAATGCGCTCAAACTCCGTCTGAAAATGCTCGATATACTGACTCAACAACTGCCGCTCGGGGCTGATATCAAGCATCGCCTGTTGCCCACAAATCGCTTGGTAACTTTTGAAATTATTCAACAGTCCGTGCTCGAGTACGGCAGTTTGAATCGACAAGACGTAGCCATAACAGCCCGGGGTGAAGTCAAAACTGTGCACTACTTCACTTGGGATAATAAACATTGCGTTATCTTGAACACGGTACTGGTTATCATCCATCGATACCCGCGCCGCGCCATCGAAAATAATAATAATTTGAAACAAGCGGCTGTGACGATGTGGCTGAATTTGCCAATTTAGTCCACCACTGCGTGCTTCGATATTCTCGATATGAATTTGCTGGCGGTTAAAGAGATCACCCGATTCGCCGTAGAGCTCAAAGTCAGGAATAGCTTTATTTTTGTTATGTTTACTCATTATGGTACCTCCACACAACGCAACACAGCAAATCTTCGAACATCGAAGTGACAGGTGTTCAGATTCAGTTCAGCACCATCACCCTGACCGAAAAGTACCATTTTTTCTGGGATTAGGCACTTACGATTTCAGCATTAATTAATCACACTATTGAGCAATTATTCACCAATAAATTAATAGTGAGGTGCACTGTGCCACAAAGACAAGTTGTTAAAACGAGCGTTGCCATTATCGGCAGCGGACCATCAGGTCTACTGTTAGGTCAACTTCTCACGCGGGCGGGCATTGACAATATTATTGTAGAGCGGGTTGACGAAGCATATATTCTCGGTCGAATTCGCGCCGGAATTCTAGAGCAAGGATTCGTCGATCTGGTGCGTGAGGCAGGTGTGTCTGCTCGAATGGATAGCGAAGGCGAAGTCCATGAGGCGTTTGAAATTGCCGATGGCGACAAACGCGTTCGCATTGATGTCAAAGAACTCACCGGTGGTCAAACAGTGATGTGTTACGGCCAAACTGAGATCACCAAAGATCTTCTCGACGCACGTCGTGAGTCAGGGCAAACGACCTACTTCAATGCCGTAGATGTCACGCTCGATAACTTAAAAACTGAACAACCGAGCGTCAGTTTTACAGTAAACGATGAATATTTCCGCATTAAGTGCGACTACATCGCCGGCTGTGACGGTTTCCATGGTGTCTCTCGGCGGTCGATTCCGAGCGAGTCGCGCAAAGAATTCGAACGAGTGTACCCATTTGGCTGGCTCGGCATTTTAAGTGACACACCACCGGTGAATCACGAATTGATCTATTCTCGCAGCGAACGTGGTTTCGCGTTGTGCAGCATGCGTTCCCCCACTCGCTCACGCTACTACATCCAAGTGCCACTGACTGAAAAAGTTGAGGATTGGTCGGACGAGCGTTTTTGGGAAGAATTGAGAAAACGGATCCCCGCCGATGTTGCCGATCGTTTAGTCACTGGACCTAGCATTGAAAAAAGCATCGCGCCACTGCGATCGTTCGTTTGTGAACCGATGCAATACGGACGCCTTTTTTTAGTGGGTGACGCGGCGCACATTGTCCCACCGACTGGCGCTAAAGGTTTGAATCTTGCCGCTTCGGATGTCGCTATCCTGAACAAAATTTTACAGCGTGTCTACCAAGAGGGCGACGTCGACTGCATTGAACAATACAGTCAAATCGCGCTTCGTCGCGTCTGGCACGGCGAACGCTTCTCATGGTGGATGTCGAATATGTTGCACGATTTCGGCGATGAAGAAGTGGGCGGTATGGATGGCGATATGTTTAACCATTTTATGGCGTCCGAGCGAGACTATTATCTCGATACTGAAGCCGGTCGGCGGGTCATCGCTGCCCAGTATGTTGGTATGCCGTACGAAGAGCTTTCGGCGTAGTAAACCTTACCTCTGCGAGGAGGTCAGCGTCGCCAACCACTGCAGGCCTCACAAGTTACCCGTGGCAATACTCACTTGATGAGTAACGCCACGGTTTTTTTTGCGTGTGAATTACTTGTTATCGAGAACAAGTAAACCAGCGCCAGTATTGGAAATCGGCGCGTGGTAATGCTTGTGAACCACTTCCACATCATTCTTTAACGCACCACGCATCACCAACCACATGATAGTTTCGATACCCTCGGTACCAGTGCGCTCCATGATTTCATCATTGGTAAATTGAGTGAACCACTCCGGATTCGTGGCAATCTGGTCCATACACTCCAAATCGAATTCGACATCAATCAAACCGGCACGCTCGCCTTGCAATTGATGCGACATGCCACCGGTACCGAGGATCAACACATTTTTGTCCTCGCCATAAGTGCGAATCGCTTCACCCAGCGCTCTACCAATGTCTAAGCAGCGCTTGGCACTCGGCACGGGATGCTGAACAGTGTTGACGGCAAACGGAACTGTCTCAAACGGATAGTTATCCGAATCGCCAAACAAGACACGGATCGGGTTAACAAAACCGTGATCAACTTTCATCTCTTGGCAGGTGCAGATATCAAATTCCTGCGCCACAAGAGACTCGGCAAGGTGCCACGAAAATTGAGCATCGCCGCGATACGGCGGACGTGGCGGCAAACCCCAACCTTCATCCGCGTTGTGGTACTCATCGGCGCAACCAATGGCGAACGTCGGTATTTTGTCTAGGAAAAAGTTGAGACCGTGATCGTTGTAAACAACAATGACAATATCCGGTGGATTATCTTTTAGCCACTCATGGGCGGGACCGTAGCCGTCAAAAAAACGCTTCCAGTAGGGTTCTTGCTGAAGATTGTTGTTAATTGCATTTCCCACTGCTGGGATATGAGATGTGGTAATACCACCGATAACCTTAGCCATTCCAATAACCCTCACGTCCCGCTACTTTTTTGACGATATCCTTGCCCTTATCGAGCAAGTTATTCATGAATTCTTCCGTTGTAATCCCCTGGAAAGCCGCACCAGCATCCTGCACGGATACCCCGCGAGGGATCGCCATTTTAGCCATGTAGTAGATGTTCGCACCCATGTTTAACATGCCGAGGAAATCGTGATTGAGAATCGCTTCTTTCTGCTCACCTGCGACCCCCATTTTGTCGCAATAGGCCGCTGGATCCTGGTCAAATTCCGCGCGGTTTTTTTCTTCGTTAAAAGAAAAAAGCAGCTTGTTAAGGTTGTAGGCAGGGTTTGCACGCTTTCCATCGAAAACGTATGTGCCTGGTATTTTATCGTACTCGTGTTTGGTCCAAACCATTATTGTCTCCAGCAAAAATCTTCTTATTCGAGCGCATTTATTGACTACAAATGAGTCAAAAAATAATTCACTTCTAAAACTATCTTAAACCGATCTGAACAGATCTGACCACACAAAAACGCAGACTTTTTGATTTTACGAGTACCTTGCCTCATGTTCCAGCAACTCGATGAAGCGTGCTTGTACCACTGTGGGAAACCAATTTTGTAACTTGGTATAACCAATTGTTCGCTCGGTTCCAGGCAGTGTGACTGGAAGCACTGTTAGCACTCCACTCGAGACATCAAATGCCACTTGACGCGCTGGCAACAGCGCAGCTCGATCACTCGCCAGCAATAGCCCGCGGGTAGCCACCAGCGAACTACACTCGATAATATCGCTCGGCGGTGGAAGCTTGGCCTCCCTAAAAAATCGATCGAACACCTCACGCGCCGGTGTCGGCTCACGCGGCGCCACCCAAGACAGATCATGCAACAACTGCTGGTCAATATCCCTTCGCCCCACCAAAGCGTGACTAGCTTTGACCACCACACTCAAATCTTCAGTGAAAATCGGCACCTGTTCGATATTGGTCGCCGGCAGAGGATCTCGCAGTGCACCCACGATAAGATCAAGGCGACCATGCAGTAACGAATCCAATTGCTCATCGTAGGGGCCATCGACAATACGAACCTTGGTGTTCTGATACTCAGACAGCAAACGAATCACGGCATTCGGAATTAAGTCGCTGCGCGCGCGAGGTAGGCTTCCGACCATCAACGTTGCCCGGCTTTCACTATTGTCTTGCCCCAGAGACTCCACCGAACGCTCGAGGTCACGAAAGAACACGCCAACATGCTGAGCAATTTGGCGAGCCGTAAAATTGGCTTCTAAGCCCACCGCCGTTCGGTGAAATAAATCCGTACCGCAGATGACTTCAAAATCACGTATCGACTTGTGCACGGTTGGCTGACTCAGGTTTAGCTGTGCTGCCGCACGCAGTGACGAACCACAATCGACCACACTTTTGAACGCCTTCAAATGCGACCACGTGAATTGTTTATAACGAACCGGCCGCTGACCCGCTCGAGCACCACCGAGAACACCATCAGTTAGCGCGAGGCCATGAAACGCCTGGGCAACTCGCGCAAGAAATTGCTGCCCTACCGCCGTACACGCAGCACCATGAGCACTGCGAACAAACAATTGATAGCCCAGTTGCTGTTCAAGTTTAGCAATACCTTGCGTTACCGCAGATTGTGTCAAAAATACGGACTCGGCCGCCCTGCTGAGGCTACCGAGCTCATAGACCGCCACCGCTGCCGCCAAGTGACGGAGGTTAAAATTAGGATAGGGAGAATTATACATATAGACAAATCTTATACCTAAGCGGCACTTTCTAACAAGCCAAATAACATATTTAGAGCGATACTCCACAACGTATAGCTTAGAGGACAATTCCCATGCCAGTTTGTGTTACTAATATTGCTCGCGCGAGCGAGGCAGTTGTTGCAAAGTTTGAAGGCCATGAATCCGCCACTGTCAGCGAAGCGCAAGGTCGTAAAGGTCTTCTCGCATCGTACATGCGCCCAATTTACCGTCCCGCCAAAATTTCGGGCACGGCCATCACGGTTTCGGTGGCGCCCGGCGACAACTGGATGCTGCACGTCGCCGTCGAACAATGCCAACCAGGTGATATCCTCGTTGTCGCGCCCACTAGCCCTTGTGAAGACGGCTACTTTGGTGACCTGCTGGCAACCTCACTGATGGCGCGAGGCGTTCGCGGCTTGATCATCGATGCCGGTGTGCGCGACATCGCCACCTTGACCGAGATGGGATTCCCAGTGTGGAGCAAGGCGGTCTATGGCCAAGGCACCGTGAAGGAAACCGTCGGAAACGTCAATGTCCCAGTTATTTGTGCCAATCAATTAATTCATCCGGGCGATATCATTGTGGCAGACGATGACGGCGTCTGTATCGTTCGCCGTGAAGAGGCCGAAACCGTTGCCGCCAACACTCAAAAGCGCGTCGATAACGAAGAAAGTAAGCGCGAGCGTCTCGCCGCCGGCGAATTGGGTCTCGATATTTACAACATGCGCCAACGCCTCGCGGACGAAGGCCTAGTTTACGTCGATCAAAAGGACTACTAATGCAACGCGCTATTCCTTGTTCGGTCTACCGTGGCGGCACCTCAAAGGGCTTGTATTTTAAAGCGTCTGATTTGCCGACGGATACCGAGGTTCGCAAACAAGTGTTACTCGCCGCCATGGGCTCGCCGGATGACCGCCAGATTGATGGTATGGGAGGCGCACATCCGCTGACGAGTAAAGTGGCCATCGTCGGTCCATCAACCCATAACGATGCCGATGTTGATTATCTGTTTCTTCAAGTAATGGTGGACAAGGCCGAAGTCAGCGACAGCCAAAACTGTGGCAATATCCTCTCAGGTGTCGGACCATTCGCGATTGAGGAAGGCCTAGTGGCTGCCAATTCGGACTACACCGACGTTCGCATCCACATGGTCAATACCGGCGCGATTGCGGTTGCAAAAGTCCACACACCAAACGGTAAAGTTAATTACAGTGGCGACGCACGCATCGATGGCGTCCCCGGAAGTTCTGCACCGGTTCCGACTGACTTCTTGAATATTGCGGGCTCTTCCTGTGGTGCACTATTACCAACTGGTAATGTCGTCGATCGCGTACTCGACACCAATATTACTTGCATTGATAACGGCATGCCCGTTGTCATTTTGAATGCGAGCGACTTCGGTCTGCACGGGGATGAAAGTCCTGCCGAGCTCGAGAGTAACACGGCACTTCGCGAGCGCGTTGAAGCCATTCGGCTCGAGGCTGGACAACGGATGAACCTTGGCGATGTTAGCAACAAGACGGTGCCGAAAATGAGCCTGGTTTCACCGGCTTGTCAGGGGGGTATTATCAACACTCGCACGTTTATTCCGCATCGAGTGCACGAAGCGATTGGGGTACTCGGTTCGGTGAGTGTCGCGACCGCCTGTGCTTTGCAAGGGTCGGTTGCGCAACAAGTGACTGGCCAAACGGTCGGCGACGGCGTTCACATGTTTGAGGTGGAGCACCCGACCGGATTTTTCTCCGTAGAAATGGAAATTAGTGGCACAGCAAACGCTGCCAGCACCGAGATTCACCGCTCAGCATTGTTGCGAACCGCACGACTCCTAATGCGTGGTGACATTTTTATTCCAACCCACGTTTGGAGTGACGAATGACTATAACGACCATCGGACTGCTCGGTTTCGGCGAGGTGGGCTCTCGTCTATTACAGGATCTAGCGAATACCACTCAAGCCCAATTCATCGTCTGGGATAAGCAGTTCCCACTCGGCGACAGCAAGCCGGCGGCCAATCGAAATTCCGCCGAGAGTCTTGGCGCACGCGCCCGCTTTGTTAATAGTTCAGCTGAACTTGCCCCTGACTGTGACTTGATCATCAGCGCAGTGACCGCCGAACAGGATTTAGCCGCTGCCAGCAGTGTGTTAGACACCCTCAAACCAGCGACCTGGTTTCTCGATCTCAACTCAGTATCGCCAGGCACTAAACGCGCTGTGAGTGCCGCCGTCACCGAGGCAGAGGGGCGCTACGTTGAAGCCGCCGTTATGTCACCGATTGAACCATTGCGAATTGCAGCACCGATTCTGGTCGCAGGTCCCGAAGCTGAGGCTTTTCTCACAATTGGACAAACACTCGGTTTTAGTGGCATGAAGTTCTGCTCCACAGAGCTCGGCAAGGCAGCCGCCACCAAAATGTGCCGCAGTGTGATCATCAAGGGCATGGAAAGTTTAGTGACCGAGTCACTGCTGACTGCCTCATACTATGATGTGCAAGACGCAGTAATTACCTCGCTCAACAATTTGTTTCCACGCCCAGATTGGCCAGAGCACGCCCGCTATTTGATATCGCGCTCGCTAGAACACGGTGTTCGTCGCGCTGAGGAGATGCGGGAAGTCGCAAAAACCGTGAGTGAATCGGGTATCGAACCCTTGATGAGCGATGCCTGTTCAAAACGCCAGGACTGGACCGCACAATTTGTATCCGCCTTAGAACATGAAGAGTTACAGCAGATGCTAGCCGCCATTCGCGCCAAGCTTGGTGAGCAAGCCAACGAGGAAAACAACGTATGATGATTATTGATTGCCACGGTCACTACACCACAGCGCCCGCTCCGCACCAAGCATTTCGAGAAGCTCAAATTGACGCTTTTAAAAATGGTCAGCCGCTCCCTAGCCGCCCGGTGATTAGCGATGATGAAATTCGTGAAAGTATCGAGCAAAACCAATTGCGCCTGTTAAAAGAGCGCGATGCCGATATGACAATTTTCTCGCCCCGCGCCTCAGCGATGGCACACCACGTTGGCGATGAAGCAGTTTCTCAGCAATGGACCGTAGCGTGTAACGATCTGATCAAGCGCGTAGTTGATATGTATCCAGAGTACTTTATTGGTGTGTGTCAGCTACCTCAGTCGCCCGGTGTTTCGATCAAAAATTCCATTACAGAGCTAGAACGGTGCGTCAACGAACTCGGTTTTGTGGGCTGTAACTTAAACCCAGATCCATCCGGCGGCCACTGGACATCAGCACCGCTCACCGATAAAAGTTGGTACCCGTTCTTCGAGAAGATGGTAGAACTCGATGTGCCTGCCATGATTCATGTATCGGGTTCGTGCAATCACAATTTCCACGCTACAGGCGCGCACTACATCAATGCCGACACCACCGCGTTCATGCAATTTTTACAGGGTGATTTGTTCAGCGATTTTCCTGAACTCCGTTTCATCATTCCGCATGGTGGCGGTGCCGTTCCCTACCACTGGGGCCGTTACCGTGGCCTAGCTGACATGCTCGGACAACCACCACTGCGCGAGCACGTCATGAAGAACGTGTTCTTTGATACCTGCGTATATCATCAGCCTGGCATCGATCTGCTATTCAATGTCATCGACATCGATAACATTCTGTTTGGTTCAGAAATGGTCGGCGCGGTTCGCGGTATCGACCCAGAAACAGGCAACTTCTTTGATGACACCAAACGGTATGTCGATGCCTTGAATTTGTCTGAGGACGATCTCTACAAAGTGTATGAGGGGAATGCTCGCCGCGTTTACCCACGTCTCGATCAATCACTGAAAGCGATGGGGAAGTAAATGACAGCATTCACACCTGATGCCGACTGGCTCCACTGGTACCAAGGCCCAAGTAAGCCGAACTATGTGCCGCCCGCGGGCGCGGTAGATGCTCATTGCCATGTGTTTGGGCCCGGCGACCAATTTCCTTTTGCGCCCGAGCGAAAGTACACACCATGCGACGCCTCAAAGGATCAATTGTGGGCGCTGCGCGATCACCTCGGCTTTAGTCGCAATGTTATTGTTCAAGCCACCTGTCACGGAGCTGACAACCGCGCGTTGGTTGACGCACTTGAGCATTCCAATGGCCTAGCACGCGGTGTTGCCACGGTGAAAGCGTCTGTCACTGACGAGGAACTCGATGCGTTGCATGAGGCCGGTGTTCGCGGGGTGCGTTTCAACTTTGTTAAACGTCTTGTGGATGCCCTTCCATTTGACTCTTTATCGACGATCGCCGAAAAGATTCAACGACTCGGCTGGCATATTGTTATCTACTTTGAAGCGCAAGAACTGCCACAGTTTTACGACTTCTTCACCTCACTGCCAACCACCGTCGTGATCGACCACATGGGACGGCCCGACGTCAGCAAATCACCCGACGGGCCAGAGTTTGCGTTGTTCCTGAAGTTGATGTCAGAAAACACCAATTTTTGGAGCAAAGTGAGCTGTCCAGAGCGTTTATCACTGGAAGGACCTCCACACTACAGCGACGTTATTCCTTTTGCCCGAAAAGTGGTTGAAATGTTCCCCGATCGGGTTCTCTGGGGTACTGATTGGCCGCACCCAAACATGAAAAGTCACATGCCTAACGATGGCCATTTGGTCGATGTAATTCCTCAAATTGCGCCCACTGAGGCCTTGCAGAAAAAATTATTAGTCGATAACCCTATGGCTCTGTACTGGGCGGATTAAACCGGTTAAATCTAAAGGAGATAAACATGAAGATTGCAATTGCAGGTCCTGGTGCTTTTGGCATCAAACACCTCAACGGTCTAAAGAATATTGATGACGTTGAAGTTGTCGCGCTGGTGGGGCGTACCCTCGAAAAAACACAGGCGGTTGCGGACGAATACGGCATACCGAATGTCTTCACAAAATTAGAAGACGCCTTAGCTCTTGATGAAGTAGAAGCTGTCATTCTATGCACGCCAACCCAACAACATGCGAGCGAAGCTATACAATGCATGAAAGCCGGTAAACACGTCCAAGTTGAAATCCCACTGGCGGACTCATGGGAAGATGCCGAAGCGGTCATGAATACGCAAAAAGAGACGGGCAAAATCTGTATGGTAGGCCATACACGTCGCTTCAACCCATCACACCAATGGGTCAACAAGCGCATCAGCAATGGCGAGTTAAACATTCAGCAGATGGATGTTCAAACCTACTTTTTCCGTCGCAAAAATATCAACGCGAAGGGCGAGCCACGCAGCTGGACCGATCACCTACTGTGGCACCATGCCGCTCATACTGTCGATCTCTTTGCCTATCAAGCAAACAGCCCGATCGTGAAGGCGAACGCCATTCAGGGGCCCATTCACCCAGAGCTCGGTATTGCGTTGGATATGTCGATTCAAATGCTGACCGAAAGTGGTGCAATCTGTACACTCAGTTTGTCGTTTAATAATGATGGACCACTCGGCACGTTCTTCCGTTACATTTGTGATAACGGCACGTACATCGCTCGCTACGATGACTTAGTCGATGGTCGTGAAGAAACCATTGATGTCAGTAACGTCGATGTATCAATGAATGGCATTGAACTTCAAGACCGTGAATTTGTTGCTGCCATTCGTGAGAACCGCGAACCAAATGCCAGTGTGGCGAAAGTCCTACCGTGCTATAAGGTGCTGTACGATCTCGAGCAACAACTAAACGCTCAGTAAAAGAGAAGGAGTCATCACCGTGAAACTGAGAAAACTCGCCGGCCAAGAACTGCCAGAAATCGGTCTTGGATGCATGAATCTCAGCCATGCCTACGGTGTGGCTCCTCCAACTGACGAGGGTATTCGTCTGCTTCATGCCGCCTATGACATGGGGATTCGCCATTTTGATACCGCTGCCCTCTACGGTTTTGGCAAAAATGAAACCTTGGTCGGTGAGGCGTTCAAAGGTCGTCGTGACGATATTTTTCTCGCCAGTAAATGTGGGCTCCGCGGTGTCGATGGCAAGCGTTCCATTGATGGCCGTCCCGAAACACTTCGTGCGACGCTTGAACAGTCACTGGAAAGACTCCAAACAGACTTTATTGACCTTTACTATTTACACCGCTGGGACTTTAACAACGTCCCGATTGAAGACAGCGTGGGCGAACTCGCCAAAATGGTCCAGGAAGGAAAAATTGGCGGTGTTGGTTTATCTGAAGTCGGCGCTGATGCCCTCCGTCGAGCGCATGCTGTACACCCAATTACAGCGATTCAAACGGAATATTCATTGTGGTCGCGCAATGCCGAAATTGCAGTTCTAGATACCTGTAAGGCCTTGGACATCGCATTTGTTGCTTTCTCGCCACTCGCACGAGGCTTTCTGTGTGGCGCCGTCACAGACTTTGATGACTTGGTCGAAGGTGATATTCGCCGCGGTATGCCCCGCTTTCAACCGCTTTGCTTGCTTTACAGCTATAGCTGTTAGGTCCCCCATATCTCCTCCATTGTACTCTATTGGCGGTATCTAAAAATCTAGATGTAGATATACCGCCACATATACCGCCTTTTTGGCGGTATGCAGCAGGTTGTCACTGGACAACTGAGGAATGAGTATAAACAAAAAAGCCCTGATATACAGGGCTTCTAAGTCAGCAGAGACACTGCTGGATTTTGAATTGGTCGGGACGGCAGGGTGAGCTGGGGTTTCGAGCTGCAACGCAGCGAGCCTGCGAACGCCCGAAAGCTCTGCTTGAGGGCCGGCAATCCAACGTCTAAGACCGAAAGCAAAACGCCACCGAGGCGGTGGCGTTTTTCATAATATGGTCGGGACGGCAGGATTTGAACCTGCGACCACCACACCCCCAGTGTGGTGCGCTACCAGGCTGCGCTACGCCCCGAGTTTTGCGCTCGCACACCACGGTGTGGTGCGTCTTTTTACGACAACCAGGGCTGCGCTACACCCCGAGTATCCGCGACTAGAAAGCCTCGAATTCTGCGCTTGCACACCACAGTGTGGTGCGTCTTTCTACAAAAACCAGGACTGCGCTACGCCCCGATGAGGCCGCGATTATACGCAATCGAGAGAATTTTGCCAGCCCAATATTAGGCTTCGAGTAGATCTAAGATTTCCTCAAGCTCAACGATCAGAGAAGACAGCTCATCAGGTGTCATCACGCCCAGTTGCTTATCGCTGGACTCCGAAATACGCTGCCGGGCACCGCCAATCGTGTAGCCTTGCTCGTATAGCAGAGAACGAATTTGCCGAATCAGCACCACGTCCGCATGCTGGTAGTAACGTCGATTTCCGCGACGCTTTACGGGCGCCAAGGTTGGAAATTCTTGCTCCCAGTACCTAAGCACATGCGGTTTCACCAAACACAAATCACTTACTTCACCAATCGTAAAATAGCGCTTACTCGGAATGGGTGGCAATTCGCCGTTGTTACTCGGTTCCAGCATACTTCTCCACGCGAGCCTTCAGTTTTTGACCCGGCTTAAACGTTACCACACGGCGAGGCGTGATAGGAATCTCTTCACCGGTTTTAGGATTGCGCCCCGGACGCTCCCCCTTATCACGCAACTCAAAGTTGCCGAACCCTGAGATTTTGACCTGCTCGTTGCTCTCGAGGCTAGCGCGAATTTCTTCAAAGAACATCTCGACGATCTCCTTCGCCTCGCGCTTGTTAAGCCCAAGCTCTTCAAAGAGCATGTCGGCCATATCAGACTTGGTTAATGCTGCCATTCCTAAATCACCGTACTAACGAAGCTCTGCGTCAAATTTTTTCTTCAGAGATTCAATCACTTGCGTCATAACATCGTTTACTTCAGAGTCGCTAAGCGTGCGTGATTGCTCTACCAAAGTCAAACCCAATGCCACACTTTTTTTGCCTTCCGGAACCCCCTGCCCCGTGTAAATATCAAATACAAAGGCAGACTTCGCGAGTGCACCAGCGGACTCGGCAACGAGGGAAACCAAATTGCCCACATTTACGCTCGCATCAACCAAAACAGCCAAGTCGCGCCGTACTTCAGGGAAGCGAGAAACCGGCTGGAAGGCGGAAATCGAACGATTCGAGAGCGCCTCTCGATCCAGTTCGGCAATGTACACCGGCTGAGACAGACCCAGCGCCTTTTGCGCAGAGGGGTGAATGCGCCCCGCACAACCGATGTAGCTACCATCCAGATACAAATCGGCGGTCTGCCCCGGATGCAAGCCTTGACGCTCAGAGCTCACATAGGTCAAAGCAGGTAGCCCCAACTGCGCCACCAGCGCATCGACTTCCCCTTTTAGATCAAAAAAATCGACGTTGCTGGGGCGATTACCCATGAGTTCAAGCTCCGAGCGACCACTTACCAGAATCCCGATCTTGGGATTTTGTGCAAAGCCCTCACTTTGTTTTGCAAACGTCAGTCCCAGCTCAAATATACGAACCCGAGACTGCTGGCGATTGATGTTGGTCAAGGCCGTGCTGACCAGACTGGGAATTAGGCTTGGTCGCATTACGGAAAGGTCTTCCGATATGGGGTTGCGGAGTTCAACGCAAGTATCCAAATCGGCAAACGCGGCAGCGACCTTCGGATCAACGAAACTGTAAGTGATAACCTCACGTAGATCACGTGCGGCCAGATAGCGGCGTATACGAGAAGCACTCACCTCGGCTTCTGGACGCACCGGCATATCCAAAGACGCGGTAATCTTACTGACCGGCAACTTGTTGTAGCCGTAGATACGGGCCACCTCTTCGACCAGATCCGCCTCGATAGACAGATCAAACCGCCACGAGGGGATCGAGCACTCCCAGCCGGCCTCTATTTGGCTCACGCCCAGACCTAAGCCGCTTAACATGGTCACAACTTGCTCTGACGGCACACTCATACCCAGAGCACGCTCAAGAAACTCAGCTCGAAGCGTGATGTTGTTTCGTTTAGGCAAATCAGCATGAGACCGAGCCACAGTCACAGGCCCAGGGGAACCGCCACAAACGGCGAGTATTAGTTCACTCGCCCGCTCCAAGGCGCGCTCCGCCAATTCAAAATCCACACCGCGTTCAAAGCGATGTGAGGCATCCGTATGCATACCTTGTTTTCGAGCCTGCCCGGCCATTGCCAACGGCGCGAAAAAAGCTGACTCCAAGACGACTCGCTTGGTAGAGCTGTTGATCGCAGATCGAGCTCCACCCATGACACCGGCAAAAGCGATTGGTCCCACCTGGTCCGTGATCAGGAGCGTTTCCGCATTTACGGTGATCTCTTTGCCGTCCAGCAACTCAAATTGCTCACCCTCTCGCGCCATTCTCACCACGATAGGCGCAGTCAGCTTGTCTGCATCAAAGGCATGCATCGGCTGACCGAGCTCTAACATCACATAGTTGGTTACGTCGACCAATGGATCTTTCGGGCGGACCCCACAACGTCTTAAACGCTCCTGCATCCAAAGCGGCGTTTCGGCAGTGTTGTCCACATCTTCTATAACGCGAGCCGCATAGACAGGGCAGGCGTTTTTCGCTTCAATCGCAACTTCAATTGTGGATGAAGCGATTATGGGAACAGGGGATACGGCGCTCTCGTTAAGATTGCCACCCGTTAACACAGCCACTTCACGGGCGATGCCGCGAATACTGAGGCAATCCGCCCGGTTGGGGGTTAGCCCAATTTCGATCGTATTATCTTCAAGGTCGAGGTAGTCCCGAAAGTCAGTTCCAACTGGCGCATCCGTTGGCAATTCCATAAGACCGTCAGACGCATCAGACAAGCCCAACTCAGCTTCTGCGCACAACATGCCGTGGCTCTCAACACCGCGCAGCTTGCTCTTTTTAATTTTAAAATCACCGGGCAAGTGCGCACCGACCAATGCCACGGGGGCCTTCAAACCCACGCGCGCATTCGGCGCACCGCAAACGATTTGCAGGATCTCTGCTTGGCCCGCATTAACCGTGCAAACACGCAACTTGTCGGCATCTGGGTGCCGCTCTGCGGTGATGATCTCACCTACAACAACACCGCTGAATTCGCCGGCAACAGGATCAATAGCATCTACTTCAAGGCCTGCCATCGTGATCTGATGACACAAGTCAGCACTCGCTAGGTTATGCGGTGCCCACTCTTTCAACCAGCTTTCACTAATCTTCATACCATCCCCCTAGTGAAACTGAGCCAAGAAGCGCAGATCGTTGTCAAAAAAGAGGCGTAAATCATTCACGCCATAGCGAAGCATGGTCAAACGCTCGACACCGAGACCAAAGGCAAACCCAGTAAAACGCGAGGTATCAATTTTTGACGATTCGAATACCGAGGGGTGCACCATGCCGCAACCCATCACTTCAAGCCAGCCAGTCTGACTGCAGACTCGACAACCCGCGCCGGAACAATGAACACACTGAATGTCGACCTCAGCGGAGGGCTCAGTAAACGGGAAGTAGGATGGTCTAAACCTAACAGCCAAGTCTTTCTCAAAGAACCGCTGCAAGAAAACTTCGATCAGCCCTTTAAGATCGGCGAAGCTGGATTTTTCGTCAATGAGCAAACCCTCTACCTGATGAAACATGGGTGTATGGGTGAGATCTGAATCGCATCGATACACGCGACCCGGACAAATAATTCTCAGTGGGGGTTCTTGTGATTCCATCACGCGTACTTGTACTGGCGAAGTATGTGTCCGCAAGACGTGGTGATCATCAACATAGAAGGTGTCGTGCATCGCGCGTGCAGGGTGGTGCTCGGGAATATTGAGTGCGCCAAAGTTATGGTAGTCGTCCTCGATCTCTGGACCTTCGACTACGTCAAAACCCATGGCGCTGAAAAGCGCCTCAATCCGCTCAATAGTGATCGACACGGGATGGAGGCCTCCGCTTTGAACGCCTCGCCCCGGAGCAGTTACGTCAATCGCTTCAGATGCCAACTGCGCACTGAGTGCATCACTTTCTAGCAAGGCTTTGCGCTCATTGATCTGGTTTTGGATGAGCGCTTTAACCTCATTCACTTTGGCGCCCGCGGCGGGTCGCTCTTCAACCGGCAATTGACTCAAGCCTTTAAGCACGGCCGTGAGCGCGCCTTTTTTGCCTAAATAGTCAACGCGCAGTTGTTCCAAAATCTTAAGGTCGTTGGCAGCCTCAATTGCGGCGCTCGCCTCTGCGCTAATCTGCTTCAGTTCTTCCATATTCTCGAGAATTCCCTTGTCCGATGGCAGCTCGGCCAGCGGATTACGCAATAAAAAAGGGAAAGAGTAACACCCTTTCCCCTTTCGCAGCCGCTTATGCGGCTCGGGCCTTTTGGGCGCTTAGGCTAGAGCAGTTTTTGCCTGCTCGACCACAGCGGCAAAGCCCGCTTTGTCGTGCACAGCCAGATCCGCTAATACGCGACGATCCAAGCCGATGTTTGCCTTCTTCAAGCCGTTAATAAACTGACTGTACGTGATGCCATTCGCACGCGCCTGAGCGTTGATACGAGTGATCCACAGAGCACGGAACTGACGCTTACGCTGACGACGGTCGCGGTACGCGTACTGGCCTGCTTTTATTACAGCTTGCTTAGCAACTCGGAATATACGGCTACGAGCGCCGTAGTAACCTTTTGCTTGCTTCAAGATTTTCTTGTGACGACGGTGTGCAGTCACACCTCTTTTTACACGTGGCATTGATTAATCCTCCAGAACGACTTAGTGAGCGCGCAACATTTTATCCACGAGTGCCTTGTCGGCCTTGTGGATCATGGACGTACCACGCAATTGACGCTTACGCTTGGTGGTCATTTTGGTAAGGATGTGGCTTTTGTAAGCGCTTTTACGCTTGTAGCCACCCGCTGTCTTTTTAAACCGCTTAGCGGCACCACTGTGAATTTTTACCTTAGGCATTTTGTGTACTCCAAATTGCTCAATCAAAGACAAGAGTCAGGGCATTCACGGGCCACTAACCCCGTTTCTTGGGCGCCAACACCATAGTGAGCTGGCGTCCTTCCATTTTGGGAAACTGTTCTACGGTTCCCCACTCGGCCAAATCGGCTTCAATACGACGAAGCAATTCAATCCCGATTTCTTGGTGTGCCATTTCTCTGCCGCGGAACCGCAGTGTTACTTTGGCTTTATCACCATTTTCTAAAAAGCGAGTCAGAGCTTTTAACTTGATCTGATAGTCGCCAATGTCCGTTCCCGGACGAAACTTCATTTCCTTAACTTGGATACGCTTTTGTTTCTTGCGCTGAGCCGCTTTCTGCTTCTTCGCTTCAAAAATATGTTTGCCGTAGTCCATGACTTTGCAAACAGGTGGTTCAGAATCGGCGATTTGCACCAAGTCCATTGTGGCAGCTTCCGCCGCGGCGAGCGCATCAGCTAGGCTAACGATGCCGACTTGAGAGCCGTCCGCACCGATTAAACGAACAGGGTCCGCCGTGATTTGGTCATTGGTTAGCGCTTTTTTTGATTTGCGCTTGTCGTTTTCGCTATTAATTCTGATTCTCCAATACAAAAAGACCGCGACTGCCCACGTCTTTCGACAAGTACCCCTGGAAGGCCTCTAAGGTCATTACACCAAGGTCTTTGCCGTCACGTGTGCGCACGGCCACCGATTGCGCTTCAACTTCTTTATCGCCCACTACCAGCAAGTAAGGAATTTTTGCCAGAGTTCGCTCGCGAATTTTAAAGCCGATCTTTTCGTTTCTCAAGTCCGCAATGGCCCGAAAACCGGCTTTATTCAGGTAATCCACCACATTTTGAGCAAAATCCGCTTGTTTGTCCGTAATATTCATGACGGCAACTTGCTCGGGAGCCAACCAAGTCGGAAAGCGGCCTTCAAAATGCTCAATCAAAATACCAATGAAACGCTCGAAGCTACCCAAGATAGCCCGGTGAAGCATTACGGGCACCTTGCGAGATCCGTCCTCTGCCACGTACTGAGCATCAAGACGCCCCGGCATAGAGAAGTCCACTTGGATTGTACCTAGCTGCCAAACTCGGCCGATGCAATCTTTGAGAGAGAACTCAATTTTGGGGCCATAAAAGGCGCCCTCTCCGGGGAGCAATTCCCAAGGCAAGTTATGTGCATCGAGAGCGTCAGCAAGCGCCTTTTCAGCTCGATCCCAGTCCTCCTCACTTCCCACGCGCTTCTCTGGGCGCGTCGACAAGCGGTAGATCACTTCATTAAAGCCGAAATCCTCATAGACACCGTGCAGGAAATCGATAAAACGAGACACTTCAGGCTGGATTTGCTCTTCCGTACAGAAAATGTGCGCATCATCTTGTGTAAAACCGCGTACGCGCATAATTCCGTGCAGCGAACCCGATGGTTCATTGCGATGACAGCTTCCGAACTCCGCCAGGCGTAAGGGTAAGTCACGGTAAGACTTCAAGCCCTGATTAAACACCTGAATGTGACAAGGGCAGTTCATGGGCTTTACCGCAAAATCACGGTCTTCGGTGTGCAGCATGAACATATCGTCGCCAAACTTGTCCGCGTGCCCCGATTTATGCCACAACGTCATATCAACAACCTGCGGCGTTTTAATTTCTTTGTAGCCTTCCTCACGCTGGCGCTGGCGCATGTACTGCTCGATCACCTGGTAAACCGTCCAACCTTTCGGGTGCCAAAACACCATTCCTGGCGCTTCTTCTTGCGTGTGGAACAAATCTAACTGCTTGCCGATTCGACGGTGATCACGTTTCTCTGCTTCTTCGATGCGTGTCAGGTACTGCTTAAGCTGCTTTTTGTTGGCCCACGCTGTACCGTACACACGCTGTAGCATCTCGTTGTTGGAGTCACCACGCCAGTATGCACCAGCCACTTTGGTAAGTTTGAACGCAGTGAGCTTGCCAGTAGAAGGAACGTGCGGGCCTCGACACAAATCCATCCAAGCACCTTGGCGGTATACCGAAATAATCTCGCCCGCGGGTAGGTTTTCGATGATTTGCACCTTGTAGTTCTCGCCCATATTGCGGAACTGTTCAATCGCATGCTCACGTGAGACTTCCATACGCTCGACCGTCAGATCTCGCTCTGAAATCTCCGCCATTCGTTGCTCAATCTTCTCGAGATCTTCGGTAGTGAAGCGGTGTCCCGTAGCAAAATCGTAATAAAAGCCGTCTTCAATGGTGGGCCCGATGGTAACCTGCGTGCCGGGATACAACTCCTGCACCGCCATCGCGAGCAAGTGTGCGGTCGAGTGCCGGATGATCTCGATGCCGGCATCGTCACGATCGGTAATGATCGCAAGCGCCGCATCCGATTCAATCACGTAAGAGGTATCAACCTCTTTGCCATGCACGACACCGGCAAGAGCGGCTTTCGCCAAACCGGGGCCAATTGATTCGGCTACTTGATAGACAGAAGGTGGAGCATCGAACACTTTTTGATTGCCATCGGGCAAAGTAATTACTGGCATGTCTCTTCTCGTCAGTGGTGACCCCTACTAAAGGCCACGTGGCGTATTAAAGCTGCACAAGGGAGTGAAGCCACAAAATTTCAGGGCGCGAAGTGTACCAAACTAAAGCAGCAAAGCCCAGCCAAAGACTGGGCGCGCCGTCAAACTCCGTCTCAATTCGGATACCACCTACGGTAAACTAAGCCTCGCAGACGCACGCGCTAACGAACGTCCAAGTCATCCCAAACGGGTGTGGCCATGCGGCGCTCGAATTCCTTATAGTTCCAAGGCCAACTGGCGGGAATGCCGGCCGAATTAAGGTACCAGCTATTACACCCACCTGTGGCCCAAACCGTGGTTTTGGCCGCGGCTTCACGACTGGCCTCATAGGCCTCCATAGCCTCTTGGGTACAACATACCTCGCTCGCCTCACCCGCCAACACGGGCGCTAGCAGCTGCTCCACCCACTTCCACTGGTTCTCCGCAATCTCTACCAGCGAAAAGTTACCCACCGGGCCATTGGGGCCGTTTAGCATGTAAAAATTGGGGAAATCAGGCACAGACAAAGCCAAATAAGCCTTTGGATAATCGGCCCAGAGCTCGTTTAGATCGCGTCCGCCTCGCCCCCTTACAGTCATGGGCCGCACGAAGCGATCAGCCTTGAATCCCGTTGCGAAAACGATAATGTCGAGCTGGTGTACCTCACCGTCTTCGGTTTCGATTCCTTCCGGTACGATGCGTTTTATTGCGCTGGTAACCAAAGCGGTGTTGGGTCGCTGTATCGCCTGATAGTAATCAGGTGAAAATATCAAACGTTTGCACATCGCCTTGTGATTTGGCCGCAAACGCTCTTTCAGTTCCGGATCTTTCACCGACTCTTCAAGGTTCATGAGACACGCGCCGGCCATCTGCTGTGCCATCTCCGATTCGCTGTCAAGCAAGGCTTCGGTGTACGCATTCACCGCCGCGCTGTAACCCTCAAAGTCCATGGCCTCTTCAAGCACTTTTGGATCGTGAAAGGACTCAATCTGCTCCTCGGTATAGGGCGTGTTATCCACCGGCATAATCCACTGGGCTGTTCTTTGGTAGTGCTCCAAGTGCGCGACGGCGCCGGCTAAAGCCGATGTGATCTGCACGCCGGTCGATCCCGATCCAATAATACCGATGCGCTTGTCTGCCAACGCTATGGAATGATCCCAGCGCGAGCTGTGGAACAGTGCGCCTTGAAAGGTCTCTGCGCCCTCTATCGACGGGATATTGGGATGATGCAGCACACCCGTGGCCGCAATTAGGATCTCGCCCGAATCGGTGCGACCACTGGCAAACTCCAAGTGCCACCGACCATTATCGTATACGGCACTCACCGCTTCTTCATTAAAATGCGTAATCGAGTACACACCATACTGCTCGGCAATACCCGAGAAGTAATGCTGGATTTCAGGCCCCGGCGGCAGATAACGCGACCATGTCGGATTGCGCGCAAACGAGTAGGTGTAGTGATGTGATGGCGTATCACAGGTCAAGCCGGGGTAGGTATTCTCACGCCAGGTTCCCCCCACTCGATCGGCTTTCTCGTAAACCACCACATCTACGCCATCTGCTTCCTTCAATTTTATCGCGGCCAAAATGCCCGCCATTCCTGCGCCCAACACAATTGCTCGTTTACTCGCCATATCTTGACTCTTCTTATTAATGTTGATTAGAGACTAGCTTACTCTGGCCGCTCTAATCAAAGGGGGTCTATAGCTCAAATAGAGGTGTTTTTGGTATTTAAGGCGGCTCTTATGTTTTTGCGGCTAGAAAACTACCTCATGAGGCCATAAAGGCATACTGCTTATATTCGGTGATCTGATCTCTCACCGCAGCGGCCTTTTCGAACTCCAAATTCTTAGCGTGCTGCATCATCTCGGATTCGAGCTGCTTGATTTTGCGGCTGAGCGCCGCAGGAGTGAGACTCGCCATATCCTGCGCATAAGCGGCACGTACTTCAGCTACTTTACGCTCGCCTTTAGCATTACGTTTTGTGGACATACGGCGCGCGCCTTCCATGATATCCTGCACCGACTTGGTGATACCCACAGGTTGAATTCCATGTGCCTCGTTATGAGCCAGCTGCTTATTTCGACGACGCTCCGTTTCATCCATCGCGCGCTGCATTGAGCCGGTCATCTTATCCGCATACAGAATGGCTCGGCCGTTCAAGTTTCGTGCCGCTCGCCCAATCGTTTGAATCAACGAGCGATCGGAACGCAAGAAGCCTTCTTTGTCCGCGTCCAGTATCGCAACCAGAGCGACCTCGGGCATGTCCAGCCCCTCCCGCAACAAGTTAATACCCACCAGCACATCGAACTCGCCCAAACGAAGGTCTCGGATAATTTCGACTCGCTCAACCGTATCGATATCGGAGTGCAGGTAGCGAACTTTGATATCGTGCTCCGATAGATACTCAGTCAAATCCTCCGCCATACGTTTGGTTAGGGTCGTAACCAATACACGTTGACCGGTTGCAGTAACGATGTGGATTTCTTGCAGAAGATCGTCAACCTGTGTAGAGGCGGGTCGCACATCAATAGTCGGATCCACCAGCCCAGTGGGTCTAACTACTTGCTCTACCACCCTACCCGCATGTTCACCCTCGTAATTCCCAGGGGTCGCCGACACAAAAATGGCCTGAGGCACCAAATTTTCCCACTCTTCAAAACGAAGTGGGCGATTATCCAAAGCGGAGGGCAAACGGAATCCGTA
>Ga0181558_10000233_pt1 | contig 50518 bp, 46 predicted proteins | sample 011ome_22_FD_133754 | JGI IMG/M metagenome (GOLD analysis project Ga0181558, IMG submission 133754) | Coastal salt marsh microbial communities from the Groves Creek Marsh, Skidaway Island, Georgia - 011507BT metaG (megahit assembly) | ecosystem: Environmental > Aquatic > Marine > Intertidal... | reverse complement strand
TACAACAAGTCGAGTAAGCATAATTGAAGGTTAACGCTTGGAGAGACTGGAGCGGGAAACGAGGTTCGAACTCGCGACCTCAACCTTGGCAAGGTTGCGCTCTACCAACTGAGCTATTCCCGCACAGCATTTATTTTAATCAAGGGGCTACCGGCGTCAACCACTCTGCTCTCGCAACACGCGCCAAAAGGCTTTGAGATATATCACCATACTAGCCAGCGTGAGCACGGCCGCCGCCACTAACACCAATTCTCCCAACCAACACCAGTATCGATTACTGGCTTGGGGAATGATCATTAGCATGAAACCAATGGCGCCCATCTGTAGTGCGGTCTTTACTTTGGCAATCTGTGACACCTTCACCGCGGCACTCTGGCCAACTTGCGCCATCCACTCGCGCATCGCACTGACAACGATTTCACGCCCAATAATCACACAAGCGGCTAAAGTGACAACGACAGACTGGTATCGATCTACCAACAATACCAACGCTGTCGCGACAATTAATTTGTCTGCTACCGGATCTAAGAAAGCACCAAAGGCCGTGGTCTGCCCCGTACGGCGCGCCAACCAACCATCAAACCAATCCGTCACGCCGGCCAATGCAAACAGCCCTGCGGTCCCCAGGGTGGATAACGGAGCCTGCATATAAAACAAAGCCACGAGCAAGGGTATAGCGGCGACCCGCAAAAGCGTAAGGGTATTGGGCAAGGTCAGCGGCACAACAGCGTTCCCATATCGAGGTAGTTTATCGTGTGGGTTCTCAACCTTAGTCTCCCACGCTGTGAAGATGATCATAAATGGTTTGCGCCAGTGAATCACTGACTCCAACCACCTTTTTCAACTCAGCCACATTGGCATCAGCCACACCGCCGGCACTACCAAAATGACGTAATAACTCGCGACGACGCTTGGCACCCACCCCGGGGATTCCCTCCAGCAACGAGGATTTGCGTGCCTTTGCACGCCTTGCGCGGTGCCCGGCTACAGCAAACCGGTGTGCTTCATCGCGTATTTGTTGAATTAAGTGCAACGCGGGGTTATCGCCTCGCAATTGACTTTCACGGCCGGTATCTCCATCGATCAGCGTTTCAAAACCTGCCTTACGCGTGGTTCCCTTAGCTATACCCACAACACGTACGGTCGTAATATCAAAGCTCGATAACACCGACATGGCCTGTGCCACCTGCCCCTTGCCTCCATCGATAAACAGCACATCAGGCAACTGCCCCTCGCTCACAGACAAACGCTTGTAGCGTCGTTCAAGCGCCTGCTGCATTGCCGCGTAATCGTCGCCGGGGGTTATCCCCTCTATATTAAATTTTCGGTAATCGGCTTTCCGGGCACCACTACCGTCAAATACCACACAAGATGCGACGGTCGCCTCACCAGCACTATGGCTAATATCAAAGCACTCCATCCGCGTTGGCACAGACTCGAGGTCTAACTCGCGTTGTAGCGATGCTAAGCGGCCGCTAATAGTTTCGCGCGCATTCAAGTGCGACGCCAAATTGGTTTCGGCTGTTTGTACAGCCAACTGTAGCCAGCGTGCTCTCGCATCACGCACCCGCGTGCGTAGCTCTACCTTGCGTCCCGCTTGCCTGCTCAGTGCACCCGCGAGCACGTCGACTCCCTCTGGCAGCGGGTGAACAATCAACTCTGCAGGAATCGTTTGCTTGCCAGACAGGTAAAACTGTGGGATGAATGCCTCCATTACCTGCGCCTCGCCCTCATCAAGGCGCGTTGGTGGGTAGAATGTGCGGCTACCCAAAACCCTACCCTCACGAACAAACAAGACTTGGACGCAGGCGCTGCCCGTTCCAGTTGTCGCGGCCAAAATATCTAAATCACCCGCAGCACCTTCAATACCTTGCACCGATTGCACTTGCTGTAGTTGTGACAGCTGGTCGCGCCGCTCTGCTGCATCTTCATAGCGTAAATCGTCGGCTGCCTGCTCCATTTCATCGGCAAGACGGCCCATGAGATCCTGCGATTTTCCGCTTAAAAACATCACCGTTTTGTCCACTTGGTCGGTGTAATCTTCATCGCTGACAAGACCAACGCAAGGAGCACTACAGCGACCGATCTGATATTGCAAACAAGGGCGCGAGCGATTTTTAAAGTAGCTGTCTTGGCACTGGCGAACCTTGAGAACCTTTTGTAGCAAGTGCAGCGTCGAACGAACAGCACCAGCACTTGGGTAGGGACCAAAGTACTCGCCTTTTCGACGTTTTGGGCCGCGATGCAAACTTAGCCGAGGCCAACGATCTTGGCTGGACAAGTAAATATACGGGTATGATTTGTCGTCCTTTAAATCGATGTTATAGGGCGGTCTATTCTCTTTGATGAGATTATGTTCGAGCAACAGTGCATCGATCTCGGTCGTAGTTACAGTAATTTGAATATCAGCAATTCGATTCACCAGCGCCATGGTTTTAGCTGTTAAACCACTGGCTCTGAAGTAGCTGGCAACGCGATTTTTTAAATTTTTAGCTTTGCCCACATAGAGCAACTGTCCGTGGCGATCGTACATCTGATAAACACCAGGACGGCTGGTCAATGTTGCCAAGAACGCCTTGTAGTCAAATTCTGTCAACGACTTACATCCTGAGCATTGTGCCCAGAGACCCCGATAAGGCGAGGCTCCCAGCTCAGTTGAACGCCAAAGTGGTCCTCAACCAAAGCGCTGATTTCACCAGCAAACGTAAGTAGCGCAGCAATATCACCCCCCGTATTGATGATAACTAACGCATGCTTTGCATAAACGGCAATGCCATGATGCACACGACCGCGCAGCCCTAAATAGTCAATCATCCACGCAGCAGAGACCTTCACAACTTTTCCCGGTTGTGGTGCCTCCTGTCCGGAACTACCAGTCGATATGAGCCCCTCAGCCGGGTATTGTGGCAAGGCCGGCCATTGCTGGGCCAACCGTTTTGCCGTCGCCGCATCGACAATGGGGTTTTTAAAAAAACTGCCCACATTAGGGGTTTCTAATGGGTCGGGTAACTTTTTTTTGCGTAACGCAACCACCTCGTTATAAACACTCATAACGGAAAGATTGGTCTTTTCCAGCGCAGCCTTCAACTCCGGATAGGTCAGTACAAGATCAGTATCGCGACTAAGTGAAAACTCCACAGCAACAATTATCCAAGTACTAGCCTGCGCGGTTTTGAAAATACTGTCTCGGTAACCGAACAGACATTCATCATGGGTAAGCCAACGGTAAGACTGGGTGTACCAATCGTAAATATGTACAGCGCTAATGACTTCCCCTACTTCGACGCCGTATGCACCAATATTCTGTACCGGTGCAGCACCTACCGTGCCTGGGATGAGCGCCAAATTTTCCAATCCCCCCAGCCCTTGCCTTACCGACCAGGTAACAAAATCGTGCCAATGCTCACCTGCAGCTGCGCGCAACTTCACCACTCGACCATCGTCTGTAACGAGCTGGACCCCAGTCATCGCCATCTGCATAACTAATCCGGGTATGAATGGCCGTGCTACCACATTGCTGCCCGCGCCCAATACAGTAATGGACTGCTTGTGTTCCCTCGCCCATGAGCACGCGTGCTCAAGTTCTGAGGCAAGGGCTACAGGCCAAAAAAACTCAGCGACAGATTCAAGCTGTAATCCATTAAGGTGGCGAATGGACGCATGTCTTTGCGGTTGCGCCACGCTAGCCTCGCATCACTGCCCGAACTTGTTCTAAATCTTCGGGGGTGTCCACCCCAGTTGGAACAGGTTGCTTTGCTTGTGCAACACGGATGACCTCTCCGTAGCTCATGGCACGCAATTGCTCAAGTGATTCCAGTTGTTCAATCGCGGCTGGTTGGTAGGTGACAAAGCGACGTAAGAAACCACAGCGATACGCATACAAACCTACGTGACGTTGTGCCACACGTAAGGTAAGCACAGTAGCCTCATCGCCCGCTCGCGGAAAAGGAATAGGCGCTCTGGAAAAATATAGCGCCGTGCCATCCTGGCTAGTTACAACCTTTACTACCGATGGGTTGTAAAGGTCATCAACTTGCGCCAGTGGCTCAGAGAGTGTGGCAATACTAGCAGTTTTGTGTGCCACTAACTCTTGCGCCACTTGAGCCAGATTGGCTTCAGGCATCAGTGGCTCATCTCCCTGCAAATTAACCACAATCGTGTCGTCGGACCAGCCACGCTGCTCCACAACCTCGGCCAACCGATCAGTCCCCGATATATGATCTGTGCGAGTTATGGCCACATCAGCACCATAGCCACGCATAGCCTCAGCTATCCCATCATGATCCGTGGCAACAATTACTGACTCGGCACTGCTCTGACAAGCCCGTAACCACACCCAGTACACCATCGGATGACCGGCAATATCCGCCAGCGCCTTACCGGGTAGTCGTGTCGAGCCAAAGCGCGCGGGAATTACCACGTGGTACATCTAGGCGGACTCCTGAGCAAATTTCATCATTAACGTTTCAATCAATGCCTCAGGTAGCTGGGCCGCTATCTCTAGTACCCAGACCCGTTGATCCATTATCGCCGTCATTTTTACCGCATCTTTTTCGGTAGTAATAATAATGTCAGCTTTGATCATATCCAGGTCGCTCTGAGATAAACTTTGGTGATCAGCAAATCCGAGTGTCTCACCATCAAACCCATGATCATGGAGCATTTGAAAAAATTGTTGTGGCTGCCCTATCGCTGCAACAAACGCTAACTGAGGTGATGGGCCACCTTGCCAACGCGATTGCGCGTTGGCAAGGTCTACAAAATCGCCGTTATGCAGATGACGAAAGCCCACCAATTTATAATTCACTGCGCTGGCAGTATCGGTACCAGAGCGGTATAAAACCCAGTCAACGGTTGCGAGTCGAGTCGCGCTCTCGCGCAAGGGTCCCATGGGTATTAACTGGCCGTTTCCTACACCTCGATCAGCGTCGAGAACAGCGATCTCAAAGGCGCGAGCCATGGCATAATGTTGCAAACCATCATCCGACAAAATGAGGTCAAGATCTTCTTTATCTAACACAGCCAACGCTGCTGGTCGTCGTTGACACACGACCATTGGGCAATGGGTCTTTCTGGCAATGAGCACTGGCTCATCACCCACGGCACGATGATCAGCGTTTTCGTTGACCTTAGTGGGCTCACTGGCAGCCACGCCGCCATAGCCCCGGCTAACAACACCTACGCGTAAGCCGCGCTGGGTCAGCGCTTCAATGAGCGCAATGATGACAGGCGTCTTGCCCGTTCCGCCCACTGTGATACCGCCCACCACCACAACAGGTGTGGCTGATGGATCAGGCGGATGACGTAGAAAAGCGCGTCTTCTTTGATAAACGACAAGCCGGACAATCAAGCTGAGAGGCCAGAGAAGATAGAGCCACCACGCACCAGAATACCAAGCGCTCGTGAGTGCTTGCTCAATATGGGCTCTAACTCTGGTCGGTCTCACCCAAGCCCTGCCGGTACAAGCTAGCGTACAGTCCGTCCTTTGCTATGAGTTCGGCGTGCGCGCCTAACTCCACCAATTGTCCATTATCAAGCACAGCTACACGGTCTGCTTGCTCAATCGTTGATAGTCGATGTGCAATCACCAATGTAGTTCGGCACGCGGTAATCTCTGCGAGCGCACGCTGTACTTGCTGTTCTGACTCATTGTCCAGAGCTGAAGTTGCCTCATCCAAGATCAAGATGGGCGCATCCTTGAGAAATGCCCGTGCAATTACTAGCCGTTGTCGCTGCCCACCCGACAATCCAGCTCCTCCGTCACCGAGCATGGTATCCAAACCTCGGGGCAATTGCTCAATAAAATCCCAGGCATGGGCTCGGCGACAAGCCTGCTCAATAGCAGAGTCTGGTACCCCGGCCAGCTCACCAAAGGCAATATTGTTTCGAACGGTGTCGCTGAATAAATCGACGTGCTGAGAAACCACAGCCAACTGACGTCGATAAGCCTTTAACTGATACCGCTCAATGTCCAACCCATCGAGGCATATCTTTCCGCGTCGCGGCTGATAAAAACGCAGTAATAGCTGCGCCAGAGTTGATTTACCACTACCTGAACGTCCCACCAGAGCAAGCGTCTCGCCTGGCTCTATGGTGAGAGTGAAGGTATCAATCGCTGCAGACGTGGTATCGGGATAACAAAATTCCACATCGGTAAACGTAATCTCACCTCTAGCACGATCGACAATTACGCTCCCTTGATCTTGCTCAGGATCAACATCGAGCTGCGCAAACACATCTTCCGCCGCAGCCAATCCACGCTGAATCACACTTTGCACACCGCTGAGCGTACGAATTGGTTTTCCCATTTGCGCCGCCGCTGTTATGAAGGCTACCAGCGACCCCGCACTAAATCCTGCGAGAATGGTTGGGTCAAGCGCAAACCAAAATAATGCGCCCAGGGCGATGGCGAGTAAGGTCTGAATAATGGGCGTCGACACCGCTTGTACAAACGCCAACTTGAGACTTTGATTACGATTAAAAGCGCTGGCACTGAAAAAGCGATCACTCTGTTGTTGCTCAGCGCTATATATGCGAATGGCATCAAGTGCACCCAAAGTTTCACTACTTACCTGGGTGACCGACCCCATAGAGTCCTGAATGCGCCGGCTGTATCGTCTGAAGTGCCGACCAACAACCCCAACAACCAACCCGATGGCTGGTGCGACCGCAAAAAATACAAGGCTCAGTTTCCAGTTGAGGTATAGCATGTATGCCACTAAGGCCAGCACGGTTAAGCCCTCGCGCAAAATCACCTTCAATGCATCACTTGCCGCACCCGCAACTTGCTCTACATTAAACGTTAGCTTACTCACCAAGCCACCCGACGTTTGCGAATCGTGGTAGTACCGAGGCACGCTCAACAGTACGTCAAACAATTCTGTACGTAAGGTGTGCACCACCGAACGGGCAACCACGTTCATAAAGTAAGTGCCAGCAAAGTAACCTAAAGCCCGACCAAGCGAAATGACCACCGCAGCGATGGGGACAGCTACGCGCGCATAATCTAGCGTGCTCTGCTCAGCTACTGGCCATAGGAAGTCAGCGGTGCTGGCGACAATACCCACGCGCGCCTGCGTGGGCTCGCCCAACGCGTCCAATAAAAACTGCGTCAAGTCGGCAAGCAAAACGTTGCCTGCCGAATACAACATGAATCCAAGAATGCTAAGCGTGAACGCACCACTGTACGGTAGTACATAACGCAGTAAGCGCTTGTAGAGTGCGCGGTCACTCAACCTGTCAACCACTGCCATTTCCACTGTCATAGTTCGATGATGGGGTTTGTGCCGCGATGGTCAAACGCTTGAGCCCAAGCCCATTGGCAACATCTAGTGCCATAACAACGTATCGATGTGGCGCATCGCCATCAGCCGCTATAGTCAACGGTGTATCTCGCCGGTCTCCTACGGCATCGCGCAGTGCACTTCGCAGTGCAGCTGCTTGAGCGGCAATGGCATTACCGTTCAATGTAAACGTCCCGTCCGAGGCTATCGTCAACTCTAACCTACGTTTTGTACTGCTTGCGGGGGAGCCCTCTGCCTCGGGCAAGTCAATAGCAAGCTGCGTCTCGGACGTAAAACTGGTCGATACCATAAAAAAAATGAGCAACAAGAACACGACGTCAATTAACGGCGTTAAGTTGATTACTAATTCATCTCGTCGCTGTCGACGGAATATCAAACGTCGTATTCCGTTTTTCGGCCGCTGTGCAAGGCATCCACAAGCTTGATGGTTTCTTGCTCTAAACCAACCACAATGGCATCTATCTTGCCCGTGAAATAGCGATGCATCACCAGCGCCGGAATGGCTACAGCCAGACCTGTCGCCGTTGTGATGAGGGCCTCTGAAATGCCACCGGCAAGTGCGTTAGCGTTACCCGTTCCCTGAATTGTGATTTCGGTAAATACACGAATCATTCCCACAACCGTCCCAAGCAATCCCAAAAGTGGTGCAACCGCGGCAACCGTACCTAGGGTATTCAAGTACTTTTCAAGGTCGTGTATCACGTGTCCTGCTGCCTCTTGAATGCTCTCTCTCATGACGTCACGTCCCTGCCACCGGTTAGCAAGTCCTGCCGCTAAAATCACGCCCAACGCTGAGTCTTGGCGAAGCTGCTTAAGGCGCTGTGCATCAAGTTGACCTGCTTTTAATTGGCGCCAAACCGACGCCAACAAATGGGGCGGCGCAATCGTTGCTGGATTAAGCGCTATCCAGCGCTCAATAGAAATGGTCAATGCAAGCACAGAACAAATCAGCAGAAGTGGCATTATCCAGCCTCCTGCAGCGAATAACTCAATCACGGCGTTTCCTCTCGGTCAGCTTTCATTATACCCTCACTAGCCGACGCACCCAATTGCGAAAGTTGCGCCCAAAATGGTGTCATCGGGCCCCGACTTTTAGCCACCTGGCGCCCTCCACGCACATCAAACACAACCTCCAAACCTCCATCAATTCCTGTATTCAAAACCCGAGCTCCACTTCGTAACAGTCGATTCATGACCTCAGAGTGAGGATGCCCAAAGCGATTATCCAATCCAGCACTGATGATTGCCAACCGTGGATTGACCCATTTTAACCACGACCAGGCACTCGATGTTTTTGAACCGTGGTGAGCAACCACCAGAACATCGGCTTGTAGAGAATCGCGCCAATAGCGAACCATTTCACGTTCGGTAACAGCAGGAATATCGCCTGCGAGCAACACAGTCTGCTCGCGGTAGCGAATACGCAATACACAGCTCGCTGCATTGCTGTCAAACTCCCCCCAGCCAGATCCACTCATGACGTCGATCGTTGCATCGCCAGGCCATGGAAGACGCTGACCGGGCCGGCACGCATGACCTGCAAACCCCCAGTGGGTCTGTATTTGGAGGCCCGCGAGTACAGGCAACAAGCCACCGCTGTGATCAGTATCTCGGTGACTCACGACCAAATGTTCTAAGGCATCGACACCCTGCAGCCGCAACACGGGAAGAATCACCCGACTGGCCTGAGTGTCTACAGGCCCATAAGGAGCCCCCGTATCGTACAGTAGGTGTGCTGCGCCCTCGCTGAACACAATTGCAGTGCCTTGACCCACATCGAGGATCTGCAACCGCGCTTGTTTGGAAGGCTCTATGGTCAAAAACCACACGATGCCAAAAATACCAACTGTGGCGCCAAACCCCCATAACCATTGGCGACGCCATACCCATAGCACAGCTAAAAGGGTGAATCCGAAAAATTGATGGGGTGAAAGCGCAACGCTGAAAAAACCATCACTCGGCAAGGTATTGGCCATACCTTCTACCATCGCCAAAGTAATGCGCAACACAATCGCGCAAAGCGCCCAGAAATCATTCGCCGCCGTGGGTATCAACAAATCTTGCACTGCACCGGCGAGTAACAAAGGAATGGCTACCACGGTGACCAATGGCGTCACAGTGGTATTGCCAACCAGTCCCCAAATACTCACGGCGCCAAACCAGAATGCTGTTAGCGGCGCCATGAGCACAGTCATAAGAATCTGCAGCCCAACAATACGCAACCACCATGCTTGGCCCGCCAACGCCTCACTGAGTGCGAGCACTGCATAGGTTGCGCCAATGGTTAACCACAAACTGCTGGACAGTGCCGAAAAAGGATTTACAAGCAACAGCACGACGAGACTTATCGCTAGTATCCATACTGGGCGGGATCGCCACCCCAATAAAGTCGGGACTTGTGTCATGAACACCATACACAACGCCCTGAGGGCAGGCACTGACATACCCGCTATAGCGGCATAGCCTGCGGCAGCCAACATGGCAAGTACGATACTGCTGCGGATGACCGTCATACTCGACAAGGATGAAGCGCGTAGCACAAGCCCACACATGGCTCGGGCGATGATAAAAACCAAACCAATATGCAGACCACTGATTACCATGACATGCGCCAATCCCAATATCTTGAATGACTGCCAGTCGTCCCTCAAAATTTCGTGACCCACTCCAAGGAGCAAAGCCTGCATCAGTGCTTTGATACGGCTTGGTGCAGGGAGGTTTTGGAGGTGGGCATTCAATCTATTTCGCACAGAGGCAATTGAGTACACGGGGGCATGTGCAACAATATTTACTGTGTGTGCAGAACCTCTCGCGTGTAATTTCCGCGCAGCGTTGACCGCTTGATCTGGCAACTGGCCTAAGTTGGACTGACTCGATAACGCGCGCAACGTTACGTGCATCACCACCCGATCACCTAGCGTCAATAATGGGTGCTGTTGGTAATAACTCACGATGATGCGTGTCGGGAAGGTACAAGGGTTGGCGTCGTTACGCTCGAACTCAGCCGTAAATCGCTGCCCTATCGTTCCATCGGCTAGCTTTATTTTCTGAGGCATAGAAACCACCACGCCAGACCGTGATGTTTCACTACCCAAGCACGCGGGCGTAACTTGACTGCTCTGCCAGTACACCCCCTGTACAACCGACCAACAAATACCTGCGCCGACCAACACCAGCACCCAACAGCAGGTTTGTGAACACCCGGCTGCACACCGTAGAGGTTTTTTTGAGACCTGTTGTGACGAGTCATGGATGGTATTTTGGGAAACGCTACGCGAAAAATACCTGCCAATTATCCACGAAAGCGTATCAGGCACACACAGGCTTGGCCTCGGAAGGTCAAGCCGCATGGTTCGAAACGCCAGCGATGTTACCCGTAAAGCCGTTGCTAGTGCCAAAAACAGTAATCCGAGCAACAGTGGTGCCCTACCCGTTACCGGCAGAGCCAGCGGCACAAGCAACCCCAGAACAATGGCTAGTCGAAAAATCACGAACTAGTAGCGCGGTTGGAGACTGGTTGAATGCCCAGCAACGCGGCATACTAAGAGGCGGCCTACGGTCATTGGGGCATTGAACAGCAAACCCAAACACCCGGCCACATCGAAGTGAATTACTGACTAGCTTTGCCAAGATAAGATAACTGCCCTCGGACAATCTAACGCGCGATAACATGCCTCGACAATTTCTCAGACGCCTCGCGCCCTCACCACAAAAGCTCAGAGCTATTCGCACCTTGCGCCCCTTGGGGGAGTGGATTTACGAGCCCAAGTTGTGGCGTATCACGCGCTCCACAACGGCTATGGCATTTGCTATTGGACTTTTCTGCGCCATGATCCCTATACCCGGCCAAGTCTTTGTAGCGGCTTTCCTGGCGGTTAAGCTCGGCGCCAATCTGCCCATTAGCGTGACACTTATCTGGGTAACGAACCCGATAACCATGCCGGTCATCTACTACGGAGCATACAAGCTGGGGGCATTTCTTCTCAGGGCCCCCATGGTGCCGGTGGAGTTCACCATAAGCTGGGATTGGCTCACCGACAGTTTAGGATCCATCTGGGCTCCGTTTCTTCTTGGCTGCGGTGTGATTGGCGTGATTGGTGCACTGTTAGGCTGGCTCACCATCAACACACTATGGCGCTGGCGAGTGACTAGGGACTGGCGAGAAAGGCGGAAACGTCAAACTAAAACCTAGGTGTATCCATGCTGAGCCAGCATCTCTGCAACGGGCGTGCGGGCGGCGCGCCGAGCAGGTATCACCGAGGCCAGTAAACACAAAGCAACGGACACTATCCAGAGCAGCGCTGCATCGGCCACACGGATATCCACAGGTACAAACGCCAAGGGGTAAACATCTGTCGACAGCAATTGTATTGACAATGCCTGCTCAATTAATTCCGCTATTTTCGGAACGAGGTTAGCAAGTATCACGCCACTAACAACACCCGTGCTAGCGCCGACAATCCCTATCACCCCACCCTGTAGCAAGAAAATGTGACTAATCTCACTGCGAGTAGCGCCCATAGCTCGCAACATAGCAATGGTTGTCTGCCTATCCCTAACAACCAAAATCAGCGACGAAACAATATTGAAAGCGGCTACCGCTATTATGGAGAGCAGTAGCAGTGCAATGAGGTCTCGGGATAACTGAATAGCGGTATGCAAATTACCGTGCATGCTGGTCCAGTCAGTCGCATAGAATTGTCGATTAAGCGTCTGCATCAGTTGCCAGCGAAAATTCGGCGCTTCATAAAGATCTTTGATCTGGATAGCAAGGCCATCGGCGCCGCTCGTCTGCGGGACACTGTCAAGCCTCGCCAAAATCAGCCCCTCATCAAGCTCAGTGCCTGTTGTAATAATTGCCGACACCTTGCTGCTAAGTTGCCCGCCGGCACGCATTTGCGCGCCCTCCCCCTCAGATAAGCCACTCTGGATGACTGGAAGAATCAGTCGCAACTTATCACCAACATCGACAGACAGTCGTTCGGCTAGAGCCACACCTAACCACAAGCCCTCGGTAATATCGTTTATCCGTTGATCCACCCCCATAGCAGCCCAACGCCTCAACGCCTCATCGGGTAGCCCCAATAGAATTCCCGGGGCAACACGGTTGCCGCGAACCATAAGAACGTCGCGCTCGCGAAACAGTGCAACTTCCGTGACGGGTAACGACTTTTCTAGGCTAGCTTTTAGCGATTGCCACTCATCGGCTGTGCCATGCCCACGGATAGTTATATGAGGCACCAAACCCAAAATGCGCTGCTCCAGTTCGCGTTCGAAGCCGTTCATCACCGACAGCACTGTAAGCAGTAAGGCGACAGCAAGCACAAGGCCCGCTATCGATAAGCGAGACAAAAATCCTGACAGACCTCGACGCTTATCGAAGGTCTGCCGCAGGGCAAATTGGACTTTTTGCGCCCATGGCATACTCATAATGGTGAGAGAACGCCCGCGTCTAGTTTTAAGATCCGATCCATTCGCTGAGCAATACGCATGTCGTGGGTGACCACAATAAACGCCGATTCCCGTCGATCTAAATTCAGCATTAATTCGAGTACTTGTTCGGCGGAATCAGGATCAAGGTTACCTGTGGGCTCATCCATCAATACACAGCTGGGCTTATTGATCAGCGCTCTAGCTATCGCCACCCGTTGCCGCTCTCCGCCAGATAACTCACCTGGACGATGATGCTGGCGGGGCTTCAGCCCCACGCTTTGTAACAAGACCTCAGCTCGCGACAGCGCATCAACCTTTGACATGCCCCCTATGCGCGCAGGCATTGCCACCGCCTCTAACGCCGTAAACTCAGGCAGCAAATGATGGAATTGGAAAACAAATCCAAGCTGGGCATTACGCCATTGACAGCGCTCTGCTTCGGTCATCGTCGCCATATCACGGCCCGCAATCGTCACCGAACCGTTTGTTTGCGCATCAAGCCCGCCCAAAACATTCAACAGCGTCGACTTACCCGACCCAGATCGTCCGACAATAGCAATAGACTCGCCAGGTGCCAAAACAAGGTTGACGCCCGAGAGCACATTGACCGAGCTATCACCATCTCTGTATTGCTTGACAAGATCGACGCAGGCCAAAACGCTACTAGCCATGATTAAGGACCTCTACCGGATGAATGCGTGCTGCACGCCAGGCCGGGTAAGCCGTGGCAAGTAGACTCAAAAACAGCGCTAATGCACCTGTTATGACGACATCCCCCCACTCCAACACCGAGGGTAACCGCCCAATGTAATAGACTCGAGGGTCAAATAAAGGCTTGCCGGCCAGATGCTCGAACCAAATGACAATATCGCTGATATTCAAGGCAAGAACGACGCCTGTAATCACTCCGACGACTATGCCAGCGCCACCTAGTAGCAATCCTTGCGCCAAAAACATAGTCAAAATGCGTCCCGATGACATACCCATGACACCAAGCATGGCAATATCACGACGCTTCTCCGTCACTGCCATGGTGAGAGTTGACACAATATTGAAGGCGGCTACAGCGATAACCGCCAGCAACAATATGGCGACGGTAAACTTCTCCATCCGCACCGCGGTAAATAGTGAACCCTGCGTACTGCGCCAATCAGTGATCTGCCACTCCCCGTCTAACGCCTCGCGTAAACGATTGACGGATGTATCGGCTTGTGGAAGAGCGTTAAAGCGTAGCTGGATCCCGTCAACACCAGCGCGGGCAAACAATCGTTGAGCAGACTCCAAACTCACGTACGCTTGCCGTGAGTCAAGGTCCGCACCTACGCGAAACAGCGCAACGACGTGCAGGCGTTTTGTTCGTGGGAATACACCCAGTGGCGTTATCGACAATGTTGGTAATGTAACAACAACTTCATCACCCACAGTAACACCCAACAATCGAGCAAGGCCGGCCCCAAGCGCTACGGTAAAAGGTGTCTGGCTAAGACTTTCGACATTGCCATCTACTATGTGAGCATGGAGCTGATTCACGGATCGCTGGGCTTGCACATCAATCCCCGTCAATCGAATGCCGCGCTGACGTCCCCAAGCTGCCATCAGGACTTGGTCATCCACGAAGGGAGCAATACCACTGGGTGAAACCTGTGCGGTGATCTGCGGCAACATTGATTGCCAGTCATTCAGCACCCCATGCCTTGGTTTCAGTGTGACATGGGGAATCAAACTTAAAACACGACTCTCCAACTCTTTCGCGAAGCCGTTCATAACCGACATCACAGTGATAAGGCTCGCGACACCAAGTACCATACCCAGCATTGAGATCCACGCTACCAAACGCGCGAAGCCACGTTTGCGTCCCCCAAGGGTGTAACGACGCGTAAAATCGGCGAGCAGAGAAAGCGAGGTCAATGGAGGCACCTAACGCGCGGGATCATAACCCTGCACACCCGACTCAGCATTTGACGCTACACCTTCCGGCACCTGCTCTGCTTCGCACAAGGTTGGATCGTCACCACATATCTCACATTTTTGTGGCGTGCCTAAAATTTTACCAACACCTCCACATGAGCCACTGATGGGTGCTCGACCTGCAATGACACCGATTGCCATAACCGTCATCAGCACCGCGAAAACAGCAAAACTCACTATAAAAATCACACGCAAACTCCCGAACCATTCGGTGAAACTATCCTTGTGCCGGTGACGTCACCAGATAAGGCTTGAAACCACTACTCATCGATGCAACCAGAACATCACCACGACGACTAATAAGATAAACGGCCAGATGTTGAGCTTCGGCCGTGGCCAGTGCTTGCTCTGTTCCTAATACCGCCAGTGCCGTTGCCCACGCGTCAGCCAGCGCAGTTGAGCCATGAACGACCGTGACTGACACTAAATCATGCTCCACCGGATAACCCGTGCGCGGATCAATAAGATGTGAAAAACGTTTGCCATCGCGCTCGAAAAAGTTCCGATAATCACCCGATGTGGCCACACCTGTATTAGTCACAGCAATGGCAGCCTGAGCAGCGCGGCCTCCAGATTGCGGTCGCTCAATGGCAATCCGCCAGGCATCCCCTCTCGGGCTCACCCCGCGCACTTGGATTTCACCGCCAATGTCGAGCATGAAATCCTTGAGTCCCATTTCCTCAAGGACATCTGCACCTAAGTCGACCCCATAACCTTTCGCTATGGACGATAACTCTAACGCCGCACCGACGTGATCTTTGCTGATGTTCCGCGTGGCAGAATCCCATTTGAAATGCGAAAAACCTGACAATTGGCGAGCCTCTTCAACCGAGGCCGCGTTTGGAAACACGCGAGGGCCCTCGGGTCCGAACCCCCAAATGCGCAGTAGCGGGGCAACAGCCACATCGTATGCGCCTTGTGATAATCGATTAATGCGTAACGCCTCATTGAGTAGATAGCTAAAGTCCCAGTCCAGTTCGAGCAGCTCGCCTGCAGCAGCATTGTTCAAAGCGCTGATGGTAGATTCCGGACTGTAGGTATTCATACTAGCGTCAACAACGGCAAAAGCTGCCACCAAGGCCTCGTGCACCTCCGTTTCAGTGGGACCGCCATTGACCGGCAAGTATTGGACGCTCCATCCCGTGCCGTAAACACTACCCTGCAAACGCACGCTGTCGCGGCCCGACTCGCCACAACCCCCGCACAGTAGTAACAAAAAGGCCAGCACGGTGGCTGGCCTAAAGAGCTTAGCCACCAAAATCATCGAGCAAAATATTCTCGCGTTCTACCCCTAAATCCAACAGCATCTTAATCACCGCAGCATTCATCATTGGCGGCCCACACATGTAGTATTCGCAATCCTCTGGAGCCGGGTGATCCTTTAAGTATTGTTCGTATAAGACGTTATGAATAAATCCGGTTAAACCATCCCAGTTATCTTCAGGTTGCGGGTCGGATAATGCGACATGCCACTCAAAGTTATTTTTCTCAGCGGCCAGACCATCATAATCTTCGACATAGAACATTTCGCGTAGCGACCGGGCTCCATACCAAAAGCTGATCTTGCGCTGACTATCAAGTCGTTTGAGTTGATCGAAAATATGTGAGCGCATGGGAGCCATGCCGGCACCACCACCAACAAACACCATTTCAGCCTCAGTGTCTTTGGCAAAAAATTCACCAAACGGTCCGTACACGGTAACCTTGTCGCCTGGCTTTAGGCTGAATACCCAGCTGGACATCACACCAGCGGGAATACCCTCACTGCCGGGTGGCGGCGTGGCAATTCGGATGTTGAACTTAACCACCCCTTTCTCTTCAGGATAATTTGCCATCGAATAGGCACGAATTGTCGTATCGGCACACTGCGACTCGACGTTAAAAAAGCCAAAACGCTCCCAATCACCGCGATACTCTTCACCGATGTCGAAGTCTTTGTAACTCACATGATGTGGTGGGCACTCAAGTTGAACGTAGCCCCCGGCACGAAAATCCACGTTCTCACCCTCGGGGAGACGCAACACAAGTTCCTTGATAAAGGTGGCAACATTATCGTTAGACTCTACCGTGCATTCCCACTGTTTAACACCAAATACCTCTTCGGGAATTTGAATTTTCATATCTTGCTTAACTGGTGTTTGGCAAGATAAGCGCCAGCCAGCATTCGCTTCGCGGCGAGTAAAATGCGACTCCTCCGTTGGCAACATTGCACCACCACCATCACGGACGACACATTTGCACTGCGCACACGTGCCACCACCACCACAGGCACTGGCTAGAAACAAATTAGCATCCGCCAACGTTTGGAGTAGCTTTCCTCCTGCGGGCACGTCGATACTGCGCTCACCGTTTATCTCAATACTGACGTGGCCGCTACTTACCAATCGCGAGCGCGCAAATAAAATGATCATGACCAAAGCGACAACAATCACCGTAAACATGCCAACGCCGTAAACGACAGTCATATCCATGACGTTAAAGTACCTCTCTTCCCGTGAACGCGATCAAGCGATTAAATGTTAATACCGCCAAATGACATGAAACCAAGCGACATCAAGCCAACCGTGATAAACGTAATGCCTAGCCCTTGAAGACCTTCTGGGACATCGCTGTATTTAAGCTTTTCGCGGATACCGGCTAATGCCACGATAGCCAGCGCCCAACCCACACCAGCGCCCGCACCGAAAACTGCACTTTCGGCAAAGTTATAACTGCGTTCAACCATCAAAAGCGACGCACCCATAATGGCGCAATTCACAGTGATTAACGGCAAAAACACACCGAGTGCAGCATAGAGAGCGGGCACATACCGGTCGAGAAACATCTCCAGAATCTGTACCAGCGCGGCAATGACACCAATGTAGCTAAGCAAGCCTAAAAAACTCAGGTCGACATCTGGCATACCTGCCCAAGCTAGCGCCCCATCAGCCAACAAGTACTGATAGATGAGATTATTCACGGGCACCGTGATAGTTAGCACAACCACCACAGCAACACCTAAACCAATTGCTGCCTGTATTTTTTTAGAAACGGCGAGGAACGTGCACATACCCAAGAAGAATGACAGCGCCATATTTTCAATGAACACAGCCCGCACAAACAAACTTAAATAGTGCTCCATCAGGCACCCTCCTCCACAGCCGTATGTTTGGCAATGACAAACTCAGGGGATTCAACCTGATCCTTCTTCCAGCTCCGGATAGCCCAGATCAGCAAACCAATCAGGAAGAACGCGCTTGGAGGCAACAGTAACAGGCCGTTAGGGGTGTACCAGCCACCTTCGGTGACCAACGGCAAGATTTCAACGCCAAACAGTTTTCCCGAGCCCAATAATTCTCGCACTGTAGCGATAACCAGGAGCACAAAAGAGTAACCTAAACCATTGCCAATACCATCGAGAAAGCTTGGTAACGGTGGGTTTTTCATGGCGTAGGCTTCGGCCCGCCCCATAACAATGCAGTTAGTAATGATAAGACCGACAAAAACCGAAAGCTGCTTAGAAATATCGTAGGCAACGGCCTTCAGAATTTGATCCACCACAATGACAAGAGACGCAATAATCGTCATCTGAACGATAATTCGGATACTAGAGGGTATGAACCGACGGATACTCGAGATAAACAAATTAGAAAAGGCAGTCACCAGCGTCAAGGCAATACACATCACCACCGTTACTTTTAACGAGGAGGTCACCGCTAAGGCGGAACAGACGCCCAGAATTTGCAGCGCGATAGGGTTGTTCTTAAAGATCGGTTTCAGCAGAGTGTCGCGAATGTCCATTACACCTCTCCTTGTCGAAGATTGCTGAGAAACGGTGCAAAACCGTCTTGACCTAGCCAAAAGCGAACTAAGTTATGGACACCTTTGCTAGTGAGTGTAGCCCCGGAAAGTCCGTCTACTTGCCATGCCGCTCGGGCAGAGTCGGGATTAACAGTGCCTTTAATAACCGATATAGCGACATCGCCGTCACGAAACGCCTGCTTGCCCTCCCACAAAGCTTTCCAGCGAGGGTTGTCCACCTCACCACCCAGCCCAGGGGTTTCACCATGCTCATAGAAGCCTAATCCCGCGATGGTGCTAAGGTCGGCCTCCAGCGCTACAAAGCCGTAAAGCGTGGACCAAAGACCATAGCCATGCACAGGCAAAATGACCTTTTCCAGCCGTTGGTCGGCGTCGTTCACCAAATATACCAGCGCGTAGTCACTGCGACGCATGATCTTCGCTATATCCCCGTCTGCTGGGACTGCTTTAGACATAGCTGGATCTTTAGCAGCCGCGCGCTGATCGAATGAGGTGGCATCGATATGATCTGCATACTTGCCAGAGTCAACATGGATAACACGGGTAGTCACCCGCTGAAACTGCTCCTCCACCGATTGGGCTGGGTCGTATAAATCGGCAGCCATCAAGATGTTGCGCTTTAAGTCTCGGGTTTTATTAGCCTCTTGCTGTGGCTTTAAGACCACCGCGGCGGTCGATACAACCACCGAACAGACCACACACAACGCCAGGGCAACCGTAAGTACTCGGCCGAGGCTTTCACTATTACTGGCCACGCGCAAGCCTCCTTTTTATGTTCGCCTGAACCACGAAGTGATCAAATAGAGGGGCAAACAAGTTGGCAAAGAGTATGGCCAACATCATGCCCTCTGGGAACGCCGGGTTAACCACCCTAATAAGCACACACATTACGCCAATTAACATGCCATATGCCCACCGACCGCCGTTGGTCATCGCGGCCGAGACCGGATCGGTTGCCATAAAGAAAGCGCCGAAAGCAAAGCTGCCAACAACCATATGCCAATACCATGGCATGGCAAACGCTGGATTGCTCTCACTGCCAACGGCGTTGAGCAACGAAGAGAAAGCGATCATGCCAACAAAACAGCCAGCCACAACACGCCAAGAAGCAATTCGCATAAGAAGCAGGACTGCGCCACCCAGCATCACCATCAGCGTAGATGTCTCACCAATCGAACCCGGGATTTTGCCAATGAAAGCGTCCATCCAGGTGTAGCTATTGACAAGACCAGGCATTCCCTCTGACGCCACAATGCCAAGAGGAGTAGCACCGCTGTAACCATCTATCGCAGTCCAAACCGCATCACCTGACAATTGTGCCGGATAAGCGAAGTACAAGAACGCTCGGCCCGTGAGAGCGGGGTTTAAGAAATTTTTTCCTGTGCCACCAAACACCTCTTTGCCTATGACAACACCAAAGCTAATGCCCAATGCCGCCTGCCAAAGTGGCAAGTCAGGTGGCAACGTGAGAGCAAAGAGCACGGAGGTGACAAAAAAACCTTCGTTAACCTCGTGTCCACGTTTCATGGCAAAAAGTACTTCCCAAAAACCACCCACCACAAAAGTGACTGCGTACAAGGGCAGAAAGTGGAGCGCACCAAAGACCATACAATCCCATACGCTTGTGGCGTCATAACCAGCTATCGCACCCAAAACAGCACCACGCCAGCCGTCGAGGTTACCGCCACTGCTTGCGAAAATATCATTGGCTTGGAAACCAAGGTTATACATGCCGTAGAACATGGCCGGGAAGGTGGCAAACCAGACCGTAATCATGATCCGCTTCAAATCCACGCCATCGCGCACGTGAGCCGAACTACGGGTCACTGAACTTGGGGTGTAAAAAATGGTGTCAACAGCTTCATAAAGCGGATACCAGTTGGCGTATTTGCCACCGGGCTTGAAATTGGGCTCCAACTTGTCCAACGTGTTTCTCAGGCCCATGGATTACCCCTCCTTCTCGATACGCGCGAGATTCTCGCGCAGGACCGGACCGTATTCGTATTTTCCTGGACAGACATAGGTGCAAAGCGCTAGATCTTCTTCATCGAGTTCCATACATCCCAGGGCTTGTGCGGTTTCGGTATCGCCCACCAAGAGTGCGCGAAGTAATTGTGTGGGCAAAATATCCAGCGGCATAACGCGCTCATAATTTCCCACCGGCACCATGGCTCGCTCAGAGCCGTTAGTAGAGGTAGTCATGGCTTGCGGCTTCATACCAAGCCAGCTGGAAAGATAAATACCCATCACTGAATGTTTACTGGCACCGGGTGACAACCAACCCATGAACTGGCGGTCACGCCCCTCCTCCAAGACTGTTACCTGGTTGTGATAACGCCCAAGATAAGCCACGTTACTTTGAACCGCGCGTCCACCCAACACCGAACCCGAAAGCAACCGGTTCTCTCCCATTTTCAATTCGCCCGCCGTCAGTGCCTGAAGATCGACACCAAGGTGCGTGCGTACCAAACGCGGCCGTTCAACCTGAGGGCCAGCTAGCGCGATGACACGTGACGTGTACAGTTCGCCGTCAAGAAACAACCGGCCAACAGCAATCACGTCCTGATAACCAATGGTCCAAGCAACCTGACTCAACGATGCACCCATTAATAGGTGGATATGGGTACCGGCTAAGCCAGCAGGATGCGGCCCGTTAAAACGATGGACCTCAATGGCCGGGTTATCGCCGACAGGCAACGCCCCCGCGCAACCCTGGCAGAGATAAACAGGGCAACCGACAATGGCAGCTAATAAATCTTGTCCTAGGGCAAAGGCCTCTGCTTGCTCAGCAATGGCAATGGCAGGGTCAGCCGCTAACGGGTGGGTATCGATAGCCGTGATAAAGAGCCCGGCGGGTCTTGAATCCGGCGACGGAACTTTGCTGTACGGGCGGGTTCTCAGGGCAGTCCATTGGCCGCTCACCACCAGCCGCTCTCGAATTGCCTCGGGGCTAAGGGCTCTAGCATCAGCCGCGCTATGCGCACCAAAATGGATCGCATTGAGGGTCTCATCCACCTCAATAACCAGCGATTGAAATACGCGCCGCGCACCGCGGTTAATGGCGACCACTCTGCCACTAGCAGGAGCCGTGTAAACCACACCGTCTGTTTTTTTGTCGGTAAAAACCCGTTGGCCTTTTTGAACCGTGTCTCCCTCGGCAATTTCCATAGTTGGCTTCATGCCAAGGTAATCGGGACCAACAAGCGCTACGTTACGTGCTGGCGCGAGCGTCTCCACGAGCTGCTGCGGAGCCCCGGAAATGGGTACATCCATGCCGCGACGAATTTTGATCATCTGTTCTTCCGTTTTGAAGTTGCCCATACACCCGAGCCAACGGCTTAGACGCCGCCGGTAAGGAGGTCTTCGCTTGGGGGCTTGTGAGCTTAAGGCTCGCTTTCAGGCGCGTGCGCAACTCCCCCAAGTCACGATGCCCGAGCCCCGGAACGGGGCAGAAACTGTAGACCGGAGGCTGATCGCCAGAGCGTTCTGTGCGCTCCTCAGCCGGCCACGTGGATTGTAGCGAACCCGAGGTTCGCTTACCAGTCGTTTAGAGTGGACCAGTATGATCTCGGGGGTAAGTGAGGTACTTAATTCCCGCCATCTGTTCAAGAATGCGATAAACCTGACAGCTATAACCGTATTCGTTGTCGTACCAGAGATACAGCACGGCCTGCTTGCCGTTGACTATGGTTGCCTTGGCGTCAAAGACGCACGCAGACCGAGAACCAACAAAATCGCTCGACACCACCTCGGGAGAAGAGGAAAAGTCAATTTGCTTGCGCATGGACGAGTGCAACGCCGTATTACGCATAAACTCGTTCAACTCATCTTTGTCTGTTTCTCGCGCCAGATTTAGATTCAAAATAGCCATAGAAACATTTGGGGTTGGCACGCGAATCGCATTCCCAGTGAGTTTGCCTTCTAATTGAGGCAGTACCTTACTCACCGCTTTTGCGGCACCTGTTTCTGTAAGAACCATATTCAACGGTGCTGACCGACCGCGGCGTTCGGCTTTGTGGTAATTGTCGATTAGATTCTGATCATTGGTGTACGCGTGAACGGTCTCAACGTGCCCTGTCATAATCCCGTACTCATCGTCCATTGCCTTCAGAGGCGGGACGATAGCATTGGTTGTGCATGACGCTGCCGAAATAATGGTGTCATCGTCAACGATATCGTTGCTATTTATACCCGCGACAATATTTTTAAGGTCACCTTTACCGGGGGCCGTTAGGATCACTTTACTTGCCCCCTTAGCCTTGAGGTGGCGCGACAATCCTTCACGATCACGCCAAACGCCGGTGTTGTCTATGATAATGGCGTTATGGATACCGTAAGCTGTGTAATCGACTTCCTCAGGAGCATTGGCGTAAATCACCTTGACTTCGTTGCCATTGGCCACAAATGATTGGCGCTCTTCGTCTACGCGGATTGTGCCCTGAAAGGCCCCATGCACAGAGTCACGCCTGAGTAGACTCGCGCGTTTAACGAGATCATTGGGCGCGCCACCTTCCCTAACGACAATTGCCTTGAGGCGCAAACTGGCGCCACCGTCGGTCTTGTCAATTAAAATGCGCGCCATAAGCCGGCCAATACGACCAAAACCGTAGAGCACCACATCGCGAGGTTCAGCGATGGGTTTTTGCTTAGAGTTAACCAGGAAGTCGAGTTGTTTGGCGACATAGTCCTTTACATCCAGACCGTCACCCTGGCCCTTGTCATAGTACTCGGTTGCCAACCTTCCAACATCAATATGACCCGGGCCAAGCGGTAGATTACAGACAGCCTCAATCACGGGTGCCGTTTCGAATTCAGATATTTCATTATTTTCGACCTGGCGCACATAGCGATGAATTTTCATTAGGTCGGTGACCGACTTATTAACCATCGATCTACCGTAGATGTAGCATTTAACGTTCTTGTTACGTGCTAAACCTCCGACCTGAGGAATCATCGATTCAGCAAGCGCTTCACGCTCTTTCCAATCTGAAAAATAATCTTCGGGGCGCTCGCGCTTTCGCTGGTCAGTCACTGCAGTCTCCTTTTGTCTGTAGACAGGAATTTCGACGTGTGTATGGGTGCATGCATTATCTTCGCTTGGACATAGACGTGGCAAGCGAAGGCTATGCTGGAGGGTAGAACCAGCCTCCCGTACACTCTGGGCCGTCGCTTAATAACTCTTGGATCTACGCATGACGCTTGCAGCCATTGCCACGTTGCCGTGGCCGGACAAAGCCGGAACTCGGTCATCATTTGGGCCATGCCCGGGCGCTAGCGCGGCGCTTACAATAGCCGCTCTCGCCGTAGAGAACAGGCCGCTCGTAGTCGTTACCCCGACCACGAGTGCCGCCCTCGAGCTGGAGCGGGAAATTCCTTTATTTCTGGAAAAACCGTTAGAAATCTTAACCTTACCCGACTGGGAAACACTGCCTTACGACAATTTCTCACCACACCAGGACATTGTCTCTGAGCGCTTAAACGCGCTGCACAAACTGCCGACTATGACCCAAGGCATTTTGATTGTTCCGATGACAACACTGATGCATCGCACGCCACCAAGCCACTATGTTGCGGGCAATAGCTTGGTGCTCGCTCTTGGCGAGTCACTCAACACAGAAAGCTTTGTTCGAAACCTGACCCTCAACGGCTATCGTGCCGTCGATACCGTGTATGAACACGGTGAATATGCGATTCGTGGTTCGCTACTGGATATCTACCCCATGGGTAGTGCCCTGCCCTACCGTATAGACTTGTTTGATAACGAGATCGAAACGCTGCGAACCTTTGATCCAGAGAGTCAGCGCACGATAGCCAAGGTAGACTCCATTCGTCTGCTACCGGCCCGAGAATTCCCCCTGCACCCGCAAGCCATCCAGCGATTTCAAATGAATTGGTATCGTAGCTTTGACAGCGATCCAGACAACTGCCCCACATTTACCGAGATCAGTGAAGGTCGTGTACCTAGTGGCGCAGAGTACTACCTGCCACTTTTCTTCGAGACATGCGGTAAGGTTTTTGACTATCTGCCTCCTACCAGTGCCGTTATTACGCTGGGCGATCACTATGGCGCCAGCCAACGGTTTTGGGGAGAAATTAATACTCGCTACGAAGAATACGGCATCGATCCAAGACGACCATTGCTGGCACCGTCGATAGGATTTATCCCAGTAGAAGAACTGTACGCCGACCTTGGCAACTATGCGGTATTGGAGCTTCGGACAAACACCGATGCCCCTGTCAACGCGCAGGCCAATTTTGAACAGCCACCCAACTTAGCCACCGATATCGTCGGTCCCACGGCAATGGCTCGACTCGAGCAATTTCTGAAGCAACACCAAGGCCCTGTGCTTTTGTGTGCAGAGAGCGCGGGTAGACGAGAAATATTACTGGAGACCCTAGCCCAACACGCTCTGCAACCAGAATCCTATAAAGACTGGAACAGCTTTTTGGCCAGCGGTAGCGCTTTTGGCATCACGGTAGCCCCACTCGATCGAGGCATCTATTCGGGCAAGGAAGAACCGACACTGGTCGTTGAAAGCCAGCTCTTTGGCGAGCGAGTCGCACAACGGCGTCGACGCAAACACACCGAGGAAACCAATGCTGAAGCGGTTATTCGTGACCTGACGGAACTCCGCCCGGGTGTTCCCGTTGTTCATCTCACCCATGGTGTTGGGCGCTACATGGGCCTACAAATACTAACAATTGACGGTGATGACGCTGAGTTTCTGTTACTGGAGTATGCTTCAGAGGACAAGTTGTATGTGCCGGTTGGGTCTCTGCATTTAATCTCGCGCTACACGGGTGCTGACCCAGATGCCGCACCGCTGCATCGCCTCGGAAGTGAACAGTGGGAGAAAGCACGAAAACGCGCTAGTCAACGCGCATCTGACGTGGCGGCCCAACTGCTTGAGGTTTACGCGCGCCGCGAAGCGCGCGAAGGGTTTGCGCACCAGTTTGACGCCGATGCATGGCAGAAATTTTCAGAGGGGTTTCCGTTTGAAGAGACACCCGATCAAGCTGCGGCGATTGATGCCGTAAGGGCAGATATGTGCGCGCCCAAAGTGATGGATCGACTGGTATGTGGCGACGTGGGCTTTGGCAAAACGGAAGTGGCTATGCGCGCTGCGTTCCTCGCTGCAAACAATGGCAAGCAGGTTGCTATTCTCGTACCCACGACATTGCTAGCACAGCAACATTACAATAGCTTTCGAGATCGCTTTGCCAACTGGCCATTCAAGGTTGAAGTGGTCTCTCGATTCAAAACAGCCAAGGATATCGCCAATGTCTCGAAACGCGTGGAAAATGGCGATATCGATATCTTGGTGGGCACCCACAAGCTCTTGCAAAGCGATTTTCGCTTTCAGGACCTGGGCCTGTTGGTTATCGATGAAGAGCATCGTTTTGGCGTAAAACAAAAAGAGGCGATAAAAGCACTCCGGGCTGAAGTGGACATATTAACGATGACAGCTACGCCGATTCCGCGGACCCTTAATATGGCCTTGGGTGGCCTGCGTGATCTGTCAATTATTGCCACACCACCTGCCAAACGTCTATCCATTAAAACGTTTATCCGAGAGCACTCGCTTGCCTTAATCAAAGAAGCCGTGCTCCGCGAGACCCTGCGTGGAGGACAGGTCTACTACCTCCACAACGAAGTGAAAACCATTGAAGAAACTGCACGCAAGCTACGCGAGTTGGTGCCCGACTTATCGGTTGGTGTTGCCCACGGTCAGTTGAAGGAAATGGCACTCGAACGTGTCATGAGCGACTTCTACCATCAGCGCCACCACATTTTAGTGTGTAGCACCATTATAGAAACGGGCATCGATATACCCAATGCCAACACCATTATTATTGATCGAGCTGATAAATTTGGTCTGGCCCAGCTGCACCAGCTCCGCGGTCGCGTTGGTCGTTCCCATCACCAGGCCTATGCGTACCTACTCAGCCCACCGCGGTCAGCACTGACGCCCGATGCGGAGAAACGTCTAGAAGCGATTGAAGCAGCTGGCGAACTAGGGGCTGGCTATATGCTCGCCACCCACGACCTAGAGATTCGTGGGGCCGGTGAACTGTTAGGCGACGAACAGTCAGGACAGATTCACAGCGTTGGATTTTCACTCTATCTCGACATGCTACATAACGCGGTGGGGGCTCTGCGACGTGGTGAGATTCCCGATATCGATGCCCCCCTCGATAAGGGTACTGAGGTCAAGTTGCTTGTACCCGCTCTTATACCAGAGGATTATTTGCCCGATATCACTACCCGCCTCGTTCTCTACAAGCGTATCGCTGCGGCGGAATCAAAAGAGGCTCTCAGGGAGATACAGGTCGAGATGATTGATCGTTTTGGACTCTTACCTGAGCCCATCAAAAATCTGTTTATTCAGGCTAACGTGCGCGTCAACGCGCAGGGTCTTGGCGTTAGTGAAATCGAGGTGACCAACACCGGCGGCACTGTGGAATTTACTGACCAAACCCGCGTTAATCCCCTAAGCCTGATCAAACTGATACAGTCCAATCCCAAAGGCTACTCATTATCAGGGGCGAACAAGCTTCGTTTTCATGCGCAACTGGAGGATTTGGCGGCTCGACAAGGTTTTATCGAACAATTACTGAATGTTTTTCGCGATGCTTTGGAAGAAGCGTAACAGCGGAAACGTAAGGACGGTCATGAATAGCACATGCAATAAGCCATTAACCTCTCGGTGTGCAGTAACTTTTGTCTTAGCGATACTTGTTCACATAGGTAGTTTTGGCCTTCCTTTCAATGCACACGCTCAGGAAGCACAAAACCTTTCAAAGCAGTTGACCACGGAACCACCGTTATGGGATAGGGAACTGCTTAGCAGTGAAGACCCATCCGGCTGGTTAAGTATTGAAGTTGCCGTACTGATTGATACGCGATCGGACACACTCAACAGCGAAACATGGCCCGCGCGTCCAACAGTGACTTATCCCCTTGAGTACCGATCTTTGTTTATTGCGGAGGAGCTTGAGCGCATATCCGAGCGCTACCCCTTCTCTGACGTTACCATTAATGACACTGGCACCGTAAATATCACAATGCCCGAGCCTAGCGGTTTTATAGCGCGCGATAAGCAACGACAACTGGAACGAGCCCGAGCGCGACTTGCCGCCGACTTAGCACGCACAAACGTGTTACAGGCAACCAAAGAGAGTGCCGAATCCAGCTTTGAAACTGACAGTCCAACTCTCCTATCCCTTGAGTCATTGGCTACGGAAGGTGACGGGGCGCGTCCAGCAATCGACAGCCTCAGTGCCTATTATTCACCCGAACGGGCCCTGAACCCGAGTACTGAACAAGTCTCGACTCCACTGCCAGGGCAAGTTGATTCATCAAGCAACTCCAGTAACGGTGCATTGGATGCACACTCATCGATGCGCACGCCTCCTGTAATGCCGCCACCGCTACCCACGGCATTCACCCGCCGCCCCATGGAGATTCTGGCTACGGGCTTGAACGAGCTGCGACGCCAGACTAATGACGAAGTGGCAATAACTGCCGCTTGGCTGCAACCACCCGAGGCAAGCAACTTGCCCATTGTTTTGGATGAATCTGGCGATCAATCCGACTGGCCTTCACTCCAAGGTTTTGTCGAACTCAGACGCGGTGATACGATAAGACTGGGCGTCAACTTCTGGTTGAATACCGACGGCAGTTATTTGCCTGAAAATTTCTATGTTGGCGCTCCCCCCAGAGGTCCCGCTCGGGTTCGCCACGTCGATGCGCTTACTGAACGACTGCTAGCGCCCTCAGAGATCGCTAGCCGACAGGCCCAGCTCACTCACTATGAAAACGAACGCCCCATTATGCAACGAGCCCTGTTAGCGTTTCTAAAGGCGCAGGTTTCTAGCGAGCAACTCACGCCATCAACCGAATACCCAAACCCGATAACAGTCACAAACCATGTACAGCCAATACAACACGATACCCAGCATACCTTGGCATCGACACCACCCAACCGAGAGGAGCTCCCCTCAAACCCTAGCCCAGAACAAATCACACTCGCGTCAATTTTTGCGGCTTTTCCGTCTCCGCTAGCAGCACTTCAGCCAGACACCAATGATGACGCGGAGAGGGATATTGGTAACAATGAAGTCATAGAACCCGCCACAGCGACTGCGAATCTGTGGCCATACCGGCATGTGATTCATTTAGCAGATACCCGGGTCATCCCAGAGGGCAAAGTGCGCTACTTTGACCATCCGGCAATCAAAATACTGGCGGCCTATCGCGAGCTCACGTGGGGAGAGGTGTACGCCCAAGGTATCGCTGAGATGCAAGCGCGCAAGCCCCTTAAAAATGAGGGGGACGTTGATATCTTGGCGCTGCCGGCCGCTAACGAAGCACCCCCCTCTATGGTCCTACCACCCTCGCTTAATGGAGCGCAGTAAACCCTAGCTCTCGGGTTGTACTCCCTTTAGATCCGATACACCCTCCGGCAACCCCTCAACATGTAAGGTACGCGTGGGAAAAGCGACCTCGGCACCATGTCCTTCGATAATGGCCAAAATCTTAAGGAGTACGTCTTCTTTAATGCCGTGATAGGTAGCCCAATCGGTAGTTTTAGTAAACGTATAGACAAAGAAGTCTAACGATGATGGCCCACAAGTAACGAAGTTAACCATTAGCGTTCGGTTGAGATCGATAGCGTCATGCGCTTGCAACATCGCCTTAACATCTGTAGTTATGATCGCCATCTTGTTGACGTCGGCATATCGAATACCCACGGTTTCGTAGATCCGTCGATTGCGCATGCGCGACGGGTTTTCCAGTGCCACGTTGGAAAAAACGGCATTGGGAACGTACAAAGGACGTTGGTCAAAGGTACGGATGCGAGTCATGCGCCAACCAATGTGCTCAACCGTACCCTCAATCTCGCGGTCGGGAGAGCGAATCCAGTCGCCCACAGTGAACGGTCGGTCAAGATAGATGCTCAAACCACCCAAAAAGTTCGCGAGTAAATCACGGGCGGCGAAACCTATCGCTATACCTCCGATACCGCCAAATGCCAGCAGACCAGAGATTGACACACCGACCGACTGCAACATCATCAGTATCACGGCCGTCCAGAGCGCCATACGAATTAGCCGAGCGGTCGCACTAATGGCAGCGCGGTCATCAGAATCTCGCACACCCCGATGCGAACCCAACAGTTCCGCCTCTATGTTGACCACTACCCGATGCAAAAACCAGCCCAGTAGCAATGTGAGGCCTGTATCCGCGGTCTGGCGTAGAAATACACGCAAGCCATCAAAACTCTCTAGCAAACCCAGCGACATGTAGGCGACCATGAGCCACATCACCCACTCAGCCGGCCTTGCGGCTGCGGAGACGATGGCATCGTCCCAAGTTGTCTTGGTTTGGCCTGTAGCGTTACCGATTCGATGCATGAGCCTCTGCACCAACCAGCGGCCGATTAAACCCATAACAATGAGAACTGAAATGGTAACGAGATAATCGGGTAGACCGAGAAGATTAGCTACCGGGTGGAGCCACTCGACCAATTCGCGCGTGGAGTCATCAACGCCTGCCATGTTGTTTCCTTCGACCCAATGAGAAAGTGGGAGATGCTACCTTTTCTCGCCTACTGGCGCGACCCGCAAATACTGTATAAAATAACAGACTGTACATAAACACACCAACAGGGCTCACCTCATGATTAAGCTCACCCAGCGCCAACAACAAGTGCTTGATGTCATCCGCCAGAATGTACAGGATACAGGTTACCCTCCGACACGCGCTGATATTGCGAGAGCACTCAATTTTCGTAGCGCAAACGCCGCCGAAGAACACCTGAAAGCTCTAGCTCGTAAAGGTGCTATCGAGATTATTCCGGGCGCTTCGCGAGGCATTCGTCTGACCGAGGTGCGCGGGCTGCCTTTAGTTGGCAGAGTCGCCGCTGGATCACCAGTGCTGGCGCAAGAGCACATCGAGGACTATATCGACCTGGCTGCTAATTTCTTCTCGCCAGCTGCCGACTACCTGCTACAGGTTAGCGGCGACAGTATGATTAACGCGGGCATCCTCGACGGGGATTTACTAGCGGTACACAGCTGTATTGAGGCGCGCGACAATCAAATTGTGGTGGCGCGCATTGAAGATGAAGTGACGGTGAAGCGATTCCGACGAGTGAATCATCATCGCATTGAGCTTATTGCCGAAAACCCCGATTATTCACCGATTAATGTGGACCTTAGCGAGCAAACTTTTGCGATTGAGGGGATCAGCGTCGGCGTGTTACGCCGCTGATGTATGGTGCACAGGGCGTTAAAACAACCCGATTCTCTCTATATTATCTATCACCACCGATCGAACTTATGAGCGGACTAAGAACGCGCGACGCAATGAGCTCTCATCAGCAACCTTAGCCTGTAAGGCGTCCGCAAGAAGCGCCTCTGCCTTAGTGCAATGTTCGCTCGCTAGCCTGGCCCTCGGATGCCTCAACCTCCACGTTTGACATTTCAGCAAGTTTAGCTGCGGCTTGGATACCTGCCTGGATCATTATCTTGGCCACCTCAAGGTTGTTGTCCATCAGGTAGGCACAGGTTTCTTCTGAGAACTGGATACTGACTAACGGCTCGCCTTCTTCTTCATCGGCACGCTGAAGAACAATTTCGCCGTCACCCAAATCAACTATTTCCAGCAGAGCTGTGGGCATGCGGTTTCCTCGCATCGGGTGGGTGTAGACGACACTCTAACAGTCCAGCGGGGGAAAACAACCCGCGGTCAAATCAATTTTCATCCAGCGACTCACCCATTCGCCCAATGAGTCGATCAAGCGCCTCCATCCAATCTTCAAAGTCGCCGACGCTCGGATAGGTACCACTACTGGCCAATATTGCTCCATGATTTTTGGGGGGTAAACCGTGAGGTATGGGGCATTGTAGCTGCGCCAACCAACCGGATATCTCAAGGTGTCGACACTCGTCTATTTCTTCGGGCTCAACAATACCGAGACTGAGCGCGGGTAAACCCTTGGTATCGTGTGGTGGACAGTTCGGTAAGCTAGCTACGCGCACACAGGCCAACAAAAACCAGCCGTAGGCATTCAACAAGTGCAATTGGAGAGCGGGGGCGAATGCCGCATTGAGGGCTTGCTCCATGAGCGGCTGATCCAACAGCGAAACCCGCCATTGACTGACTAGTAATCTCGCCATGTACAGCGAGTGATTAGCTAGACCTCGTGCGCTGGCCATCGCAGCCTCTCCTTACTGACCAATCTAGCTGCCCAGCTAAACGGCAACTCCGTACGCCCACCGGGAGGCACATCAGCTGTGTCGCTTTGCAGCAGTCTTTTTCGTTACCGGTGCTTTCTTTTTCGCCGCCACCTTCTTTTTGGGTGCAGCTTTCTTTTTAGCTGTAGCTGTCTTTTTAGGCCCGGATTTTTTGGGTGCAGGCTTGGCGCTGCCTTCCGCCAGCCATTGGCCACTATTAAAAAAAGCTTTCCATCCCGTGGCCTTACCATCGACTTCGGTCATCACGAACTGCTCTTTAGTCTTTCGACTAAAGCGAATTTGGGTGCGATTGCCCTGATCGTCAGTCAGAGGGGCATCAAAGATGAAATGGTACTTGGGATCGATTTCGGCCTGATGTGGCAGCAACTCATCGACAAAGGGTGGGCGAGTCTCACGATTTTTAGGGAACTGGCTCGCAGCCAAAAATAGACCCGATGCACCGTCCCGGAGAATATAATGGTCATCAACCTTTATGCAGCGTAGCTCGGGCATAGGGACTGGGTCCATCTTGGGAGGCGCTACTTCACCGTTACGTAACAATTTGCGGGTATTTTTGCAGTCGCTATTGGTGCAGCCAAAATATTTTCCAAAGCGACCGGTTTTTAGCTGCATATCCGTTCCGCACTTATCGCATTCGATAACCGGTCCGTCGTAGCCCTTTATGCGAAAACGACCCTCTTCTACTTCATAGCCCGAGCAGTCAGGGTTGTTACCACAGACGTGGAGTTTACGGGATTCGTCAATAAGATAACTGTCCATCGCCGCATTGCATTGTGAACAACGATGCTTGCTCAGCAGAAGGCGTGACTCGGCCTCTTCATCGGCATTGGCACTGATAACCTCATCACCAGGAATTAAATTTACGGTGTTTTTACAGCGCTCTTTCGGCGGCAGGGCATAGCCCGAGCAACCCAAGAAAACACCCGTACTGGCCGTGCGAATCTGCATTTCTCGCCCACATTGATCACACGATATACCTGTTGGCGTGGGATCGTTTGCCTGCATACCCGCAGGCTCAGGTAGCTCTGCGAGTTCAAGCTTATCCCGAAACTCTTGATAAAATTGGTTGAGTAAATCCTGCCAATCCAATGACCCCTCAGCCACTTGGTCGAGCCTTTGCTCCATTGCAGCCGTAAAACCGTAATCCAATAAATCAGAAAATGCCCCCTGCAGGCGCTGAGTAACAATATCGCCCATCTTTTCGGCGTAGAATCGGCGATTTTCCAAACGCACGTAACCCCGATCTTGTATCGTCGAGATGATTGCCGCATAGGTGGACGGCCGGCCGATACCCCGTTTTTCCATTTCTTTTACCAAGCTCGCCTCACCGTAGCGTGCCGGTGGTTTGGTAAAATGCTGCTTAGGCTCGAGTTTATCTAGGGTGAGAGCTTGACCCTCGACCAATGGCGGTAGTTCGGCGTCATCGCCTTTGCGCGCGAGGGGGGTCTGCACACGTGTATAGCCATCAAACTCAACAATCCGACCTCGCGCAGTGAGCTCATAGCCCGCTGCTGCAACCGTCACCGTCGTCGACAAGTAACGGGCCGATGTCATTTGACACGCCACAAACTGGCGCCATATCAGCTCATACAAACGCTCGGCATCGCGTTCCATACCCGACAGCTGCCCTTGCAATACCCGCACATCAGAGGGACGGATAGCTTCGTGGGCTTCCTGAGCGCCATCTTTGGATGAGTAGCGGTTGGGCTGGTCTGGCAGATAGGGTGCTGGAAAAGAATCGCTAATGTAGTCCCGGCAGGCCGCAACGGCGTCAGTACTTAAGTTGGTCGAGTCCGTTCGCATGTAAGTGATATAACCCGCTTCATACAAACGCTGTGCCAAGGTCATGGTCTTTTTTACGCTGAATCCAAGCCGCGTACTCGCCGCCTGCTGAAGTGTTGAGGTAATGAAAGGCGCTGGCGGTTTTGATGAGGTTTTTCGAGACTCTAAACCCACGACCTCATAGCTCGCTGCTTGTAGTGCATCCACTGCCGCCTGCGCTTGGGCTTGGGTTTTTGGTGCAAACTTATCATCATTGAAGCGCTTCACCTCAAACACCACTGGTGCATGCTCTTGGGCTGTAAGCGTTGCGTGGACCTCCCAATATTCCTCAGGTATGAACGCGCGAATCTCGCGTTCACGCTCCACGATGAGCCTTACGGCAACCGATTGGACGCGGCCCGCCGACAAGCCGCGGGCAATCTTTGACCACAGCAAAGGCGAGACTTCAAAACCAACAACACGATCCAGAAAGCGACGCGCCTGTTGCGCATTGACGCGGTTGGTATCCAGAAACGTAGGTTGCTCGAACGCCGCCTGAATCGCCTTTTTAGTGATTTCGTTAAAAACCACCCTCTGATAGCGCTGATCATCACCACCAATCGCCTCCTTAAGGTGCCAGGCGATAGCCTCCCCCTCTCGATCAAGGTCAGTGGCCAGGTAGATGGCGTCGGATTTTTCGGCCAGCTTGCGCAGCTCGCTGACCACTTTTTCTTTGCCGGGTAAAATTTCGTAACGCGCTGACCAATTATGATCGGGATCAATACCCATACGTCGGACAAGCTGCTCCCGTTTTTTGCGAGCTTGGTACTTTTTCTTCTCGTCGGGGGCCATTTTCCGAGTAATCGCAGCCTGGGCAGCACGCTCTTTGGGGTCAGAGGCAGTACCACTTCCTGAGGTTGGCAAATCACGGATATGGCCCACACTCGACTTAACAATAAAGTCATTACCGAGATACTTATTGATCGTCTTTGCCTTGGCCGGCGACTCGACGATAACTAATGATTTACCCATATTGGTACAGCCAACTCTGTCGATTTATATGCCATTTGTAGATCTGCATCCCTCTGTTCTTGGGACATGGGAGTGGATGTATACGGGTTTGAGTGGTGCCCGGTCAAGGGAAAGGCAACAATTCATCGCGTCAAGGTTTGCGCGTTAGGGGGCTGTGGATGCAGTTCAACCAGAACCATCAACACGGCATTCAGCGCCTCATCCCCCCCGCTCTCGTTCCAATAAATAGTGATTTCATCCCAGCCCACAGAGACGATTTCTGCATTTTCCGGAAGCCGATCAAAGAACGCTGGTATCGGGCTACCACTTTTGGCTTCCCAACCTCGAGGTGACCGCACAAACAGGTCATGATTGACCTTTTGCCGCTGTCTTGGCGTCAATCGAAGCCCATAACCCACGAGCGGATCGTCGGTGGCACGCTGGAGCCTCGGCGGTAGTTCACCGGGACTTTTCAAGGACACCGACAGGCCGGCACGACGGGCACGATCACGATAGTCGGCAAGTTGTCGCTGCCGTTTGCTGGGCCATACCGCCATGAGTGGACCCAAAATGGCAGCTATCGAAAGAAAAATGAACAAATAAATCAAAGTAACCTACCTGGGAAAAAGGACTAGCAGCTTGTGACTCACAGGGATAAGCTTGCTAGAAAACAGACATTGGGGGAAGCGCTATGGCGTACAAAAAAATCTTGGTGGCACTCGATTTGGGTGAGACATCAGGGGGCGTCTTAGACCGAGCTCAGGAGCTGGCTAAAGGTCAAAGTGCCGAACTCCACATCTTGCACGCCGTTGAGCCACTTAGCATTACCTATGGCGGCGATATCCCGATGGATTTTTCATCTATTCAGAACGAAATTTATGAGCAGGCCCGTGAACAACTCGCCACGTTTTGTCAGGCACGCAATATTCCAGAGAGTCAGCGTCACCTCGTCATTGGTAGACCAGAGTCGGAAATAGCAGCCACCGCTACTGAACTTGCCGTCGACCTCATCGTCGTTGGCAGCCACGCCCGATACGGCCTAGCCCTTTTGCTTGGCTCCACCGCCGACGGGGTCTTACACCATGCTGAGTGTGACGTTCTGGCGGTTAGGGTAAGTGCCTGAAAAAACGGTGTGATACGGATGCATGGGTGCGGTTTAACCAACGATTCACGCCCCCCCGTTATGCTGATTCATTACCCGATAGTTCAAGTTGAAACCGATAGCCAAGCATTAAAGGTCGTACCATCGAAGGGCCAACCAAGTTCTCGCCCAGCCCGATCAGCAACCACCGGAATACGCACACCGTAGCGCTGGATAAGCGCTGGGTCTTCGGCAATATCTACCGGCACAAATCTTGCACCAACCGACAGCAAAATGTCCTCGGCCAATTCGCACAAATGACACCCCGGTGTCGTGTAAAGTAGCAACTTATTCGCTGTTTCACTCATTTGTAGGATTCTCCATGAAAGCAGGTAGCGGCAGCGGGCAATTCGCTAAAACCCTAACCATATACGGTCGCAAGCCAGTACTCGAGGCATTGGCCGATACCTCGCTTGCTGTCACTACACTTCACGTGGCTGATTCCAATCAGTCAGGCGGCATAATGGCTAATATTGTAACCCTTGCCAGCCGTCGCGGTGTTGAGATACGCGATCACTCGCGGGACACTCTCGCGCGCATCTCCCGCAATAAAAAGCAGGATCAAGGGGTCGCCCTTGACGTCAGTTGTCCGCGTTTCGCCACCATTGATCAGTTTCTGCACCGCGCCGGCGATAAACAGTTACGGCTCCTAGCACTTGACGGTATCACTAATCCCCAGAATGTGGGCATGATCATCCGCTCCGCTGTTGCAGGTGGTATTGATGGGATTATCTACCCGCGCAGAGGTGTGGCTGCATTGGGTCCACTGGTTATAAAGGCCTCTGCAGGTACCGTCTTTCGAGCGCCTATCTGCGTGTGCGATACCTTGACCACCCCGCTCAACGACTTGAAAGCTGCGGGCTTTGACATCGCTACACTTGAAGGTATCGCAAACGACTCACTGTTTGATTATCAAGCTCGGGCAGGCACTGTTTTCGTGTTGGGCGGTGAGACAGAAGGTGTGAGTGTGGCAAGCCAATCGATCGCCTCCATTCGCCTACGCATTCCCATGGCAAGAGGAGTTGAATCCCTCAATGTTGCTGTGGCGGCTTCATTAATCGCCTATGCGCCTTATCTTGCCCGTCACTGACTGGAGCCCCAGCAACAACCCCATTTAAATCACCGATCCTACTGACGAGCCAAGCCTGTTTGAGAGCCAAGCCTGTTTATTTGGACAGATATGCCATGCCCTCCTCAAGTCCTTGCAGGGTCAGAGGGAACATGTGGCCCTCCATGAGTTGGTGGGTAATGCTAATCGATTGCGTGTATTGCCACTCATCTTTGGGCGTTGGGTTGATCCAAATGCACTTCTCATAAGTGCGACGCAGACGCCTCAACCAAGCCTCTCCGGGTTCCTCGTTCCAGTGCTCGACAGACCCACCTGGCTGAACGATTTCGTAGGGAGACATGGCCGCGTCACCTACAATCACTACCTTGTAATCATGGCTGTATTTGTGTAGCACATCGAGCATCGCCGTGCGCTCATTGTGTCGGCGGACGTTATTTTTCCATACACTCTCGTACAAAAAGTTGTGGAAATAGAAATATTCCAGATGCTTAAACTCGGTACGGGCGGCGGAGAATAACTCCTCACAAACGCGAACGTGGGGGTCCATGGACCCGCCCACGTCCAAGAATAATAAAACCTTCACGGCATTGTGGCGCTCGGGCACCATCTTAATATCCAGCAAACCGGCGTTTCGAGCTGTTGAGCTGATGGTGTCATCAAGATCCAACTCATCAGCCGCTCCCGTTCGAGCGAACTTACGCAGTCGACGCAGCGCCACCTTGATATTACGGGTACCTAGTTCTACTCCGTCATCGTAATTTTTAAAATCACGCCGGTCCCACACTTTAACGGCGCGTTTGTTTTTGCCCTCGCCGCCAACCCGAATACCCTCCGGATGGTACCCATCGTTGCCAAAGGGTGATGTACCGCCAGTGCCAACCCATTTATTGCCGCCCTCATGGCGTTTCTGTTGCTCCTCGAGGCGTTTTTTAAACTCTTCAATCAGCTTCTCAAGCCCCCCGAGAGATTCAATTTTTGCTTTCTCTTCGTCGGATAGCTGCTTTGCAAATTCAGAGCGAAGCCACTCATCAGGTATGAGCGCTTCAATAACATCGTTAAGCGTCTCGAGCTCGCGGAAATGCAAGCCAAAGGCGCGGTCAAAGCGATCGTAGTATTTCTCGTCTTTAACCATCACCGCTCGGGAAAGATGATAAAAGTCATCCATGTCAGCAAAGGCCAGATGACGCTTCATGGCCTCCAACAAATCGAGTAATTCCCGAGTGGTAACCGGCACGCCGGCATCTTTCAAACCGTGAAAGAAGTTAACCAACATGAATAGATACTCAGCGCGTTTCGCGGCGATGCATGAAGGCAAGTCGCTCAAGCAGCTGCACGTCCTGCTCGTTTTTCAGCAGCGCACCGTAGAGTGGCGGAATCGCCTTACTGGGATCGCGATTGGCAAGTATCTCCTCAGGAACCTCATCGGCCATGAGTAATTTAAGCCAGTCAATCAGTTCAGATGTCGAAGGCTTTTTCTTCAAGCCGGGCACTGAGCGCAACTCAAAAAACACTTCGAGCGCTTCGGCTACCAACGACTGAGCAATACTCGGGTGATGCACATCAACGATAGCGCGCATAGTTTCGCGGTCAGGGAAATTAATAAAATGGAAGAAACAACGTCTTAAAAACGCATCGGGTAACTCTTTCTCGTTGTTAGACGTGATAATGATAATGGGTCGCTGCTTCGCCACAACCGTCTGGCCGGTCTCGTAGACGAAGAACTCCATGCGGTCGAGCTCCACCAAAAGGTCATTGGGAAACTCGATATCCGCCTTGTCAATTTCATCGATAAGCAATACCACCTGCTCATCAGACTCAAAGGCCTCCCAAAGTTTGCCTTTCTTAATATAGTTACCAATATCCTGTACGCGGCCGTCGCCAAGCTGCGAGTCCCTCAAGCGCGAGACCGCGTCATATTCGTAAAGGCCCTGCTGCGCCTTGGTCGTCGATTTGATATGCCACTGAATCAACCGCTTACCTAAACCAGAGGCTACTTCCTCGGCGAGCATGGTTTTACCCGTGCCCGGCTCCCCCTTAATAAGAAGCGGCCTTTGTAGATTAACGGCAGCATTCACCGCCATCCGTAAGTCATCGGTTGCTACATAGCGCTCGGTACCAGTAAATTTCATGGGGTTGCTCAAGTCCTCTGTAATTGTCTTCGATGAAAGGTTACGGGCCATCCGCGTCTGGGTTTCGACCTGTATCCGACTGTATTCGTGTACTCCGATCCCCGAGGATAAGTGCTGTGATTGCACCCGACACCACCCCGAGGATACCGGCAATGCCCAAGAGTACAACCGCCTGACGCGCTGTTGCCCACCCTTCACCAAATACCGTGTTAAAAATAGCGATGACCAAGGCGGGTGCCAGTGTCTCCGAGCCGGCTGAGGGCTGGGCAGGCACCAACAGCAAACCCAACAACAAACCGGTCACCATTCGGGCCGGATACAGAGGTAAATTCGACAGCCACGAGCGATAAGCCACAGCTGTGGCGACGAACGCTGACAGTACGTATATAACGCACGCTGTGACGTAGGCACCGGGGGTTAGCACGCGGTGTTCTCCAACTGCTCACGCTCATCGCTGGAGCGATTTTCCGGCGGTAGTTGTAAAAAGAAACCCTGTTTCTCGATGGCCTCTAGTACCTCTGCTCCTGTGTAGCGCGCCAATTGCCGCTCGGGCGTCAGTTTGAGTGATAGCACTTGCTGGGGCTCACCGAATACCATTTTCAATCCATCGGGCAAATCAGCCAAAGCCGCACCGCGCTCTACATACAGGTAAGTTTCTGCCTTTTTGGTGCTTTTAAAAACGTCAACCAACTTCATGTTTATTCTCCAGCAAAGCCTGAGCTCGTCTGAGGAGCGGCAGTACAAAATTATCGTATCGCCAGCCCCGCCAGTGGCGAGGCTCTTCACACACCTCACCGGCCGCTTTTCGAGCGATCAACTCTAGTTCACGAATTGGAAAGACAATCTCCGCATTCATTTCCAGTGACACCGCCAAAGTCTCAAGAGACCCCGTCAACTGCTTGGCCAATGCCTTAATATGTCCCGCTGCGGGACGGCTCACGGCAAGCGAATCGCTATTTAGCCGCGGATCTACCTCTCCGTTCACGAGTTCAACAAGCGTATCCCCTGCTCGCCGTGCAAGCCCTTGGCTCACGCCCTCAATCATCCCGAGCTCCCGGACCGATGTTGGTTTCCGCTGAACGAGGGCTGAAATCGCCTTATCGGCCAGTATCCAACTGCGTGGTTTATCGCGCTTGCGTGCCTGCTTTTCTCGCCACTCTACCAGCTTAATGAGTGCTGTTTGCTGTGCCGCGCTGAGCTTCCATGCCGACTTAAATTTGGCTAGTGGTCCTCGACCACCCGTCTCTGCACGGGCACCCTCCTCAAGTACCCATGACTCGCGGCCCCGCTCGGCAACTTCGCGCTGCAAGGTTGGATACAATTGCGCCAGGTGCACCACGTCCATTGCCGCGTAGGTTAGCTGTGCAGGCGACAAAGGGCGAGCGAGCCAATCCGATTGCGTCTCTTCTTTGTCAAGTTCGATATCCAGATAGATCGCTACCAGTGCACGGTAGCTCAACCCAAAGCCACGATGAATCATGGCGGCGGCCTTTTGAGTATCAAACAAGGGGGTAGGCAGGCACCCTAGCCAATGCTCAAAAACCTCCAGGTCCTCGCTGGCGCTATGGAGCACCTTGGTGAGCGATTTGCAAGACAATAGCTCTACCAGAGGATACGGGTCAGTCAGAGCGAGTGGATCCACTAACCAACAGCCCTCTGGCGTGGCCAGTTGCACGAGGGCCACCTGCGGATAAAACGTGTCGCGCCGCCTAAACTCGGTATCCACAGCAACCCACTTGGCGCTTTTGAGTCTCTCGACCACCGACGCCAAGCTGGCAGTATCAGCAACCCACTGCCACTGTGACGCTTCGTCGCTAGTCATCAGCCACACTCCGCCGCCCACTGAGGGCATGCGCCAGCGTTGAGGCATCGATATATTCCAGCTCGCCCCCTAGCGGCACACCATGGGCAATTCGGGATACAGCGATACCTGCTGCTTTTGCGCGTTGGGCGATGTAATACGCAGTGGCCTCGCCCTCAACAGTGGGATTGGTGGCCAAAATGACCTCTTGAATAGCCTCCGCCGCGAAGCGTGTCTCTAAGATATCCAAACCTATTTCTTCAGGCCCAATACCATCAATGGGCGATAAATGCCCCATTAAGACGTGGTACAGGCCCCGATAGCTTCCTGAGTGCTCCAGAGCCATAACATCGCCCGGTGTCTCAACAATGCACAGCAAACCCTGGTCACGTTTGGCGTCGCTGCATAACTCGCACACGGGCAGTTCGGTAAAATTGCGACAACGGCCGCAACGCGCCACTTTGTCAAGTGCAGCTATCAATGCATCAGCAAGATTTTGCGCACCTTGCCGCTCTCGTTCGAGTAAATGCAAAGTCATGCGCTGCGCCGATTTTGGCCCAACACCTGGCAGGCAACGCAGCGCCTCGATAAGCGCCTCAATAGAAGGACTTAATTTCAATTAAATCAACTCTTTAAAAGGGCATTTTAAAGCCGGAAGGAAGGCCCATGCCCGCTGTCAATCCAGCCATTTTTTCGGCTGCTGCGGTCTGAGCCCGACGCACAGCGTCGTTGACCGCGGCAGCTACAAGATCCTCCAACACCCCCTTTTCCTCGGCCCGTAAGGCGTCGTCAATTTGAATGCCCAGCACCTCCATCGCCCCGGTCATACGCACCCTGACAAGTCCCGCTCCGGCCTCGCCTGTGACTTCTAAAGCCTTGACCGCTTCTTGCGCCTCGGCGAGCCCTGCCTGCATTTGCTGGGCCTGCTTCATGATGTCGCCGATCTTCATCAAAACAACCTCTATTTATAGTTACTGTAACGGACGCACACTGCCCGCAATAATTGAACCATCGAATTCTTGCAGCAAATTTGCCAATACGGGGTCGTCGTTGATGGCCTGCTCAGCATCCTGTTGGCGGTTTGCTGCCAATAAGGCAGCGCGGTGCGCGGGTGTTCCACTCTCCACTTTGCCCACCGTGATCGTAAGCTGTACAGGCTGTCCGGTTAATTGTTCAAACGCCGCGGCTAACGCTCTCTCCTGTTTGGGCTGAAATAACGTGGCATTGTTTTCGTCAAGAATGAAGAGCATTCGCCTCCCTGAGGTCTCGCGCAGCTCACAATGCAGGGCTATGTTTTGGGTGATGCCCACCAGACCCAATTGATCAAAAAATTCCGGCCAATTCTCGGGTGTCGGTAGATCTTCTGCGACCTGCGCGTCTGGAGCATCACCAACAGGCACTTGAAAACCTAAATTGTCGCCCGGCTCGGAAGCGGGTTGGTGAACTGACTCCTGTATTGGATTATCGAGGGGAGCAGTTACCACCGGCACTACCGGTGGCTCAGACTTTTTTTCGGGCGCACCCCCGTCGGTCGCTGACGGCACTTCGTTTGTCACGACAACGGCGGCAGGCCGAAAGGCAATCATTCTTAGCAGGGTCATTTCCAGACCGACACGGGGATCGTGAGTCAATGCCAGATCTTTGCGCCCATTGAGCGCAAACTGGTACCAGAGCTGCGTGTCATCGAGCGTACATTGAAACGCGAGCTCCGATATCCGCGCTTGTTCCGTCCAAGTGACGTCCACAGCCGACGGTACCATCTGCGCGATAGTCATCTGGTGAAATACGGCGATCAAATCATCAAGGGTTGCAGCGTAATCAGGCGCATGCTGGGCAATGGCTTCTACCCCCGCCAGCACCGCAGCACCATCTGATGCGATAACGGCAGTCACTAAGTCGAGCACACGACCCCGATCGACGGTGCCCAACATGTCGCGTACCTCAGCTTCTCTGAGCGCACCTGAACCAAATGCAATCGCCTGATCGGTGAGACTCAGCGCATCACGCATGGAACCCGCTGCAGCCCTTGCAAGTAAACCGAGCGCCGGCAACTCGAAACTCAAGCTCTCTCGCTCTAAGATGTGCTCAAGATGCTCAACGATCTGCTCAGGAACCATATTTTTCAAGTTAAACTGCAGACAACGCGACAAAATTGTGGCCGGTAACTTTTGAGGATCGGTGGTGGCCAATAAAAATTTGGCATGGGGCGGCGGCTCTTCCAAGGTTTTCAACAGCGCGTTAAAGCTGTGATTGGATAGCATGTGCACTTCATCAATCAGATAGATTTTGAAGCGCGAACGGCTTGGCGCGTACTGAACATTTTCCAACAGCTCTCGAGTGTCCTCGACCTTAGTGCGAGAAGCAGCATCGACCTCGAGTAGATCAACAGAGCGGCCTTCAGCAATCTCGATACATGAGCCACACTGTCCGCAGGGCTCTGAGCTCACACCCGACTCACAGTTTAGGCACTTCGCAAGAATACGTGCCACTGTCGTTTTACCGACTCCCCGAGTACCCGTGAATAAATAGGCGTGATGGAGACGATCGTGATCGAGCGCGTTAATCAGCGCCCTGAGAACGTGCTGCTGCCCAACCATCTCTCGGAAAGTACTAGGGCGCCACTTACGTGCAAGAACCTGATAACCCATGGCGATGCTGTCGTGCCTCCGGTGGGGTTGGCAGAAGACAAATGGAGGCGACCCGAGCAGCCGCACCCCGGCACCCGAATCAGTAACTACCGTTGCTCCCTTCCGGGCCTGGCGGGGTTCGCTACTTATCGCTGCGAGGGGACCACTCGAGTCACCATAAACGGTTCGCCAATACGGCGAGGGGGCGTAGTGTCGCGAAAACCTTGCGCTGACGCAACACTGCTTATTCACTGGGGTAAACTTTTACACCACCAAACGGGCTAGGCGCTGGCCGATTTTTGCCAATGTTAACGGTATTTACACTCACTAAAAAGCTGCTAAACTTGTCGAAATGTAAATCTGATTTACTTTGCATTTGAGCACTCCAAATGCACGCGACTGCGAGCGCGGCAACAGAAAGCACGGCATCAAAACCCATAACGAGAGATTGCTACGGATCCAACCACGCGATCTGAGTTTCAACCCCCCATCGACAAATTTATCATTAGCGACGTTAACCCATGGTCTCAACAAGCTCTCACCTCATCTCCCGCGGATCGCTTATTGCACTTGTTGTCGCTGTAGCGGCGACGGCGATTACCACCGGACTCATCCGGCTCAATACCCGCGAGACGGTTTCAACCCAATCCACACCGCTGCCGGTAGCAACCGTTAAGTACCGGACGGTAGACCACTATCGCCGCCAAGCACGCCTTGTAGGCACAGTTAACGCAGCGAGTGACAGTGCGATCGGTTTTGAGGTGGCCGGCACCATCAGTCGGATGCCTGCGCGTGTGGGAACGCGGGTGGAGGAAGGAGACATCGTGGCCACGCTCAATGTTGAACGGCGCAGAGCGGTACTGGCCGCCGCAAATGCAGAGCTTACTCGCATTGATGCCGAGCTAGAGCTTGCAAAACTGCAGAGCCAACGCCTCGCAGAATTAGAGGCGCAGGGCCTGGCCGCCAAGCAAAACTACGATGAGGCTAGACTGACTGAGAAAGCACTGAGGGCTTCTCGAGACGCGGCCGAAGCGCGACTGCTAAGCGCCCAGCTCGATATCGAGAAGAGCAGCCTGCATGCACCCTACCGCGGCGTTGTCGCGAGCCGTTTGGCTCAAGAGGGTACCGTGGTGAATGCGGGCACCCCGGTACTACGTCTTGTGGCTGCCAGTGGGTACGAAGCACAGATTGGTGTGCCGGCCCAATTAAGCGCTCAATTGATCGAGGGGAATAGTTATGCGCTCGAGCTTGGTGAGCAACGCTTTCTGGCCCCCCTGCGTGCCGTCCGCGCCGATCTTGATAGCAGTACGCTTACCGTGGGGGCCGTCTTTACTCTACCTGAGAACATTCGCACTGTAGCAGGTGAGAGTGTCATTCTTGCCCTTGATGAATCCGTCACCGCGCGGGGGGGATGGTTACCGATAACCGCACTGGTCGAGGGCGATCGAGGTCTGTGGAACATACTCGTCACCACCTATGAGAATGGCGCACTCATCGCCCAGCGGGAAGCCGTGGAAGTCATCTATGTGGAGTCTCAGCGCGTTTTCGTGCGGGGAACGCTGAAGGATGGCGCCGAGGTCGTTGCAACAGGCTTGCAGCGGCTGAGTCCCGGATCGACCATAACAGCGACAACAGCCGGGCAGTAACGACATGATAGCCCGCCTTCTTTTTACCCATAGCCGCTATCTAGCGTTAATCATTTTAGCCATCATTGCGATTGGATTGACCTCGTTCTCCTCCATGGGACGCCAAGAAGATCCCACTATCACGCCGTTTATTGCCAGCATACAAACGTTTTTTCCGGGAGCCAGCCCCACGCGCGTGGAGGCTCTTATTACTCGACCTCTCGAGGACGCGCTGCGCGAAGTTCCGGAAGTCGACCAGATCAAATCCACGTCCAGCAGCGGCGTGTCGGTGGTTATTGTCGAGGTCGACTACCGCCTTCCCCAGTCAGAAATAAACCGTGTCTGGTCCGAACTGCGCGCCATTGTCGCCTCAGAGGCCAGCCAATTTCCTCCCGGAGCTCAACCCCCAGATTTCGACGACGACTTGATAACAGCCTTCGTTAAGATTGTGTCGATAACCGGCGCTGACGACCGCGATATTCCCCCATCACTCTTGCGACGCGAGGCAGAAATATTCGCCGATGCGGCGCGGCGGGTGCCGCTAACCAAGCGGGTTAAGTTATTTGGCCTGCCCGAGGAAGAGGTTCGCGTTGAGCTTGACGAGGCAAAGATGGCCCTACTGGGCGTCTCTGTTGACGATGTGAGTCAAGCGTTACAGCGTGCTGATGCAAGAACACCCGCAGGCAAACTTACCGGGAGCGGCAGTGCAATCAACGTAGAATTATCAGGCGAATTCACAGACCTCGAAACCATCCGTGAAGTACAGATTCGGGCCCAGCCCGATGGTCGGGCTCTCAGACTCTCAGACATTGCGACCCTCCACAAAACAGAACGGGAACCCGCTAGCAGTTATGCTCTGTCCAATGGCAAGCGCTCAGTGCTTGTGGGTGTAGAGATGAATTTGGGTTATCAAATTGACAATTACAGTGACCGATTTGATCAATTTTTGAGCGAATACCGTACGCAGGCACCCGCTGGGTTAACAATTGATGTCAGCTACGACCAGAGTGGCTATACCCAGGAACGTCTTGCGGGAGTAGCCAAAAACTTAATGGCGGGTATCGCTATTGTGCTAGTTGTCCTGCTCATCACGCTCGGCTGGCGCGCGGCATTAGTGGTGGCGGTGGTGCTACCCCTTTGCACCCTGCTGTCTATGGTGGTGCTGCGATACTTGGCGGTACCCATTCATCAGATGTCGCTGACGGGACTGGTCGTTGCGCTGGGGTTACTGGTGGATGGGTCTATTGTCATGGCCGATGAGGTTCGAAAACGCCTTTTGGAAGGCTTGAAGCCGTTAGATGCAATGGTTGGCGCCGTCTCACGACTCCGCGTTCCCCTTATTTCCTCTACCTTGACCACTGTGTTGGCCTTTTTACCTATGGCCATTTTAGAAGGCCCAGCAGGGGACTTTCTGGGCTCAATTGCCATCTCGGTTATCGTTATGCTTACGTCGTCAATGCTGTTGGCGCTCACCATAACACCAGTGCTGGCGGCGCAACTACTGCCAAGTGGTATCAGCTCTGAAGCGCCACGATGGTGGCAGACTGGAGCAGTTATCGAGCCGCTGAGTCATCGATTCACAGCCAGCCTCGATTGGTCCATGCGTCACCCGTTAGGTGCAATAGCACTGGCAATGGCTTTCCCGATCAGCGGATTATTTGCCGCGTCCACACTGACTAACCAATTTTTCCCGGGTACCGACCGCGATCAGTTCTACCTACAAATCACCCTACCCAACAGCGCGTCGATAGAGGATTCTCTCGCTCTGGCCCACGCAGTCGATCAAGATTTGCGTGCCGAGAAACTGATCAGACGGGTCGACTGGACCATTGGAGAGAGCGCGCCTGCCTTTTACTACAACTTGCGGTCGAACAAACAAGGTATCTCAAGCTGGATGGAAGCCCTGGTGTTAACCACCGATGAGGATAAAACTGACGCACTCATTCGGCGGCTGCAAGGCACCCTGGATGCGCGCTACCCGGCTGCGCAAATCATTGTCCGCGGGATCGATCAAGGCCCGCCTGTGGAGGCGCCCTTGGAGGTGCGGGTGATCGGACCAAACACAAGCGAGCTGAAACGTTTAGGGGAACTCTTCCGGCAGCGACTCGAAGCCGTGCCGGATGTCACCCATACCCAACTGTCCATGACTGCCGGCGCTCCGAAAGTGGTTTTTAGTCTGGACGAGGAAAAACTCGGGCGCGCAGGGCTACAGCGCTCGCAGGTGGCCGGCCTGATCGATAGCGCCCTGCGCGGCCGCGACAGCGGAGAGTTACTGGAAGATACTGAGCGCCTGCGGATTAGAACACTTTTGCAGCCTGACGAGTGGGATGACGCCCGTAGTATCAGCAGCTTGCGCATCCCAGTGCCACATAGCAATGGTTTGAGCCCGCTGTCGGCTGTGCCGCTTATGTCACTCGGTAGGTTGGAATTGTTACCCGACGACAGCCCAATCAGTCGTGAAGACGGGGAACGGCTCAATCGTGTGCAAGGTTTCTTAACGCGTGGTGTCTTGCCTGAGGAAGCCCTCAAGCGCTTTCAGCAGGATCTGCGCGACAACCCAATCGCACTGCCCATTGGCTACCGCTATAGCTTTGGAGGAGACTCTGATGAACGCGCTCAGGTAGTCAATGATCTGATGGCCCCCTTGGGGATGATCATTTCCGGATTGATTGCGACCGTCCTACTAACCTTCAATTCTTGGCGACTGACCGCGGTTGCACTGCTGGTGTGTGGCTGCTCCTTTGGGCTGAGCTTTTTAGCTCTCGCGATCTTTCGCTACCCATTGGGCATTCAGGCCCTCATCGGAGTGATTGGCTCTATTGGTGTATCTATCAACGCTGCCATCATCATTCTCACTGGCCTACAACAAGACACGGGTGCGGCGCGAGGTGACCTTGTCGCCGTGCGCAATGTGGTTCTCGATTCTAGCCGACACATTGTGTCAACGACTATCACGACCTTTGGCGGCTTCCTCCCTCTGATCTTAGAAGGCAGCCAATTTTGGCCGCCATTCGCCATGGCCATTGCCGGCGGCGTACTGCTGTCTACCATTATTTCTTTTTACTTAGTGCCACCGATCTTTTTGGTGACTTTGTCACGACGCAGTCGCGGGCTAGTTACGTCGGAATCACTTGCCTCACCCGTCACCACTGAGCATAGGGATACGGTGTGAACACCCCCACTAAAAGCTACCACCATGGCAATTTGCGCGATGCCTTAATCGTCGCGGCCGCAGAAATTATCGAGCAGCAAGGGTCGTTAGAATTTAGCATCACCGATGCAGCGCGGCGTGCCGGTGTCAGCGCGGCAGCTCCCTACCGGCACTTTAAGGACAAAGAAGATTTACTGCATAACGTGCGTGATCTCGCCTTCATGGGACTAAGAACGGCGCTCGTTGAGACTGCTGAATGCTCAGGACACCCAAGTAACTCGCAAGACAAGATCATTGCAATCGGCCAAACGTACCTACGCTTCGCCCGAGAAAAATCGGCGTTTTTTGGCCTAATGTGGGAGGATCGCGGCAACATGGCCGAAATTCGCGATAGTATTGAGCATAAAATGAGTGGCTTTTACATACTCGTCGGCGTGGTTCGCGGCTATTGCAGCACACTGCCCGAGTACGGCGATGATCAGGAAAGCCAAGAGGCCATGGCGTTAGCGATCGCTACCCAACTCTGGGCGTTAGCCCATGGCATAGCGACCCTCGAGCTCAATCATATGCTGGATTTATTCGATCGCGATGCCGCAGCCGAACGGCTTTTAGCCACAAGCACCCGCGCTCTCCTTAATGGCCTACACGTCTCCACGGCGCGGCCGGAGAAGCTGCAGCGCCCGGTGAAACGTGAAGCCTCTAGTAGCAGCGGCTTGAGTCAACAAGAATTACCCCTCTGAAACACACTGCGACCGACCTCGACGACATTACAGGTCAACAAGGCCAGCAGGCATGGCTAGACGTTGTTTTGTTGTGGCATACTCGCGCCCTTGCCGCCCGTAGCACAACCGGATAGTGCAACGGCCTTCTAAGCCGTAGGTTGCAGGTTCGAATCCTGCCGGGCGGGCCACTCACTCACATACTCACCTAAGCGCCGGTCAGCTTGCGCGTTGGCTGCGACCGCGATTTACTGGCGGGCAATGCTCGTCGATTCCATGGTGTCCGCCGAGTCGCGGATGTTCAGCACTCCGAGCAGGGCGTAATTTTTGCAAATTGGGGGTTTACTTTGCAATTTGCAACTATTACTCTTACCCAACGTCAGGACGACTAGGCTCTTGCAGGGCGGTCAGGGATGACCTCTATCGCTCTAGTGCACCCAACGGCCGATTTAGGGGCATGGATCGCCCCTGTTTCCACTCCCTCTGAGACCTATGACACCAACGGCGCTGTTTGGAACACCTATGTCGCAGAGTGCAAGGCTACCGCTTAAATACTTTGGTTAAAAACGCCCGGGTTGTCGATGCGATAGCCTCGTCATTACTTTCGTGATCAAGCGAGGAAACTCGAGGTAACACGTGGCGCGGCAATGTACTGACCCAGAAGCCCCTCAGCCGTATGATCCAGCTGCTTACCTAGCTCATCGCGCACCCAATCTCTCGGCGTCGACATGGTTTAACACGCTCCTGTCTTTTTGTGAGCCATTCCTGAACGGCGTTGTTCACTACACCTTTCATGGCTCATTATTATTTTTATCGAGGCGGGGATTACTTTTCAGCCCCCCCAGTTGTTGTCCCCCTCCCCTTGGCCAGAGCGGCAACGCTACCTCGGGGAAATCTCCCCAAGCTGGCAAAAAATCACCGTATCTCCAACTACCCCACAGGCATAGTGTAGCTATGTATAAATGCAATAAGTTAAAAAATGAAGTGTGAGCAGGAATTTTGTCTGTTAGTTGCAACACAACGCTCGGTCACCGAGACAAAACTCCGCGCTATTTTGGCATCGCTAATTGGGTCAGTCCTGCCAACACAATGCATGCTCACCACCTCAGCTTTGGACCCAAGCACATCAGCAGTCGCCACACTCGCTCGCGAAAAAAACCTACCGACACGCCGTGTAACCGTACCGCTTGCGGTCGCCAACTCGCGCATTGCGCGCCTGCGAATTAATGAGCGTCTCGCAGCTAGCACCCAGGGCTGCGTGGCAATCTGGGACGGCAAAGACAGCCTAATTAAGCACCTACTGGGAGCCGCACAATTTCACAAGCTGCGCGTTTGGACGTTTCCACTGGAATAACTATTGGGTTTAGTGACAGCTTACCCGATCAGACGTCTTCCAAGATCATACGCGGGCAGATCCAATTGGTTGCGCTGCTATAGCGCGGTGCCACGCGCTCACCACAGTCAGCAGTCTATCGTGCTAGGGCACTTTATAGCGGCTCTTTACCGTGGCTCTTTATCGTGGGTCTTTATCGTGGGTCTTTATCGCTAACGTATAGGTAATGGGGTGGCTGACGGGGATCGAACCCGCGACCACAGGAGTCACAATCCTGTGCTCTACCAACTGAGCTACAGCCACCATAGATGGTCGGGGTGGAGGGATTCGAACCCCCGACATCCTGCTCCCAAAGCAGGCGCGCTACCAGACTGCGCTACAC
>Ga0181558_10000229_pt1 | contig 50966 bp, 35 predicted proteins | sample 011ome_22_FD_133754 | JGI IMG/M metagenome (GOLD analysis project Ga0181558, IMG submission 133754) | Coastal salt marsh microbial communities from the Groves Creek Marsh, Skidaway Island, Georgia - 011507BT metaG (megahit assembly) | ecosystem: Environmental > Aquatic > Marine > Intertidal... | reverse complement strand
TCCGAATATCCAACCGACGGCACCGAGGCGGTGACGGTCCATTCGATCGATATGACGCGTCGATCGATGTGTGCTTTGATCGATCACGTCCATCGATCGAATTGGGCGAATGCGTGGCTTCGAATGTCCGAATATCCAACCGACGGCACCGGATCGCGTTCGCCTGCATCGCCGCCACAGTCGCCGTCGCCGTGGATGTCATCCGATGACGCGCGCGCTCCGCCGTCGTCGCGCGTGGTCGTCTTCGATGTCCCCGTGCGCGCGCTGCAGCGCGGATTCTCCTTCGCGCGCGCCAACGCGGCGAAGCAGCTGGATGTCATTCGCGCCATTCCTGGGGATGTGAAGCGCGCGCGAAAGCGGTTGCGCGAGCGACGACGGACGCGCAAGGGCGCGGCGGCGTCGAGACGGATGCGGGCGATGGTGCATCGAGGGAACCGCATCGGTGCGCGCGAGGATGATGAGACGACGAATCATTTGGGGCTGTGTTTGCAGATTGGATTGGCGGTGGCGTGCGATGCGTCGGAGGACGCGGCGACGCGCGAGCTTATGGCGTCGTCTGTGGAGCACGGTGGGCGAGTGAGGTGTCGTAGGGTGGTGTGTGACGTGGTGTCGCAAAAATTGGCGGATGGGGGCGAGGCGACGCCGAGTTTTACGTTTATCGTTGACGCTCCGGAGGCGTTTGCGGCGGTTCGGGACGCGTGGGGGATGGATGACGACGTGTATAGGAAGGCTTTGGCGCTCGATGGGTTTGACGGTGGCGACAAGGCGTGGAAGATGTCGAAAAGGGGGGATTTGAAGGGCACGATCGTCGCCGCCGAAGATGAGACGCTGTCGACGTCAAAGACGACGCTTCGCGTGATTTCGCAAGGTTTAGCGAGCGGCAAGTCTCGGTCGTGGTTCTTTTGCAGCGAAGATGGTACGTTATTGATTAAAACGTGCGATGCGCGCGAGAAAAGAGAGCTACTAAAAATGCTTCCGAGGTATACGCGGTATGTCAAGGAGAATAGTACGACATCGCTGTTGCCGCAATTTTACGGCTTGTACACGTTGAAGTTTAGCGGTGCTAGCGAATTATCGTTTGTGGTGATGAATTACTGGTTCGCGTCGACGAAACACATCGGTAAGAGATACGATCTTAAGGGTAGCACTCATGGTCGCTCGGCGAGCGAGCGCGAAAGGCGCAAGGGCGACGCGGCGATTTACAAGGATAACGATTTCGACCAAGCCGACGCCGCGCAGACGCGTCACGCGGAGGATATTTGTGCAGTGCTGAAGAAAGATGCCGAGTTTCTGGCGTCTTGCAACTTGATTGATTATTCTCTAGTGTATGGTCATTACACCGCGCAAACGGACTTTGAACGTTTGGAAGCGACAGCGGCGTTCGACGAGCAAGAATCTCAAGCGTGGCATGCCGACTCACGCGTCTGCACGCCGCGCGCGAATAGAGGCGGCGCTGACGAGTCTCCGCCGTACACTCCGAGAAGCCCTCAAAACAAAGTCTTCGATGGCGTGCTAGAAGACGACGACGGGTCAGTTCCAGAAGACGAAGGGGAAGAAGTAGAAGAAGAAGAAGAACAAGAAGAGCAAGAACAAGAAGACAATAATGAGGAGGCTGACGAAGGCGAGGCGCTCTCAATGTCGCCTGTGGATGACGGTTCTCAGACCGCTACTCCATTGAAGCTTGTCGTTTTATCGAACAGAACGAATCCATTCTGCGCGTTTTTTGGCGACGTCGCGCGTGTGAACCAACTTCGCGTGGTAAACATGGAAAACGGCGCGGCGTTTGTCGGTCTCATCGACGTCTTGACCCCGTACGGCGTAAAGAAGAAGATTGAAAACTTTTTCACGGGTAAGCTATTGTGTGGGAGGGATGTATCGTGTCAGCCCCCGAAGCGGTACGCGGCGAGGTTCTATGCGTTCATGAAGGAACGCGTATTTATAGCTAAGTAACATCCGTCGTTAGCGTGTGTAATACAAACATGTGACGTGGAAAACCATCTTCATTGTCAGACGCACGGTGAAATAATGCAGACGTTTGACCGCCGCCAAGCGATTGTGGTATCTTTATCTTGTATCAGCGCGATGTTTCTTTCGTTTAGTGTCAGTGATTCTCACGCGGCGCGCATCTTACCGCTCGTTCCCGTACGAGCGCCGCTTTTGACTCCGTATTTCGCGCCGTGGACGCTTCGAGCATGGCAACCCATTGAGTTTTCTATCGCCAGCGCCCCTGAAGCCGCACCGGAGCCCGAAGAAGAAGAAGAAGAAGATATATCATATGATGACGTATCCTACGCTGTTGAAGACGCTGATAATGTCGCTGATGTCGATATGGTTGACTACGACGAGTCCTCCTCCTCTTCCACGACGCCGTCCCACATTCGTGACGATTGGCGCGACGTGAAGATCGAACCACGTTCGGCGGCGGTATCATTCAAGCGCCAAGGATGGACTGGATTTGGCATTGAAAGTGCGTTCACCGCAACGGTGTCGCCGCCATAGAACTGTGTATATCCGAGGTTGGAATACAGTTGCTCGGGACGGCTATCGTCTTCGGCGTCGGCGTCACATCGCGCCTCGCCGCCATAGAACTGCGTACTTCTCTGTAACGCGCGATCGATACAGTTACACACACGTGCGCGCCTTCCGTGCCTGTATACACCATTCGCCGGCGCGCACATCATGGCTAAAGCTCGCAGACGTGCGCCGCGACCGCTCGACGTCGTAGACGCCCACCTGAGCAACCAAGACGACGCGTTTCTCGACATCGATGAACAAAAGCAAGTTATCGACGCGTTCGCACTCGAACTCGCGCGCCAGCGTCGGGCTTTGGGGGCGGGGTTCGGGGCGTTGAGCGCGCTCGGCGTCGGCGTCGCGTCGCGGCTCGCGGTTCGCGCGGCTCACGCGTCGTTCAACTCGCGCGATATCGGCGCCATTGACCGCGCCTGGGCGTTGGCGCCACACTTTTATGCGTACACAACGCATGAAGCGAGCGCGAGACGGTTGGCGCTCGTGGCTGGCGCAGATGTATTGGCGCTCGCGTGTTTCGCGAGCGGCGGCTACGCGAGCCGAGCGACGTTTTCATTCGAGGGACGAGGCGCGCGCCGCGCGGCATTCGTGACAGTGGCGTTCGCATTCGCAGCGTCTACGATGTGGTTTGCGTTGACGAAAACATTCGCGGTGTCGTGCGTCTTGGGGATGTATGCATTGATGCTTCGATTCGCGTTTGCGTCGTGCGACGAAGCGGCGGGGACGCTTTCGCGACTCGAGCGGTCGACGTACGAGCACAAGAAACTGTAGCAAAACGAGTAGTAGCAGTAGCCTTAGTAGCCGTAGTGCATGTTGTAGCAATAGTTGTACCGGTATCGTCAGGGGTAGTCGTAGAAGAAGATCACAATTTAATTAAAAGGCGCCACCGCTGAGTAATCGGTCGACGGCGGCGTGGACGTTGCCACCAGTCGCTCGCAACGCTCGAATGTTTTCTTGCGTGTCAAAGAATCCCATGTCATTCAACTGCGACAGCTGTGACGCATAAATTTCTTCAGGTGGACCTTGCGGTGCAGGCGGCGCCGCGAATTGGCTGCCAAACACGCTTCCCAATCCGGCGTCGCCGCCGAGCGTGCGCATCGCTTGTTGCATTTGCGCCATCGCGCGAAGGTTTTCTGGGTTCATCATCGCGCGCAACGCTTCTGGATTTTGTAGCATTTGTCGCATTTGCGGATTGGCATCCACCATCTGTCGCATTTGTGGGTTCATGTTAATCATGGCCTCCATCGCTTGCGGGTTTGAAAGCATCGACGACATCGCCTGTTGCATGTGCGGATTGTCAATCATGGCGGCGACGCGTTCCATTTCTGAACCGGATCCGCCGCCCATCATCATGTCGTCGCCGAAAGCACCCCCAAATGGGAAACCAGCACCCGATGATGGCGTCGTCGTCGATGTCGCCGCCGCCGCGGGCGCCGCGGGCGCGCCCCAGGGATTCGGCAACGGCCCATCCGCGGGCGCCGGTTGTCGCTGGTTATCAGTATTCGCGTTATCGCCACCACCCATGCCACCACCGCCTAAACTATCTATGCCCGCAGTCGACTCATACATCTGGCGCAACGCGTTAAACCCCCCAGGGTGGCTCGAGATGTTCGACAGCGCTCGGTCGTTCGACCGCATCGCCTCTTGCATCAACGACGGGTTCGTCGCCACGTTGAGCATCTGTCGCATCGTCTCCGGATCACGCAGCGCCGCACGTAGCTGGGGATTCGCCTCCATCGCCCCCGCGAGCGCTGGATTACTTGCAATCATCTCCTCCATCGCCTCTGGATCGCTAAACATCTGCTCGAGTTGACCTCGAACAAACGGGTTTGACATCATCTGTTGAAACATCTCCGGCGACGCCGCCGACTCATCAAACCCTTGTGACATCGGGAACCCGAAACCAGCACTCAACCCCGGCGCATGCGGAGCACCACCACTAAACGCCGTCGTCGCGGGTTGCGCCGTCGCCGTCGCCGCGGACGCCGTCGCCGTCGCCGTCGCCGCCGGAGCCGGAGCCGCCGCCGCGCGCACCACGTGAATCACGCAATCATTCACCACCCCATATTCACTCAACGCGCACTCATCCTTAAGCACGCGCCCTTTGTAAATCAACCTCAACGCACGTCCATCCTCCTCGTCGTCCTGCGCGGCGATGCGCGCCTTGAGCTCGCGCGTCGTCGTCGTCGACGCATCGATGGCGTCGAACGTCACGCGCGCGCCATCGGCGCGCTTACAGTGCACCGTAATCATCCCCCGAACGCGCGTACAGCACGCAGACAACGCGCGTGAAAGAACAAGAAAAAAAAAGGTTCGACGTCGGTGAATCCGACGCGCTCGACCGCGATCGATCGATCGATCGTCACGCGTCGCGTGCGGCCGATGACGTCGTCGAATGACGATGCCGAATGGAGGCGCCTCGGGACGACGCGAACACGCCGAATGTCCGATCCAAAACCCAAACCGCCCTTCCCTATCTATCTATGTCCCCTACCCCTCTTAAGTACGACGCGCGCACGCCCTCGCACGACCATAAACAATTTTACCCCGAACCACGCGCGAGCGCACGGCGTTCAAGTCAACGCCAGTATGGGCGGTTTGAGCGCGTGCGTTCGTGACGTCGTCGTCGTTTTTCGTCGGTCCGGTCGACCGCGCCGCACTGTGCGACGCGGATATCCAGGTCGCGCCACGATGATGGCTTTCTCGTCGACGATGTCCACGGTACGTGTCCACGCGACGCGACGCGCGCATGGATGGGCGTATTTTCGTTCGCGCGAGATGGGTTCGATCGCGCGCGCGCGGCGACGTCGGTGTCGCGCGTATGGATGGATGGATGGATGGATGGATGGGATGGCGTTTGGGGTTTGAGGGTTTGACGATGCGGCGGCTGTGGATTCGCGCGCGCGTGGTGCGATGCGATGACGCGTTCGCGATGACTGACGCGTGATTGCGTGCGTGATTATTTGTGTGATGTAGCTTTCGCTCGCTGCGTCGAAGTCGGTCGCGATTCGCGGCGATGCGGTGCAAGTGAAGGCGGCCAAGCAGCCTCGTGTGGGTGGGGCTGGGTTTACGGCGACCGCGAACGCCGACGCCGATCGCTTGCGTTTGCACAACTTGAGCCCGCTTGAGGGGTCGCGACGCACGAAGAAGCGCGTCGGTCGCGGTTATGGCGCCGGTCAAGGGGGCTCTTGCGGTCTCGGCATGGTACGTGTCGCGGGCGCGCGTCGCGCGCGGATACCGTCGCGCGGAGCGATTCGCGCGATTGTTTGTTTCGTCGCGTTTGAGCTCGCGGAAGGCGCTCGTTTGGGGCTTGTGATTGCGTGTACTGACTAAGAAACGTGATGTGTCATTTTTTTTCGTAATACGCACAGAGAGGACAAAAGGCGAAGAAGGGACCTGGCACGCGCACGGGCTTTGAAGGGGGCCAAACGCCGATGTACCGACGCTTCCCGAAGCTCCGCGGTATCGCGGGCGGCAACTCTAACGGGGTCAACAAGCATGTCGTGGTTAACGTTGGTGATTTGGCTGAGGCTGTCGCGGCTAACAAGTTGGATGGTTCTGCGGAGATTACGCTCGAATCCTTGAAGTCTGCGGGCCTCATCAAGGCGACGGGTTTCTACAGAAACTTGCCCTTGAAGGTTTTAGGCGAAGGCGAGTTGGCCAGCGGGTTGAAGGTCAAGGCTGCGGCGTTCTCCGAGTCTGCGAAGGCGAAGCTTGAAGCTGCTGGTGGTAGCTGTGAAGTCATCCCGGCGCGACCGAAGTGGTCTCGCGAGGCGGCGGCGGCGGCGGCCAAGTAAACTGTGTGTTAGTTGCGCGGCGCTCTCAGAGCTTAACTCTTTGCATCGCTTTATAATACCTATTTTTTAAATCAACGCTCTACCTGGTGCTCCAATGGACCGCTACGCTATCATTATTCTACGACTTCACCCGCCGACGTGCCCATCCAACACGCTCGCGTCCACGCCGTCTAAAGTCATCTTATTCCTCACCGCTTGCGTGGGAACGCCCATTTTAATCATCTTGAAATACTTCCCATACACTGGATCGTTCGTCATCGCATTCGTCTCGGGCTGTTCGGGCGCCGCTCGCTCCTCGGTCTCGAGCGCCGGCGCGTCTTCGTCTCCTCGAAGACGAGGCGACGTCGATACGGCGACCTGCACCTCCTCTGCGACATCCAACGACGCGCCCTCCTCGTCGCGCTCACGCACGATGTGAGCATCCTCGACGTCGTTCTGCACCGTCACCGCGGTCGTCTCCGCGCGCGCCGCGCCCAACGTCGCTTCCAACAACCGCGCGCTCGTCTCTGCCTCCCTCAACCTCGCCTCCGCCTTGGCCAACTTCCCTTCCGCCGCGCTCGAGACCCGGTTTAACATCTTCACCGTCTGCGCCGCGAACGCGTTGAGCACCGTGGCGAGCTTCTGATCATTTATCGCCGGTAAAGTCGCCTCGAGTCGCTCGACTTCTTCATCCATGATGATGACTCGCACACGCGTCGTTGACGATGAACGCGCCCACTGACCGCGCCTTCGCGTCGCACACGTCGCCGTGTCGTTCGCCGCACACCGACACGTGCGTCTCCGCGCGCGTACCTCGCGCCTGTGTCGACGAATGACGAAAGACGAGTGACGAAATTTCAAAAATATAAAAACAGCTCCACACATCTTGCCGCGGTGTCCGTCGCTCGCGCGCCGCGTGCACCGAATCGCAAGCATGACCGACGACAACGAACGCCTGGTCCCCGTGCAAGTCGAGAGCAAGATCAAAGAGCGCGTGCTCGAGGTGCGCAAAGAGTTTGAGCACTTGGAGCTCGCGTTTGAAGCGGCGAACGAGGCTGGGGAAGCCGCGGAACGGCGCACGCCCGGGTCGTCCGCGCCGTTGCGCGCCAAGGTGCAGGCGCTGTGCGCGATACAGCACGAGAAGGAGCTGGAGATCTTGGCGTTGGAGGCGTTGAAGAGCGAGTACGAGTGTTGGTCTGCAAAGGAGTTTGATTTCGAGGCGTATTTGAAGACAAAGATGCGCGCGTTGGAGCGGGGAACGCCGGTGAACGACGCGCCGCTCAAGGCGTTCGATGCGGCGGTGCGCGGTGGATGTGAGACGCTTGATGATGATGCGGAATTTATGGTTGTCGGCGGCGGCGGCGACGGCGCCAAGGGCGTGAAGAACGCCAAATGTCCACTGTCGTTGAAAAAGGTTGAGGATTTAGACGAGCCGCTGGAAGATTTGAAAGGATATGTGTACGAAGCTGTGGCGATTTTGGATTATTTCGGGCGCAAGACATCGGTGCCGTGTCCGGTGGCGGGCACGGTGCATACGGTGAAACGCGCGGACTTGAAACCGTCCAAGGCGGTGCAGCGGCTCAAGGCGCGACACTTGGCGGCGTCGCGCGCGAATGACAATGAACGCGATTCCCAGTACATATCGCCTTAGATGATGATGATGATGATTGTATTATTATTATAAAAAAAAGCAAGGAAACAAAGAAATACTTTTTAAATATTTAGTAAAGTCCGATAGCCTTCCACCAAAGACCGCCAAAGATGGCCCAAATGAGCACGTTGACGACGCCGCAAATGCCTCCGAGGCGAAAGTAATCCTTGAGCTCGACGAATCCGGCGCCGTAATAGCACGCAGATTGACCGCTGGCGTAGTGCGTGATGCCACCAAACAAGTTGGTGTGGAACGCCATGGATAATCCAACCAAGATGGGGGGTGCGCCAGCCGCCATCATCATCGCCATGAACGCCGTGGACAACGCCGCGACTTGCGCGGTTTGCGACGCAAAGAGATAATGAATCGCGAAATAAAATCCGTGAAGCAAAATCATCACTTGTGGCCAGGCTAAGTTCGCTGCGGTCAACGCCCCAGCGACTGTGGAGCTGAGATAGTTGATGAAACCCAACTCGTTGAGCTGGGCGGACATGCCGATGAGCACGGCGAACCACAACAACGTGTCCCACGCACCCTTTTCGTTCAAGCACTCAGCCCAGGAGATGACGCCAGAGACGAGTTGGAGGCTCATACCGAACATCGCCGCGACAACCGGGGCAATACCGAACGGTTGGAAAACCCACATGAACACCGTGATGCTCATCGTTATAACCACCATGAGTTCGTCTTGCGTGAGCGGGCCGAGTTCCTTCAACTTGGCCGCGGCTTGCGCCGGGGCGTCCGGGGTCGATTGCACCTCGGGCGGGTACAATTTGTACACCAAGAGCGGGGTGACGAGTAAACCAATGATGGCGGGCACGCACGCCGCCTTGAACCAGGTCAACCACGGCGAGACGACGACAATGCCGAGAGACGCGGCGAGCTTGAGCGACAATAAATTTTGCGCCGCCGCCGTCATGCACATCGCGCTCGAGTGCCCGCTCGATTGCAATTGCGATTGCACCAAGAACGCACCGAGCTTTTTCGACGTCGGGCCTGGTTCAGAGCCAGCTTGCTTGGCCAGGCTCGTAATGATCGGCAAGTACACGCCGCCGGCGCGCGCCGTCGTGCTCGGCATCGCCGGCGCCAAGAGAGCCTCTGAAAGCGTCAACCCATACGATAACCCGAGCGTCGACTTCCCGAGCGCACGCACGAACAACGTCGCCACACGATCACCCAAACCAGTGCGAACAAACCCTCTGGCAAAGAAAAACGCGAGCACAATGAGCCAAATCACATCATTCGTCATCGCGCTAAACGCCGCTTGAAACGTCAAGGTTTTCGTCACCACCGCCGTCGTCATTCCAATAAACGCCCACGCCCCCACGGGCAACGGGCTCAGCACCAACCCACTAATGGTACTAAGAAAAATAGACAACAACGCCCACGCTTGCGGAACCACCGCATCGGGGCGAGGAATCAAGAAATTCACAATCAACCCGACGCTCACGCTCGCGACGAGCGGCGCCACCGCCGCGCCCTTCCACACAAACTTTGTCGACGCCGACGGCGCCGACGCCGCCGAACTCATCGCCACCGCGGACGACGCATGCGCGACAGTCATCACGCGCCGCGTCGACGGCGCCACGCGCGGCATCGCGCGACGCGGCGCCGATGAGCTCGCGCAGCGCAGTGGTTTCGGAATGGTTGCGCAACCCATCGCAGCTCTGGACGTGTTCGTCGTCGTTTTCGCCGAATTCGCGCTCGTGCGCGGGCGCACCGCGGAGAACGTCGTTGAGAGCATCATCGCGATCGATCGTCGCTGCGTCGCTGCGTCGCGCGATGGCGCGCGACGACCGCGAACGCCCGACCCATCATCCATTGGGGGGGGGCTTCGTAACGACTTTGCTCGACGTCCTCAAAAACCACCACGTGTTCTAGACTACCCTTAAACATATATACTATACGTAGTACATGCGATCGCGATCTTCAAGAAATCAAAACGTCGAGTATAGCATACCTCATTTATATAGTAGTGTTCGTATGTCCGAACTAAATATTTATGGTGTATGTATTTAGGGTTTAGGAAGCACAAGGGTTTAGGCGTCGCGCCCGTCGTCCGTCTGCCGTCGCCCGCACTCCACGCCGCGCGCTTCGTCGACGACATGTTCGCCGCGTTCACCGTCACCGCCTCCGCGGTCCGCGCGCCGTGCGCCATGCACTCCCGCACCGCACAGCCGCACCAAAGCGCCCGCATCGCCGCGTTCTCCACCGGCGCGGGTCGCCGCGAATTAGCGCTCAGCACCGCACGCCGCCAAGGCCCATCGCGTCACGGCGTCGCGGCGCGGAAGATTGAAGCCACGGCGCACCGCGCCAACGTACAGGCGACGGCGACGGAGGTAGGTGACGCTGCGAATTACGCTGCGTATGGTTCGATGGCGAGATCGGCGCGCGAGAGGCGCGAGCGCGCGCCGGTTGGGGGCGTGGATTCGCGTGGGTGAAACCCTGAAAAGTCGCGTCACGGTGGATGCGTCGAGCGCTGGCGTCGCGTGCGCGCGGCGTTGCGTGCGTGCGCGCGCGCGAGGGCGTGCGTGGGAATTTTACTCGCGCGATGCGCGCGTGTGGGGACGGACGCGGTGTCGTCGCGCGCGCGTGGGACGGGGGTGACGGACGATGTCGATGACCCCTGGGACTGCTGCGCGGGGTTTACCAGTCGCGGGTCGCGCGGGTCGCGCGCGCGCTCTGTGACGCGTGGTTCGCACCGTAATGGTTATGAGACTGACGAATTCGTGTTGTGTTTGTTTTCACGTATGTACACAGGTTGACGAGAAGGAGGCGGTGTGCTACTTGCGCGGCGTGCGCATGTCGGCGTCCAAGGTGCGCAGAGTGTTGGACGTTATCCGCGGCAAGTCGTATGAAGAGTGCTTGATTATGCTCGAGTTTATGCCGTACAGATCGTGCGAACCAATCTTAAACGCGCTCTTCTCTGCGGCGTCGAACGCGAAGAACAACTTGGGGATGAACAAGGCGAAATTGTACGTTTCAGAGTGCTACGCCGACGGTGGGGCGACGATGAAGCGATTTCAGCCGCGCGCGCAAGGGCGTCCGTTTGCGATTCGCAAGCGCACGTGCAGCTTGGTGCTCAAGATGAAGGAGCGCGAAGATTAAAAACACACAACAGCGCAAGTATATTTTGTGTTTTTGGTGTGTGTGAGAGGGGTGTACGACGACGGATGACGACGAAGCATTTAGGAAACGCGTCTACCGTCTCGCTTTAGAAGAGCTTAAAAATGATTCAATTGTTTGTATTCGCATGAACGCATGGTTTACCAAATCCATCTCAGCATCACCCATCGCGAGTAAATATATCGCACGCGCTTTGCTCGTGTCGTCGTCGTCGTCGTCGTCGTCGTCGTCGTCGTCGTCGTCGTCGTCGCAGCGCCAAGGCTACAACGTTCGCGTTCGCGAGTAAAGGCGCGCGCGTCGTCGAGACACGTGATAAAGACAAACAAACCCGTGTTGTTACAACGCACGCACACTACACACCCTCCACCGTGCCGAACCAATTCACGTCATTACTCACACATCCATCCGCGCGCGCGCACCGCGACGTCAGTGCGTTCACCGCGCGCGAATCACCCCTTCACGCGCCGCTCGATGGCCACATCCATTTCATCCTTGCGCACCTTTTGCACCGTGTACCAATACGCCCCCGCGCAAAACGTCAACAACGCGCCGGCGATAGCGACGTTCCCACCCTTGCGCGATTGGTGCCGCGCGCTGAACGACATCGCGCCGCGTCGCACAGTGACGACGTGCGTTCTCTGTAGCACAGCTGTTTCGGACGCGTGGGCTCACGCCCGCGGCATTACGCGACGCCGACGCGCGCCGTCGTCGACGTCTCACGCGCGCCGCGATGCGCACAAACAGATGAACGCATAAATTACGCGCGTTTCAGCGCGCTGCAATGCGCGTGATCGCGCTCGACGAACGAGGTACGGCGCGCGATTCGTCGAGATCGGGACCACGCCGCCAACCGCGGTGTGCGCGCATCATGTGCGCGTGTGCGTGCGACATACGCGCGTATGCGACGGTGCGAGCGGCGATGCGACGTGCGGTATGAAGACACGACATGCCGCCCCAGTCATATGCACGTTTCGGCGTGATGCTGATTGGTTCTTTACATGATTACACATCGGACCGCACGGGCGCCGCAGCCGCCGCCACGTTGGAATGCGCGCGAATGACGCCGTTCGCGTCGCTGTCGCCGCACTCGCGGACGTACGACGGCGCGCGATCGATGGATATGATGACGTGCTCGCACTCGATCGCGTCGGTGCGAGGTTTCGTGGCGAGCGCGCGATACGACGACGGCAGTCGCGGTGATGATTGAACCGCAAACCCAGCTCGCTTTGAGCCTCGGCTTTGAAGAGACTTGTTCCATATACACGACATTTGTCTGAGCGAATGCGTCGTCGTCGTGTCGTGCGCGCGTGGGAAGACCGAGATGGATGGATGCGTTGTGCGATGTTGGATGGATGCGTTGTATGTACTGACGAGGAAGGGCGGTTGGGCGCGCGCGCGAAACGAGCAGGGCGGAGCGACGGGGTCGCGAACCGACGAGACGAGACGAGATTTTGTTCGCGAGGTACGTGCACGTGGATGAGATTGTGCGATTGCGTTGTGCCTAGTTTTTGTACGCATCGATGATGAAACGCGCGTTGGTTTCGTCTTTTTCTTGTCGTTGTTCTCGACGCGCGCTCGCGCGACCGCGCGGTTGTCACCAAAACGTACGGAAATGAGGATTTTCTTTCCCCAATTGATCGAAGATGAAAAGAGTACAAGAAGACCGGATGCTACCGGTTATACTTGCCAGTATTAGCTGATCCGTCTACGATTTGGTGATGATTGCGTGAGCGTCGCAATGTACGACAAGGATGTTTCTTTTTTCTTTTTTCTTTTTTCTTTTTTCTTTTTTTTGCCGCGGATAACATGCGGCGCAACGTGAAACGGTGGGATTCATTGAATTCAGACATGACGAATTACATTGGTCCGTGTTTACGAAAGTTCGCTTGATGAGACTTCAAACAATGGGTGTGACAACCCGACTTCAGATCTATTTATGTGTTTCACTGTGCTCGTGTTGTTGCTGTTGTTTTTCCTTTTTTGTTTTGCTTCGCTTAGTTGGGCACTAGGCTCCGTCAGTGTCTTCTCGCCCCGTTCCCTAGAAGCTACATCGATAGGTCGTCCCGTTGAATCGAAGCTTCGGCTGTCGGCCACGCAACTGGTTTCTCGCTATCTTTACCGGCCGCTAACCGCCGCGTGAGGACACAGAGACCAGACATTTTCTCAATCACGCGATTTCGCGCGCGACTGGAAATTCTGGGCTGTTACTTCAGGCAGCTGGACATGGAACTTTATCCATAGTTCGGCGTTAATCAGCCCGTAAATAAACGGGCTCGCATTCTGAATTCCAGCGGGGAGGAGATCTTACTACCTCGGCCCCGATGCTGACAGTTCTGGAAACCGGGCTTACACTTCTCTCTCCACGCCTCTGCCTTACCTTTGGCCTTGTCGAATGTTGACGCGAAGCGTCCAGTGACTTACAAAATTTGTCTCATTCCTCGCAGCAGTTTAATTTGTGAACAAGACAATGTCCCAATGTACATTATCGTACCAATCAATAGGTGCGTCGCTAAAGAACAAAGAATACGACGCGCGATGACGCGGCGACGGTTTTGATGTTGGATTTGATTCGATTGCGGTGATGCATAACCTCGAGGCTGTTTGTTAGTAGGCTTGGCCTGTGCGCATAACAACTTCAAAACGACTTCTCCTTTCTCTGAGCAATCAAATTATTTTCTTCATCACGCCGCCGTCTTTGGCGAACACAAATCTCAAGCCGATGATGCAGCTATCGATGTGTAGTGCAGTACGTTGTTGGGGAATCTGGATTTCCAGGCGAACCTTCCTCAATCGCAGCGTATGAGAATCCGTTCTCGGCTTGGCACAAAAATCGCGGTTCTGCCGCTGTCTGAGGCTTTGTGTTTTGTGCTGCAACGACGTGTCTTAAACAGCTTGACGCGAGCGGTGGATGACTAACGTCGTCGTTTTTTTCCTTTTCCGTCTCGACGCGTGCAGCGATTATCATTCATGTAGAATTTCGTAGTTTTAGACATTAGCGCGCGCGCGTACACGATATGTCACGAATAGTCGACGCACATCCGCGCAACACAACACGAGTCAGCGCCGAACGCACGGAAGGAAGAAGGAAAAGAAATGACGAAATAACCTGTCATTCTCACGACGGTCAACAGAGCTTCGGCGACGAAGAGACAACGGTGCTAGTACTCCGATCTTTTCTTTCTTTCTTTTTTTCGACGGACGGACGAGTGTGTGCGTGTGTGTTCCATGACATTCAATTGTAAATTAAGCATATAATCGTGTTCGTAATACAATTCTGTTTGCGCGCAAAAAAATCCTCACCCTCGCCGCGCTCTCACGGACACAACAACGAAAGCGCGGTAATCTCCCCAGTCACCGGATTCGACCCATCCGCAACCTTACACAACGCCGTCTGTACATCTTTACGCACGATCACATCCGTCCAATCGCTATTCGTTATGATTGCATCCTCCAAATTCGCCGAGCTCACAATCGCCCCGCTCAACACGGCGTTTGTAAAATCCGCCCCCGTCAAGTTGCACTGCCCCAAATTCGCATTCGTCAGATTCGCATTCACAAACGTCGCGTTGGATAAATCCGCCCCAAACAACGTCACGCCAGTTAAATTCGTATCATTAAAGTTTGCGCGCTTCAGTGAGCCCTTGGTGAAGTATTCGCCCGTTTTGCTGAAATCTTTCCCGCTGTAGTCGTACCCATCGCAGCTATTCGTCGCGCATTCGCTCGTCTGTGGAATCGCCAGCGCGGCGTGCGGCATCGCGAACGCGACGAGCACGCTCGCGGCAACGGATACCGCGCGCGAGATCGCGCCGTGCGCGCGCGCGGGCGACGCCAGGGACGTTGGTTCACCCGCCGCGCGCGCAGACGTCATCGCCATCGCCATCGTCTTCGCGCGTCTCGTCGTCGTCATCGCGCGTCTCTCGCGCGCGCACGGCGTCGGCGCGTGCGTCGTCATCGCGTGCGTCATCATCATCATTATCGTCGTCGTCGTCGTCGTCGTCGTCGTCGGTGGGTCGACGCAGCGAGGCGATGTGTGCGGCGATGCGATTGTGTGTGACGCCACGCCACATCATGTCACGCCATCCTAAACGCACGCCGCGCCGCGCCGCCACCGCCGCCGCCGCGCGCGCGAACGCACCGGGATCACCCGCACCGCGCACCGCGCGCACCGCGCGCACACCGCGTCGCAGCGGTGGGAAATCCGCGCCGAAACTCACGAAATCGGATGTCGAACGAGGTCAAGAAATCACCGTCAAGGGTCCCAAACACGAGGTATGGTGCGGCGAAATCGTCCGCGTGCGCGCGAACGCGCGTGCGAATGAGCTCGTCGTGCGTTGGTTTGACGCCACGCGCGCGCGGGGGAGGACGTACCCGCTGTGGGATTGTCAAGGGACGGATTTGGTGGATGTGAAGAGCGTGCTCGAGACGCATCGACGCGGACACTACGCGCCTCCGAAGGGCGGCCGGAAGGTGTGTACGATGTGTTTTCGGGCAAAGACGACGTGTGCGAATCGGGCGGATGTGATTGGTGATGATGCGGAGTTGTGAGTGCGTGATGGTGGGTGGGGGATGTGCGTCGAATTCGCGAAACGCGAAGACGCGCGCGCGGAATTTGAAACGTTTTCCTCGTCTTTGTTGTGTGTTATGTAGCGTGAATCGCGATTGAATTGAAATCTAAATGAATGTACACTAGGAGACTAGGATGTAATGTAATGAATTCATGTAATCTATCGTTGACGCTTGACGCCGTGATTGATGGCGAGATAGGTGTCGAATTGATGCGCGGCGAGGTCGTCGTCGGGAAACGGGTACGGAGCGCCGCATCGATGCGCGGCGGCGAACCCGCTTAACACAGCTATTTCGTGCGTATTCACCAACGTATACGATCCGGCGTAGAGCGTGCGGCGTTTATTCTGCACGAAGCGCCAGAATGGCACGGCGCGCGTAAAATGTCGCACGGTGTGCCCGAATTGACGCCACCATTTCGTGAGCGCGACGGCGCCGGGATCGATGTCATCCTTGGTCCATCGCGCCGCGTCGTCCGCCGCGTTCAAAAAGATGCTCTGATACACGCGCTCGCCCGACGCACCCTTGGCAAATGGTTGATACGCGGTCAAATCAAAGGACATTTCTACTTTGGACGCGTCATCATCGTATGTTTTGATAAAGTACATGTCGCTTCCGTCTTCGGCGACGTCGTAATGCCGACGCATGTACGCCTCGTCTCGATGCGTCACCGACACATCATCGTAATACTTGATGTTTCTAAAAATCAACCGCTCCATAAACGACGTCCCCGACCCTGCATTGAGCATCGCCTCGCTCTGCTCCGTATTACACGCGAATATAACTTTATCGCATTCACGAACGCGTTTCGCGCCCGAGGCGTCGATAAACGTCACCCGAGCGCCTCGCCTCCCGCGCTCCACCGCCGTCACTCGCGCCGACACCGTCACCGCCCCACCTCTCTTCACAATCGCATCTCCAATATTCCCATACATCGTCCCAAATTCAGGAAACGCAAACATCCTCGGTGCGCTACTCATAAATCTCTCGTCGTCGTATTCGTACAACCGAAGCCTGTCGTCGTTGAAAACTCGAGCCAGCAACACGCTCGATACATTCTTCGTCTGATTCCCCGTCCCAAAAAACAACGCCGTCGTCGCATACACCACACGGTCCCTAAATTCCTTTGAATGTCCATGCATTCGAAGCGCGCGTTCGACGGAAATAAACGCATAGATGACTTCAAACCGCGATATCCAGCGCAGCGTGCGCTTAAATTTCTTGACATCTTTCGCCAATGATGCGATTAAATCGCTCTCACACGTATTCTTCCAATTGTTCGCCCCCTTGCCAAAAGACACCTTGACGTTCACCCAATGCGGCTGCGCCACGTCGCACGCGCGCATGAGCGCGAGCGTGTTCGCGTAGCTCGTCGCGCCGCCTTGCACGCCGTCATTGATGACGCGTGATGATGACGCCGATGCATCCAAGCTCACGTCTCGTATGCGCTCCGTGGTGGCCACACCGCCGAGCGCAGGCGCGCATTCGAGAATTTCAACATCCACGTCGACGTCGCGCTGCGTGAGCGCCCACGCGGCGGCGGTTCCGGCGGCGCCACCGCCGATGATGACTATGCGCTGCGGCATGGATGTGACGTCATTTCGAGCTCCGCGAGCGACGTCGTCGTCGTCGTCGTCGTCGGTCGGCGCGTTTCAGTGGGCGAGACGCGCGCGGCGCGCGCGGGGCGACGCGTGTCGGACGTGGCGCGCGCGCGGCGTGACGCGTCGGTCGCGCATCGCGCGTCGCGCGCGCGTTTCGGTTGGTGAGGATGATGGCGGCGGCTGATGCTGATGCGCGTGCGCCGGTCGCGGACGACGCCGCCGCGGCGCTGGCGCCCGAACGCGCATCGCGCGAGGACGATGATGGGGGTGACGCGCGCGTCGCGGACGGGGGCGGCGGCGGCGACCGCGCGCCCGGGTCGAATCCGAACAAAAAGCGCAAGGTGGCGCTGTCATTCGCGTACGTGGGCGCGGGCTACGCCGGAATGCAGCGTAATCCGGGCGTGGTGACGATCGAAGGGGAATTGGAGGCGGCGATTGTAAAGGCTGGAGGGATATCTGACGCCAATGCGGGGGATTTCGGGAAGGTGGCGTGGACTCGGGCGGCGCGGACGGACAAGGGGGTGAGCGCCGTCGGTCAAGTCATCGCGTGTCGGATGGTATTGGAGCCGGAAGGGATGTTAGAGCGCATTAATGAGGCGTTGCCGGAGAAGTTTGAGGTGTTTGGGATCGACCGCGTCACTGGTGGGTTTAATGCGAAGACGATGTGCGATCGAAGACGGTACGAGTACGTGATACCGACGTGGGCGTTTGACCCGAGCGTGGGCAAAGCCGCGAGCGCGGATGCCGATGCCGCGGTGAGCGCATCTGATGCGTTTGTATTTACGGAAGAAACGCGCGCGCGCGTCGACGCGGTGCTGAAAAATTACTGCGGTACGCACAATTTTCACAACTACACGGTGAAAGTCAAGCCGACGGATCCGCAAGCCAAGCGTTACATTTTAAGTTTCGATTGCTCCGAACCGTTCGAGGTGGATGGCGAGCAGTTCGTACGGTGCACTGTGCTTGGGCAGTCATTTATGCTGCACCAAATTCGTAAGCTCATCGGGACGATGCTCGCCGTCGTTCGTGGCGAATTGACTGAGGATGACCAAAAGTTTGCGTTGCTCACGAGTCAATTCGCGCCGACGCCGATGGCGCCAGAGCTCGGGCTATTTTTGTGTGAATGCATTTACAAGGCGTACAACGATAAATTTGGTGCGGTGCACGGGGCGATGGAGCTGTTGAAATATCACAACAAGGTTGAGGCGTTTAAACACAAGTTTGTGTACACGCACATTGTCAACCAGGAGCGCGAAGAGCACACGATGCGGGACTGGCTTCGCGACGTGTTGCAAGGCGGTAAACATTTACGTACGGCGTTTGATGCGAGCATAGCTTCTTCAATCGCAGCAGGGGAGACATTAGACGCCTCTCGCGTGGGTGTTCGACAAAAGAAGAGAAAGAATAATGCGTCGGCACCGGCGGAGACGCCAGACGCTCCCGGCGCGGCGCCGGCGGGCTCGTCGTTTGAGGCGTCCATGGCGGCGGCGGCAGAGCGTGCGAAAGTGCGCAGAGTCACTGAACCAGGTGCCGATGATAGATACCACAATAATAGTAGACCTCCTCCAGCGAAATCCGTCAACAAGGAAGCACCAAAGCCGACGACGATGATTCCGCTCGACGAATACTCTGATTAACACTTGTAACAACGCCAAACACACGATTTTGTCTTCTCATGTCATTGTCTTCCGTACTAAAAGCTGTTAATAGTATTAAATATTGCTACAATCTGAACGATAAGTCCGCGAACTCACCGTCAGACATCGCTTCAGATGGCTGATACGTGGCGTCGCCGTCAGACGTATACGCGCTTTCGCTTCCGAGCAGCGACGACTGTCTCACCGGCGGCGCGCCCACACCGTTTTCGTCTCTGAACGCCATCAAATAATCGTGTTCTTGTTGTTGTAAATGCCTCGCGAGCGCGCTCTGTGGGGCAGACCCATCGGAGTTGAATCTGAATCCCGTCCCAGGCGTGGCGAAATCATCCATGGAGTCGCCGCCTTCAGACGTGTAGTCAGCCGTGCGTCTATCGTCGTGGGAATCCGCGACGGACAGTCGCTCGCTCATCGCCTCGACCGGCGTATTTTCACCAGGAACTACCGCGCGCGCGCGTGGTGAAAATCCATAGTAATCGTCATCATCGTCGTCGTCGTCGTCGTCGTCGACGGTTGCCGGCGCCTGCGCCGTCGAGGCGCCAAATCTACTTTCGCCAAAAAAGGCGGCTAAATCCGCCGGATTCGATAACCCCTCGTCGTCGCTCGACCCATCGCCGCCAAAATCTACCGCCGTCGCGGCGTCGTCCTCGCCTGATGCACCTTTCGTCAACAGATCTTTAGCCTTGAGTTTCTCGACGGCGCTTTTAAACGCCGCCAATCCGCTCGCCTGCTCGTCTCCGTCGGCTCTCTTCTCATTCATCGACGTCTGTCTCGACTCTGCTCTCGACCGAATCGCCGCCGCAACCTTCTTCATTCGCTTGTTCCCCATCATCGTCGCGCTCTTTTCTCTCCACGACTGTTTCCGCGGCGCGTTATACAACGCCCCGCCCGGCGCTCGCGCTTCTGTCGCCTTTTGCTGAATCTTCAACGCGAGCTTTCTGAGTTGAATCGTGTGCTTGATGACTTCAATCACCTCGGCGTGGTCGTACAGCCCTTCGGCGTCGCTCGACACCGTGAACCGCTCGAGCACGATGGCGACGAATAAATTGCCGAGCAAAAACAACGCGATAAGTACAAACGTAATGAAGAAGACCACGGCGGCGTAGTCGTACGAGCAATCCATCGACGCTTCGTCGAGAAACGGCGGCTCGGTTCTCAAGCACGCTTCGGTTTGGTAGACTTCGGCAAAGGTACCGACCCATCCACCGGTGTAGACGGCGAAGAGCGCGGACATGGCGCCGGAGAAGGTTTCAAAGTTGGAAAACTCACTCAATACGGCGCCTTCGTACGGGCCGGTGTAGTCGCCAAACAACGACACGCCCAAGATGGAGTACGAGAACAACACCAAAAGGGACAACGCAGCGACGTTGAAGACGCCCGGGAGAGACATCATGAACGTATTGAATAGCGAACGCAACCCAGAGTGCGCTTTGACGAGTTTAAGGAGACGCAACAAGCGCACGAGCTGGAGGTATTCGAAGACACTCGAGTTTGAGTCGGCGCCCTGACCGACGGCTTGAACGACGGCGACGAACACGACGAACGCATCGAGCCAGTTCCAGTACGTTTCGAAATACCGTCGACGACCTTGCGCCATGAGAAGCATGGTCATTTCGACGGCGTAAATGGCTGTGAACATGATGGACAGGTAAAAGTGTACGTCGGATACGGCTCGGCTCATATCCGCAGTTTGGAAGAGAAGCTCGAGCGTGTTCGCGGCGACGACAGACAACATGAAGTAGTCAAATTGCTTGTGCTTGCATGTGCTGTGCGCGAGTTTTCGCGCGCGAGCCCAGAGCGTGGCGCCGGGTGGTGGGGACACGTACCGCCACGCGTCGTCATCCTTCTCCGCCGCGCGCGCAATGGCTTGCTGCCAGCGACGTTGCGCCGGCGTCACAAACGTCAGCTTATCGTCGACGGTCATTTTGTTGAAATTGTCAATCAGCGCCGTGACGAGCAGGTTGAGCCAGAAAAAGTTTCCAAGCGCCACGGCGATGACAAAGTAAAATGCCGCGTACTGATTTGCATCAGTTTGTAATCCGGTGCCCTCACCAGTGACATCCATGGCGACCCACATGATTTCCTGCCAGTCGTCGCCGGCGTGCATGAGAAACGTCGACAATAAGGCGGCACCGAAATTGTCGAAATTGAATTTTGCGTTTCTCCACACTCCACCCGCGGCTTCGCAGGTTGCCTTGGTGGTAAACGTCGTCGCATTCTCGACGACGTAGCACGACCACATCTTCCCCATGAAGAGTTCCATACCGAGCAAGGCGAATATGGACATGGACACGACGCCGAGGAGGCACACGTAGCTCACCGCTGGAATAGCGGAGACGAGAGTCATGATGACCAAACGTAACCCTGGAAGACGTCGAATAGACCGTAAAGGACGCATGATGCGTAGCAAACGCAACGAGCGCACGGCACCACCGCTACTGTTGCCCGCGATCAACGTCACTAACGACGTGACGACGACGACAAAATCCAAAACATTAAAAGAATTACGAAAGTATGCTGTCGGTCGTGCGTATATGCCGAGCGCGAACATCTTCAGCGTCATTTCGATGCAGAAGATGACGGTGAAAATGACTTCAATCATTTCGTACACTTCGGCAGTCTTCGAGCCGGCGCTGGGCCAGGTGTGCGTCTCCGTGGCAAGCAAGGCACTCCCAATGATGATGATTAAGAGCACAAAGTTTTCAATCCAGTGATGCGTAACAAATGCGTGCGCGCGCGCCTTGTATCGCTCGAGCTTGATAGATTCGTCGTACATCGGAATCATATCCCCATCTTTGGTTATTATCACGCCTGGAATGCCGCTGTCGGCTTTGACGACTCGAACCTTAGAGCCGAAGACGGCTTGCGCCCAAGGACCTGCAATTTCGGCGGAGATGTCCCCCTCTTCGTTCGCACCTTCATTCTTGTCGCCGGTGTCTGCCACCTTTTGCGTGTGTTTCAGCCTTAGCTCTTCCATCATTTTCTCCTTGAATGATTTGTCACCAGACTTTCGCGCACTCAAGGGTGGTGTCAGACGTAAGCGCGCCGCCTCGAGTGCGTGTTCGGACATCTTCAAAGTTTCTCCGGGTGGAAGTTTCATGAGACCGACGGAGACTAGGAAAATCTTCACAGCCAACACTTCATCTACTGCGTTCTTTTGCAAACGCTGTGCTTTCGCCGCAGCAAGTTTACCGCCACCGCCACCACGCACGGGTGATGTGGCGATATGTTGCGTCGCCGTTTCGGGCTGTCCACTCTGTGTGGAATTCGTGGGCCATATCGATATTTCATCCTCGTCGCCATTAGCGACGCTCTCGCCCGCAATCTTCTTCTCCATGAATTTAGACTTTGGAAACGTATCCTTCACGACATTTTCTTCCTTTTTTACGTTTTCGATTAAATCCATGCGGCGCATAAACTTGGTCGACTTTGCTTTTGCTGTCGACGTCAGCGCGCTTAACGCAAACGTCGCGTTTTGCATCACGCGTTTAAGTTTACCCTCCTTGGACAAGACTATCGCCTCTGCACGCTCGATGGCGTCTTTCAATCGCAACGCCTCAATCTCCTCATGCTCTAACTTATCTTCCTCGACCTCGACTAAAGAGCACGAGTCGATCAAAATCCCTAACACAAGTGACAGAATCACCGTGGACAGGAAAATCCATGCAATCATGTACAACACGACCCAATCGCTTCCGTACGCCACCATCGTACTCCAAGCCACCGCGAATGAGTCCTCACCAGTGGCGACGACAAATAACGTCAACGCACTTCTAGGAAAGCTTTTAAAGGTGAGACGTTCCTCGTCCAATGTGCCTAAACCGGTGAAGAGTTGGAAGCCGTAAATGGAAAAAATGACTGTGAATACGAGCCAGACGACCAAGAACGCCCACATGTCATTCAGCCCGATGAGCGCACTGGCGACGATTTTTCTAAACTCTCTATTCTGACGAATCACTCGAATCGTTCTAAACGCTCGGAAGATTCGCATGAGACGGAGAAACGACAAGGAAAAACCTTGTGATTCAGCGGCAGTGCTCACGACGCCCGTGATGACGATGAGTCCGTCAACGCAGTTCTCTTTCAATCGCCAATACCCTTTAAAACCATATCCAATGTGTTTAATCACCATTTCTATCACGAAAAATGCGAGAAATATAATTTCCAACACCGTGCTTGCAGTGGTAAATCCGGACGCTTGCTCGTAATGCTGCGCCATCATTAAAATCGTGTTCAAGACGATGAGCGCCGTGATAAAGGTATTAAATGACTCATGCGTCGCAATAAACACGCACATCAGACGCGTCGGACTGGTTGGTAACTCATTCTCATCCGAACCGTCTGCGGAGGTCTTAATGTCTGCATCTTCCTCTAGTGCCTTGTCTGCGTCGTTTGTTTTGTCCTGGTCTTCGCCAAAGTTTTCAACTGCCTCTTGCAGCGCTTCCTCTTCGTCTCGCAAACCAATTTGCGTGAGCGTCGCACAAATCACCGAAGTAAACAGCTCCATGACGAAAAATCCACCAACGATGACGACGATACCAAACCAAATCACCGACGCGGTGTATCCGGCGGCATACGACATGGGATTCAGTAGCTCGTTCCAACCGTCGATGGTCATCCCGTTCAACGCCACAATGCTGGCGCGTCCGACGTTGTCAAAGTTCACGAACCCATCGTACGGGTCAATACCAGAATCACAACAATACTCTGTCGATGAGCGATTCGTATAGAGCTGAGAGACTTGGCACGAACTGTCGTGCTCGTTCGGGTACGTCCCATCCGTACCAAACGTTTCGTCCCCGAGCCATGCCGTCGTCAGCGCCGCACAAATTTCAACCCCACTCCCTGTGGGAAACACATACGCGGCGTTTGACGCTTCACTCGGGGGCACGCCGTACCATCTACTCGTCATCTTACCTCCGAATATGGTCACGCCACCCACGGCGAAGACGATTAAAAACCACAGCAAGAAGAGTCCGACGTCTCCCAACAGCGGCAACGCGCGCGCCATAGTCCGCATCACTAATCTACCGCTTCTATATCGCGCAAACACCCGCAAGGGTTGCAACGCACGTAGCAATCGCACGGTCACCACGTGTGCGCCTCCGAGAGGCGCCAACACAACGCTCAATACGACTAATATAAAATCAAATTGGTTCCAACGCGACGTCAAGTACGCGTCTTTACCAAACGCGAACCCAAGCGCGCATATCTTCAACACAGCCTCGATTGCAAACACCGCGGTGACGCAATAACTCGATATCGACACCCATTGCGCCTCGTTCGAGCCACTGTCACGATCTGGCGCCACCACAGCGACAACCGCGCTCGACGCCACCATCAACGCAATGACAAATCCTTGAAACCACTTCGACGTTGATACGCGCTCGCACCCGACGCGAAACCGCGATTCTCGCGCAAACAACAAACACGAACGAGGATCATCATGCCATCTCGCCATCGCGCGCGTCAACGCGTTCCTCGGCGGTGGCCGCAGCGACGTTTCTTCAACACCGTCTGAATTGGACGTTGATGTGACCTCAACGAATCCATCGCCCTCCACGTTCGACGTCACGCGCCGAACGTACTTTGCCGACCGCGGTGAGCTGAGGACAAAGTCCATATCGCTCTACTTCGCGCGCAGTCGACGCCGCCAACGCGCTCGCTCGCGTCGTGCTCTAAAGATGAAGAATCAACCGCGACCACGCAGCCGCATTCAACGGCGCGCCAAAAAAACGCGGGATCGCCCCCGGCTCACCTCCCGCGACGCGCGCAAACCCGCTCACACGCGCCCGGCGAGGACACCCACGCGTACCCGCACCGCGTCATGTCGCGCAAGTACCTCACCGACGAACAACTCGCCGCCGAATGGCCGTACTTGACCCGCGCGCAGGTGAAGGAATTTAAAGAAGCCTTTGACATCTTCGACGTCGACGGTGGGGGCACGATCACCGCCGAAGAGCTCGGGGAGGTGATGAAATCGCTCGGGCAAAAACCTACCAAGGCCCAGCTCGATGCGATGGTGAGCGAGATCGACGCCGATGGCGACGGGGCGATTGATTTTCCAGAATTTTTAACCATGATGTTGCGAAAGATGAACGAGGGCGACCCGGAGAAGGAGCTCAGGGACGTTTTTATGGTGTTTGATAAGGATAAGAGCGGTACGATAAGTGCAGAGGAATTGAAGAGTGTGATGAAGGTGATTGGGGAGAAGTTGACGGATCAGGAGATTGATGATGCGATACGGTTGGCGGATACGACGGGGGACGGGGAGGTCGACTACGATGAATTCATCAACTTTGTGTTGCACGACTAGTGAGAGGCTTTCGTCGATGACGCGGGGACTGGTGACGATGTATACTACTATGAAACTAACTGGTAATAATATTATATTGCATGCTACGTGATCTAGTTCTATGTGCTGTCGTCGATCGCGTCGTACGTCGCGCGGACGTCCCGAACGTAGTCGCTAAACTGCCGAGGCATGACGCCGAGGAATAAAAACCACCACGCGCCGATGGGAACGCTCACGAGTGCGCTCGTCCACCACGGCCAGTGAATGACTTGTGTGGGCACGGCGACGACGCACGCACCGGTGGCAACGATCGTCCAGGGTTGGCACCACGGAGGCTTTGAAGCCCAGACGTCGGCGGGGTCGTTCGGGTGCGCGCGCAAGAGCTCGACGACTTCAGGCGGTGCTACGGGTCGGTTGCGGTCTACTGCGCACACGGTCGTGTGGTGACGACGACGATAATGAGAACGTGTCGCTGACGACGGCGCGTGTGCGCCACAAGTGTGCGCGCGCGACGAGAACGCTGTAAGAGCTACGCGCATGACGGAGAGTGAGGCACGAGTCCGTGTTTGCGTGTTGCAAATTAATTTCTTCTTCGGTGCTTGCCGTCTCCACCAGGGCCGCGGCGCTGGTCTCCACCAGGTCTGTCATCACCAGATCCGCGTCGATTATGTTGTTGTTGATGATCACGATGGCCATGGTTGCCAAAATTACCGCCTCCGCCGCGATTGCCCCCGCCTCCGCCGAAATCTCGACGCGGAGGAGCGACGCCGCGTCTGCCGGGACCGCCAAACGTCTTGTCAATCTGACCGACGATGCGAAAGCATATCTCTTTGAGGTCACTCACACTCGCACGCACGGGATCACATGGGAAATCTTTCTCTCGACGCAACGTGTTCTCGGCGACGTAGGATACTAATCCGCTCGCGACGGCTAAGGCTTCTTCAAACGTAGAGCGATGTCCGACGTCGCGAACAATGTCGGCGAGTCGTGGAGGAATGGACGACGGTGAATCGTACGCCAAGTTCACCAAAGATCCTCTGGGAGGTGCGAGCGGCGGCGGTGGAGGCGCCGCTGGGCGCCCGTCATCGGGAACATTTGGTTCGTCTTCTCTCTGACGTTTGTTTCCGGTGACGTTGCCGCCGTTGGACGCGACTTCCGCATACGATGCGACGGGTGGCGGAGGACCATCAGGCATTGGTGGCGCGGTCGCACGATTCGCGTGCTGTGACTCGGGTGTGGTAGTAGCTGCGGCCACGGTCGCCGCGACGGCGCTACTTTCCCAATCCAAACCCGTGTCGCCGGCGTCCCGAATCACTTGCTCAAACGGCGCCTTCAACGCCGCGTAATTTGGTTTTTCACCATACTTCAACGTCCTAATGACGCGCGCGAATGTCTCCACCGCGGGTGGGCACCTCACCGTGGGGCATAATTTTTGAGGGTTCTTCAAGCACTCCTTTTTCATCTTTTCAACCTCTGGTTTCGTCAGCGAACGCTCGCCCGCTTTCCACGGCAACACGCCCTCGATGGATTCAACGATAATGTACAACGTCGAAAACAAATCATCCCGAGCGCTCTGCTCTTTACCCTCATGCGCATACACGCTCGCATACGTCGTCGTGCCTCTAAACGTCGTATCTTTACGTTCCGGAATCACTTTCCCGTCGTCGTCGACATATTTGCGCGCCAGTCCAAAATCAATCAAATAAAACTCTCTCATCCCCTCGCGCCCGTTCCCTATGCACACATTCCCGGGCTTGATGTCTCGATGCACGTACCCTAACTCATGCATCGATTCCAACGCTTCTAACATCGCCACCGCGATCGCTGACACCGTTCGCGCCGTAAACCTTCCGCCCGGTCGTCTCGCGCGCACATCCGCCAAATTCTCCCCAACCAAATCCATCGCCAAAAACGGCTTCCCTTCGTGCGATCCTTCGCACAAGAGCTCCAAAAAGTGTTTCTTCCCGCTCAGCGCGCGCATCACTCGTCCTTCACGCGCGGTCGTGCGCGGTTCGCTCTCAATTTTGATGGCGACGCGCGCGTTCGCCTCTCCGCTCGGATGCGCACCGTCGCTCGCCGCGTACACCTCCGCAAACTGCCCTCGCCCGAGCTTCTGCGCGCTGACGATGAACCGACCATCGTGCAACGCCGTCTCGGGCTTTAACAAGTTCACCGGCGCCGAGAACGTCGCCATTGCAATGTCGTTACGCACACACGACGCAACGAATTCCACCGCCCGAACGCGTCGGCGCGCCGCGCACGGGCGTCGCACCACCGCCTTCACGCGCGCACGGGTATGCCTCGCGCACCTCTCGCGTCAGACGTCGCACGAACGCGTGCGTCGCGCGTCGAAATGGCGACGATCGCGCGACACGTGCATCAATCATCCGCACTGCGCAGCGCACAAACATCGCCCGCGACACCCATCGCCATGGCGCGCGAGGGCGGTAACCCGGCGCTCGCGATCGTCCTCGTCGTCGTCACGTTCGTCGTCGCGTTTTTGTTGACCAATGTCGTGCTCTATCGACGGGCGCTGAAGGAGTATCCGCCGAAACCGGCGAAAAAGATGTCCCAGCGACGACGCAAAAACGAGCTACGAAAGTCGGGTTTGCGTCCGGCGGGCGGGTAGAATCGCCAAAGAGCGAGTAGAGTTAAAACCGTTCGACGACGCGTCGAGCGGGATGTGATAATAAAGCGCGCCGTGGCTGGCGAATAATAATCAATGAATCATTAATCAATTTGGTGTTGTCCCGTACGCGACGTCGGGACGTCTCGGGCGCCTTCTAATCCGACTCGCTGCTGCGGTGTGCGCCGTCCTGGTCGTCGTCGCTTTCGTCACCCACAAGTGCAGTGCTTCGCACGATGCGCGGCTTGCCGCCGTATGCGCTGGCGTCTTCGTGCGCTTCTTTTAATTGATACGCGAACGTCGCGAGGACGACGAGCGTGAGACATCCGAGCAGAAACATAAACGCCAAGTTTCCATGCTTGGGTTTTTGGATCCATACGTACGTGCTAAACTGCGTGCGGAGAACGAGGTCGTGTAAACCGTCTCTATTGACGTCGGCGACGATGAGCGGCGCCGCTGGTGGTGTGGTGAGTTCAATTGTCGGCGCCGCACGACGACCCTTGGCGTCGACGATGAAGACGCTTCTCGCGCCCGCGGCGACGGCCAAGTCGACGTAGCCACCGACGCGGGTCGAAAACGCCGTGAGCGATGGGGAAACGACGCCGTCGTTATCCCAACCCGCGGGTGTGCGTAATTGCCAACGCCTTCGCGCGCCATCTCGCACGTCGTAGCAAGTCAAGTCGCCGCGGTTGTTGAGGAAGATGGCGTCGCGGCTCATGGCGTCAAGCGGGCGCGCTAATTCGTTAGCAGTTTCTGGAAGACGGCGCAGAGACACTGGCGGGACGACGTCGACGACGCGATGATCGTGACCAGCTGCGATCGCCGCACGGTGCCCGCTCATACCGCTCCCACCTCGGCATATCGTTGCGCTCAACACGCGCTTTGCCACGGCTGGCGTCTCGCCGGCGGTCACCGTGGCCCAGCATTGTGGCGTGTTCTCCGCGCGCGATTTCCATCCGTGCGCTTCTACGTGGTCAATGACGCCATCACCATCTAAATCTACATGTAGCCCGGGATTTGGGAGATCTATCGCGCAAATTTGCTTGCCAGAATATAAATGAAGAACGTCGACGCCGTCGGCGTGATGCGACACGACGACATTCGGTGGTTCTTGTTTTCGTACACGCGAATGCACCCGAGGCGCCGTCGTCTTTGGTGCGCCGTGTAATTTCTCCACAGCCCCTCCTAAGAAACGTGCCAATCCATTCGGGAGCGCGACGCCATCCTTCATCACCGTCGAAGACGACATTGTTTTCTTCTGCCGTCGAAGCTTTGCCGCCGCGCCTCGCGCCTCGTGGTTATTATTCCGTCTAAAATGCGCCAGCCGCATCTTCGTGTCGCTCGCACCTCTCCATTGGTGCGGTAATCCATCGCTTACGAAGCTCGATTTGAACTCGCGGCAGGCGCGTTCGGTGTAATCATCGGGCGCCTCGTCGCGGTCAATCGTCGGCAGGCTCAGTCGACCGCGCGCGCGTCGATGAAATATGGACCCATCATCATCCGTCTCGGTCCATCGTCGCTCGCCAGATGCGCCGTCTAGTGCGTAATACGTGAATTCTCCACTCACGTCGTCGGCGTCGGCGGCAGCGGCGTCGCCGTCATCATCATTATCGCCCGCGCCTTCGGCGCCGTTTTTACTAGTCCTACGACTCGACGCCTCAGCCGATATCCGCCGCTCCACACGAGCACCCACAATCACCATCCCCACATCATCTTCAAACACCGACGCATCAGTTATCGCAATTGACACCTCCACCACGCGCACGCGCGCGCGTCGCCTCGATGATGGGGTATTCCCCGCGTCGACGTCGGCTCGCCACATCGAGCGCAACGTCCTCGCGTCGAAACACATCACGCGTAAATCCCGCGTCACCACCACCACCACCTCGCGCGTACGATTCACACCGACGTATCCATACGCAATGCGTGCGATGCCTACATCGTTTGCATCGACGCCACGCACATCGGCGCTCGTTTTGGCATCATTAAACCATTCGGGCGCGACGTCGGCTCTTCGGCGCTCGCGTGGTGCCTCAGCGAAACCATCCATCTCATGACCATTCGCGCGCGCTCGCGCACCGCGCACCATCGCGCGGTGATATTCGTCATCATCGTCATCATCTCGAGCGTCCACGACGGCTGCGCCCGGAGATTGCGCCATGAGCCACGCGTACGGATCGCCTCGAGCCGACGCGCGCCGACGCCGACGCGCGCCTTGAACATCTTTGAGCGCCATCATCTCCAGCGCGCGCCCGCCTTCGCGTGCGGCGACGTACGCCACGCGTGCATCACCAAACGGCGTATCGATGACCGCGAACTGGGCGTCGGGCGCGGCGTACGCCACGCGTGCGGACGATGAGCTTGCGGCGATGGGGTGCACCGCATCGAGGCGCAACCACGGCTCAAAGCGCACCTTACCGCCACCGTGCGCGCTGAGCGCCGCGCACGCGACGGCGATGAGCACCACGCATGCGTCTCTCGCGGTTGGCATGCGCGCCGCGCCGCGCGACGGCGGTGAGGCGTGCGAGAATGTGACGGTTTTGACTGTTGTCAAAGATTAACGGCATTACATCGCACGCTATGGGGTCACCCACGCGCGCGTCGAGCGACGCTGCGCGCGACGCACAGGCAGAACACGATGACACGGATGACGTCGCGACGCGGAGCGCGTCAAAACGCGCGCACGATGACGTAGAAGACGACGAAAGAGATGGTGGAGCTGGAGATGATGATTGTGGAGCTCGCGACGGCGTTCGAGCGAATGGCGACGCCGCGCACGCACGCGACGACGACGACGAACGCGCAAACGACGCTGGGGTGCGCGTTGCGCGCGATGCGCGCGATGACACGAGCGATGCGCGCGCACAGAAGCGCGTCAAGGGTGAAGTTGCCGAGACGTCGTCCGATGGAGGTCGAGCCAACGCTGACGCGAACGTCGACGCCGACGCCGAGGGCGAACCATCCGACCAAAACGCGACGGACGCGGACGAAGAAATAGTGGGTGAAGACCCAGCCGTGGTCGCCGCGCGTAACGCCGCCGCACGCGGGCCGAGTGAGGAGGAAATTGAAGCCGCGCGGCTCGCCGAACGCCGACGCGCCGAAGAAGAAGCGCGCGAAAATGCCATCGTCACCCGTTCTATCGATTGCCCGCAGAGCATGGTTGGGCGAATCATCGGTAAAGGTGGAGAAACCATCAAGGGTTTACAGGCGCAATCGGGCGCGCACGTGGCGATTGATCAGAATGTCGTCGAAGGCGAGCCGCGAAAGATTAACATTTCCGGCGCCGCCAAGTGCGTCGAAATGGCGGCGAATTTAGTAGAAAATCTCCTCCTAGGCACCGGCCCAGGGAGCGGGTTATTGATTGCCCCGGGGCAGATTTCCAAGCTCTTGGAGTGCCCGAAGGAGGCGGTGGGAAAATTGATCGGACGCGGCGGGGAGACGATTCGCGGGATTCAAATGGCCACCGGAGCCAAGCTGCAAATCGACCAGACGCGACAGCCGTGTCAAGTTGTCATGGCAGGTTCCGAGGCGTGCGTCGCGGCGTGCGTGCAAGTGGTACAAGAAATCATTGACGGCGGGTCGACGGCGATATTTAACGAGTACGCACGCGGTGGCTCGGGCTTCGCCGGGCAAGGCGCGTACGGTGCGGCGCCGCAGCAACAGGTTGGATGGGGCTACGCGCAGCAGCCGTACGCCGCCGCCGCCATGTACGCCCATCCAGCGCACATGTACGCCGCTCCGGTTGGGCAATACCAATACGCCAACCCACCCGCGGTCGCTGTCGCCGCTCCACACGCGATTTGGCGCGCCGTGGACGACGGTAAAGGCAACACGTACTATTACAATACGCTCACCGGCGCTTCGCAGTGGGAAAAACCGCAAGATATGTCCGCCGCGCAATAACAACGCCGACCCCGCACTACGCATAGACACTACTTTCATACACATACCTACACTATTCCTCACATTCTACCGTCGTGCGCGACGTATGCATCGAATGTCCCGCGCGTCCCGCGTCACAACGCGACGCGCTCGACGTCGCGGGGTCAAACGTCCACCTCTCGCGTCCCAGCTCCACCTCCGCCCTCGATCGCCAACGCCGAACATGCGCGCCGCGCGAACGACACCGACATACCGGTCGTCATCCGCGCCCGCCCGCGCGCCGCGCGCGCCCCATCGACGCCGTGCGGGCTTCCAAACCCGCGCCGCCAGTAAGTCTGCGATAATTTATTGGGATGTCGATAACGTGCGCCCGCAGGATCGATGCGAGGTGCGTCGCGAGGTGTTCGTCCGTATGTTTGTGTGCGTCTTGTCGTCATCGTCGCGCCCAGCTTACCAGCTCTACGTTCGAACACACGTGGACCGCGAGTTAAACGGCTGGGCTAGAACAACTCGAGTCCCTCGCGCGCGAACTCTGCGCGTCGGTGATGCCCCACCGCGCGCGTCGTCGTTCGGGGACGACATTTATGCGTTTATGTTTATGTTTGTTTTGTTTTTTTAGTGTTTTTTGTGTTGCGCGCGCATGGCGGTGGGCATGGCGTGGGAGCTTTTTCGCGGCGAGCTGACGCTTTTTCGGACGCTTTTTCATTCGCGCAGGGACTTTGGGTGGCGCGAATCGCCGCCATTGGGGCGAAATACGCCTCGAGGGAGCGCGTTTCGATCCGTGCGTATGCAAATGAGTCGACTATTGCGCGTCATGGGCTACGCGAGCGTCTCGAGCGTGCGAATGTGTGCGTCGTGGAGACGAATTCGGCGACGGATTCAGCCGACGAGCGTTTAATAAGCGACGTGTACGCGTTGGCGCGCGACGAAGCCGACCCATCGATGTGGACGGTGATTGTCGTGTCGCGTGATGAAAGATTGGCGCGTGGTTTGAAGCTCGCGCGCGATCGTGGGGTGCACACCGTGGCTTGTGGGGATTTTTTGAGTAGCGCGTCGAGGCCGCAGTTTGCCTCGGCGAGAAATCGCGACGGCGAAAGCGGGCTCACTCCGAGCTACTTGACTGCTTTATCCGCCGTTGCCGCGAACGGGACGTTACATAAAAAGTCAAAACTCGCATCGACGGCGCATGAAACGCTGATTTGGGATCCGAGGCGATTGTTTCCAGTGTCGAAATTGGAGTTGATGACGCACGACATCGTCTTCAATGACGCCGACGAGTTCTCTTTCGGCGTCCCGGTTCTCGCCCCAGGACAGTGCGTCGCCACATGGACCCGCGGCGCGATCGCACCCTGGACGCCAGACTCTTGTACCACTTCCTAGCGTAGCGTGTAAAATTATTCAACTAGTACAGTGTATCGTATTAATCCGCTATTCTCGTCCATTCCATCCGTTCGCGCCGTCATCGAAGCTGATACAACCCCAACGCCGGCCCGACGAATCGAAACACCACCCAAAAAAACGCCAACCCACCTGCACCATACAAAGACGCCTGATTCATCCAATACATCCACCCTTTCTCGCCCGTCCAGCACACCCACGCGCGTTCAGACGCCGACATCGCGTCCCAGCGCTCGGGGTCACCCTCCCACAGCGCCAACGACCCATTCGCCCCCGCGCGCACGCGGTTACGCTTCGCCGCGGTGTCGAGGTACCCAAACGCCGGGTTCCCCGATGGATTCGCCCGCACCGGCGCGCCGTCGCGCTTGGGCGCCGTCGCGCTCGCCGCGCGTTTGGTTTTGAGGCGAGACTCGAGCGCTTCGATCGATTCGTCATCTTTCGCGGCGCGCACGCGCGTGGGGCGGCGCGCGTGTGCGTTCGGACGCGATGTCGTGGATAACGCAGGCGTGATGCGCGCGATGGCGGCGAACGCGGCGACCGTGGACATGGCGCGCGCGAGAATGAAGGGTGAGCCAGGGGCGCGGAGGGTGGCGTTTGGATAGCGTCGAGCGGCCAGCGGCGGCGTTTGGGTGATGTGTGCTCGTAGGCGCCGCCACAGGGCGCGGTGTAGGGGACGACACGCGCGAGCGATGGATGATGGGAGTGATGTGCGATGGTTCGCGCGTGGGTGTGGGTTGTACGATACAATGTCAATGCGGTGGCTACGGGCTAGGCGCGGGCGGCGCTCGAGACGCTCGAGCGAGCGGCGGTAATCTTTGAGCGGAGTTCTTCCTCGCGCGCGCACGCGTCTTTGAACTGCTTGACGAGGGATAAATACTGACGGTGCTGGCGCTGGGCTTCGACGTATTCGTCGCGGATGGTATCCACGGCGGCTTGCTCAGATTTGAGCTTTTCATCGACGCGCTTGATGTTCGCGACGACGCCGTCTTGGATGGATGCCAACGCGCTTACGAGGGATGATTTCCCTGACACACTCTCCATCGCGGGCTGCACTTGCGATTGCAAGGAGTTCAGGAGCGAGATTTCTTTTTGAAGGTACTTTTTCGTGTCGGCGAGGACGTTGTACGCCGCAAAGTACGTCTTCGTCTCCTTTAATTTACCTTGCACGGTGTCGTACAGCTCGGCAAAGCGACGTTCGTACTGAATCAACTCAGGACGCGTTGGGATATCGTCTAATTTGCGACCGAGAAGTGCCACCGCGCGACTGCGCTTGCTCAGCATGGCGCGTTCGCCTTCAAACTTTTCGCGTTCTCGTGCGTGCGTGGCGTCAACGTCATCGATTTGTGCGCGCTCCTCCGCACTCAGCGTATGCTCGCCACCATTCTCAATTTGTTCCTTGAGCTCAGCCATGCGCGTTTTACACTCCGTTTTGAATGATTTTTCGTCCACTTTGGTGTTCGATGCGCGCTGAATTAAGCCCATGATGCGCGCCACGGCTTCGCGCTGTGTCTCGTCCTGCACCGCATCCTTCAATTTCTGCGTTTCCTCGACGCACTTTTCGTTATATGCCGTCACCTTTTCGAGTTCTGCGATTGCAGCTTCGACTTCCGCGTGTGCGGCGTCGCCACGCGCGCGTGCGTCGTCAGCCAGTGCGGATTCCACCGCGAGCTTGCGTTCGAGGGCGGCGATTTTGCGCTCCACGGCGAGCATCTTACCGACCGCACCACCCAAGGGAACGTCGTCACCAAACTTTTCTGCGGCAGCTAAAATTTCCGCTCCACTCAATCCTAAAATCGACGACGCCATGGCGTTCGTGAGGGTGTCCGAACCATCAACCAAGGCGAGCTCGGATTCCAAATCCCGCAACGCATTCAATTCGCTCGCCGCCGCGTCGTCATTCTCATCATCGTCATCATTCCCGTTATCTTCTCCTGGTGCGTGCACGGCGAGCGCGTTAACTTTACTAACCAATGCTGCGATTCCACCTTCGCCATCCGCGGCACCCGCACTTTTCCCTCGCAATGTCCCAGCCACTTTGGACGCCTTTGTCTTGCGCTTCCATCGAGACGCCGCCAAAACTGCCGTCGCCGCGCTCGCGAACGCTTCCAATCCAGCAAGTTTATGTCCATACTCCATCATCACCGACTTTGCCCAGCGCGAGGGATTCTCCATCGGCGGTGCGCGTCCAGCGGCGCGACGAAACACTCGTTTCGCTCCGTATTCCTCGCGCAGCTCGCGGCGCACCGTCGAACATCTCGAGTTCGCCATCGCCTCCGCGTCATCTAAAACCGTGTATCTAAGCGCACGAGCGTACATAAATCTCGAATAAGAACGCATGCGATCACCAAACTCTTCTCTCGTCGCCATGACTTTTTTCACAATCCATTGCGTGACTGGGAAAATCGCGTCGTAATCCAACCCGGTGACCTGATGCGCGCGCAAATCATACGGACACCGCATCTTGCGCAACGCATCCTCTACAAATTCGCACAATTTAATTTTCGCTCCCATCTTTGCCGTCTCTTCGAACGTCAAGTCGCCGAAATCGAGCTCACCCTTGCACGACGCCACACCCCAGCACAACGCCCCGAGCACGCGATCGAAGTCATTCACGCTCGTAAACCGCGCGCGGTAATACCCACCCGCGACAAAAAGCTCGACAATATCATCTAGTCGCGATTGCGCTTCGACGCGCGAGGCAGCAATCGAGGCATCTTCCGCTCCGGCGCGCATGATGGTGTACAACCGAATTTCACTTGAATTCAATCGTGCGTTCGCGCGTCACAACACCGCGCGCGCACGCGCGTCTGACCGTGCGTTCGTGCGCCACAGTCGCACGTAATGTCGACGATCGTCACGTTCGATGCGCTCGCGACGTCCAAGGCGATCGCGCACGCGTTAAAGACGCCCAGCCGGGCGTGTTGTGGCGTCTTCATCGGTGCGCCTTCTGATGCCGTTGTAAGCTCGACGTCGACGTCGACCGCCGTCACGGACTGCGTGCCGCTGTTCCACGGCGATTGTACGACGTCGCCGTACTTTGAGATTGCGCTCGAGCAGGTGGAGGCGCACGCCAAGGCGCAAGGGAAACGCGTGGTGGGCGCGTACTACGCTCCGGCGAGACGCGAGGATGCGGCGACGACGCCGATGATGGAGAGCGTTGCACAGACGTTGAAGACACAGTATGCGAGTGCGTTTTTAGTGGTGATGCGTGGGGTGGATTTAGAGGCGTTCGCGTCGGGGGCGACAGAGGAGGCGTTTACGTCGACGGGCGGGGCCGACGGTCGGCGGTTCGAGGTTACGAATGCGAACGCGGTGCGCGCTCGCGTGCGCGCATTCGTGCGCGGCGACGACGACGTGGATATCGTTGATTTTGACGATCATTTTGACGAGTTGGCAAAGGATTGGCGAAACACCGCGTTCGTCGTGGCGTTGTAATCAACCTCTCTCGCGACGCCGCGCGATGATAGCGTACGCGCGGTGTCGCGTCAAACTTAGCACAGTGCGCGCAGTGTGCGCGTGTAGAAATCATCGAACACAAATCAAACATTAAAACCTCGCGCGCGCATCGCGCACGAATCCATCGCATCATCTACTAAGTACACTGTTTTGGAGCTGTCCCGCGCCCGATCGATCGATCGATCGCGCGCGTCCGATCGATCGCGCGCCCCGCGCCCTCACGCCCCGCTATTTTCTCAATGGTGCCCGCCCCGGCGCTCAGCCATCATGTGACGATACTCTGTGGGCCACACCGTGATGTACGCCACGCCGAACACGCCCGTCATGAAGTGCCAAAGGGGCGTGACACTGCCCGTATCGATGTATTTCGTTTTGTATTCGCTCGCAAACGTCGCCGCGCGACCGCGGTAATCGTACTCCGTCGCCGTCTTGCGCACGAATTCCGGGAATTCTTTGAGCTTGAGCGCGCCGACGCGCGAGAAGAACGAGCTGGACATCGAGCTTCGGCGTCGGGAAGTGGCGGTTGGGGTTTTTTGGATTTTTTTTAGAGCCGAAAGAGTTTCGCGTGGGCGCGTTTCGCGCGGGCGCATCGATCTGTGTGTCGATCGTTCGATTGATTGGTATGCGCGCGCACGCGCAGTGGTTGTTCGACGTTGACGATATTGTACTTTTAATTAAATGCGAGACGCGCTGTGCGTTCGCCTATTCAGTCTTCGTCGCGGCTTTTGGTTTTGGCTTCGGCGCGAACGCGGTACCGATGATAATCATGAACGCCAAAGCCCAGTGCGCCCAGTAATATACCGACCCCCATGCGGTGAGACATTCCTTATAGTCGATTAAGATGAATGCTGCGCACAAGTAGTTGAGCCCGAACTGCGTGACGAACCAATGTGGGACGTTGACGAAGTTGTGGAATCGTTTGGGCACGCGGTGCACTTGTAAGCGGTAAATCAATCGCCCAGCGTTCACGGCGAACGCACTGGAGACAAAGAAAAACCAGTATCCTGCGTATAAGCCGTGCCACACGCCAGAGACGATTTGCGTGATCAAAAGTTGCGTCAACCCTGGCTTCATGCCCGCGGGTGTGACGCGGTCGTAGACGTAGTTGCGTAACCACATACCAGTTTGGATGTTCCAGTGCAAAGGAATGGAGTTGAGTGTGACAGCTTTCGTAACTCCTAGGGGATGGATATTTGTTGCCGTCTCAAACGTAGGTTGGCCCTTGGCGTCGTATCCGCTAAATCCAATACCGGCGACGGTGCACGCAAAATCCGCCATGAGCCAGACGAAGTAATATTTGTAACGGTTACCCTCGCCATAAATGTGCATGTGCCAAATGCGGTGTAACAACGAATATTCCATCCATTTGGGATTCAAGTACGTGTTATCGATGGTGTAGACGCTCGTAATCACGGTGTGTAAGGCTAAAAACAACAGCGCCATGGCGAATTTCTTCACCGCCGACTTCACCGCGCTCGGCGTACGCCCGCCCCACACTCCACGCTTATTCAACCAGTCAGTGTAGTCTCTGAATTCAATCGCGGGTCCACTGACTAACGTACACGGGAACATCAACCACGACGCGTAGTCCAAGACATTCGGCAACTCTTTGATGTGCCGACGTTTTTGAAATTCATTCATCGCCGTGAGCTCCGTCGTCGACGCGTCCTCGTAATTCATCGCACACGCCGTCACCTTCAACACCAGTACCATGAGAAGACCAGATATGTCTACTTCACCCCGTTTCCACGTCATCGCCGTGTCTGCGTTATAGTGATACTGAATCAAATACGCAAACGACGCCACGAACACCACGACGCCGCACCGACGCCTCCACAGCACCATCATCACATAGCTAAAAACCCCGAAATGCGCGCACACGATCGTCGACCGCCCGAAACTCGCAAACGACAACATCACTCCACTCACCAGCGCGTACATCGACCTCGCAAACGGCGCGTACGGGCGAGGCACGGTGCGATCGATCACGTGAAACCCGCACCCGATCGGCGCACCCAAGACTAAACCGAGCAAAAACGTCGTCGCGCCGTGCGGTAACCCAATCGCCGCGGACGCCGCGGCGACGAGCGATGCCCATTGCGCGCACAGGGCGTCTACGGCGAACATCACGGCGCGCGCGGTGATGTGCCGCTCCCGAGTGTGCGCGAATGCGCGCTCTATCCATGCACACACGAGCGCGCGCCGACACAACGCGACGCGCGACGCCCGCGCGACCATGTTTGCGAGCACGAGCGCGACGATGACGCTGACGCAGCGCCACGCGTCAAACGCGGAGTTCCGTGCGGTCGCCACGCGCGCGTCGACGGCACGACGGTGCGCGACGGTGCGCGTGCTCGCGCTGTTCGGCAAGCCCAAGGATAAAATGGCTCGCGACGCCATCGACTTGAGCAAGCGCAAGATTTCCGAAGCGGGCTCTATCGTCGGGGCGCCGGTAAAGGTGACGTTTCTCGGCGCGAATAACTCGCGCGTTGAGGTGGAGTGCGGGAGCGAGCAGTATATTTTAGACGCCGGGCTCAACGCGGGGATTGAGATTCCGTTTACGTGCCGGGGGGGCATTTGCGGCGCGTGCGTCGCGCGCGTGGCCAAGGGCGCGGTGGATCAAAGTGATATTACCGATTTAGAGTTTACGCTGAGCGAGGATGAAATTGAAGCTGGGATGGCGCTTTTGTGCATGGCTCGACCGGTGGGCGACGTGGAGATCGAGACGCAAAGCGACTGGGGATATTCTTTAGGCACGACGGAATGGAAGGGCGCGACTGGGGAGATTCTCGGTCGCGATCCGACGCCATTGATGGGTGATAGCGACCGCGTCGGCTTGTAATTATACTCCTGAAGACGAACGCCATCGTGTCATCAACCGCCGACGTTCGACGCGCGCGCGCGCCAGCCTCTCGACGCTCGACACACACACACACACACACACACACATCATCATCGACACCTCGCGCGTCACACCACCACCCCCACACACCGCCTCCTCGCATCACCCACCATCCCCATCACCCTCATCAACGCCACCATCATCCCCCTCCATCATCATCATCATCATCGCCGGGTGCCTCATTTCCAATCCATCGTTTTGAATTCAAATCGATGCACCACCCACGACACACCTCCCGCGCGTCCATCGCGCGCGCCCAAAAATCCCTCCCCGCACACCGCGCCCGACGCACGCGCGCACGTCGTCTCTCGCGTCGCGCATCGCGCGCGCGCGTGCCCGACGCGAGTACCCATAACTCATCCCATCACACGCATCCCATCACGTCGCGCGCGCGCGTCCACGACGACACCACCGACGGCACTCTCGCGCGACGGAGCACGGGATTTATCCCAATCTCGCGATACGGGCGATCATCGTACAATCGATGCGTCTAAGCCGATGACGCGCGCGCTCGACTCGACTCGACTCGACTCGACTCGAGCGCGTCAGTCACGGCGTGCGTCTACACAGCGTTCGATGGCACCCCACTACGCACGACTAATCGAACCGACATGTATGACTCGCGCGCGCTAAACGCGCGTGTCGGTTGCGCCCTCGTAGTGTGCGCGCGCGAACGCCCAGTCGCGCGACGCGAGTCGTCGCGTGCTGGATCCCTAAACCCTATTCTTATTCACACGCCTCGTCTTCTCTGTTATAGGAGTACCGAGTGCTCTGTGTGTGTGTGTGTGTGTGTACGTGTTCGTACTTCGTGAGTCACGGCGTGGATGCGGGTTTCGCCCATCACTTCCCGTGCGCTGTCACTTGACAGCGCACGCCACGGTCCGTGCGGGTCTATATTGTTCGTGAAAAAATCAAGTGATGGCTTTCGCGTGGCGTGCGCTACGAGGTCGCGCCTATAGTAAATATGTATCGTGTTCGTGTCGTCGTTTAGTGTGTGTGGGTGGTGTCAAAAATACGCATAGAGCGCGATGCATAACGTCAAAGTAGACGCGTGCGTTCGCATAACACGCGCAGGGGCGTCGCCGAGCGTGGCCATAGACGCGCGCCATAGACATATATGCCACGGCCTCGGTGCACTGAGCGCGCACATGCCCGTACTATCTAAAATACGCGTGCGTCGTCGTCTACTATACGCGGCGCGCGACATCCCAGACCCACGTCGGGTCATATGTCCGATCGAGGTCGCGAATGACCCGCGTCGCTCCGCATGCTCTCCATAGAGTAGTCCCGCGCGAGCCCTTCTCATGCGGTGTGCCGACCCGATCGTGTTTGACCCGAACGTTGGGTATAGTTCTATGCTACTATACATAGCGGATGTTGCGTGTCGTGTACGTATGCGTTCGAGCACACGCACACCACGCCGCGCGATTCCGCGCGCGCGCGCCATATATCAGCCCTATGCGTCGCGCGACCGTCGCGCGATGGTTTCTCGCGTCGCGTGATGGGTCGTACGGCCGTCACAGTACGATATCTTTCGTCGCGCCGCGTGTCGGTGCCATATATGGGTGCGCGCGCGTGCGTGCGTGCGTGCGTGCGTGTGTGACATGACGTGCGTTAAGTATGGGTGTGTTTACGCGTTGTGTTGTGTGACACGATATATATGATGTGTGTCGGGGTTTAGGCGCGATGTGTGTGTGTGTGCGTGCGTTAGGGCGCACTCGGTGGCGCGCGGGGACGAGCACCGCGGTCCGCGCGACGCGAACACGAGCACCGCGACGTCGTTTACGCTGTTTGAGTGTCTGTGTTGTTTTTGATTGCGCGGCGACAGGCGGGTGTGTGTGTCTTTTGTGTGATTGATTGCGCGCTGGATTGATTGTGATTGCATTGATTTGTATTGCTGGGTGCATTCGCGCCGACGGGGTGATGGCGACGCGTGCGTTGCGCGCGGCGGGTTCGAGGTTATTTTTCGCGGCGGCGTTTGGGCGGTCACGCGCGGTGCGGTGGGTGCGGTGCGCGTCGGCGTCGGCGTCGGCGTCGGACGCGCCGTTGTCGGTTGTGTCGTGGAACGTCAACGGCCTTCGGGCGCTGCTCAAGAAAGCGCCGGATGCGCTCGATGCGCTCGCGCGTGACACGCAGGCGGATGTGTTGGTGCTGCAAGAGACTAAATTAGGGGCGAATGGTGAGGCGGATGTGGCCAAGGTTGAGTTTTTGCGCGACTACGGCACGCGCGCGTACGCGACGAGCGCCGCGCGGAAAGGATATAGCGGCGTCGCCGTGTTCGTGCGCGACGCTTTGAAATCAGAAATGCGTGACGTGACGCAAACCACGCTCGACGCCGGAGATTTTGACATTGAAGGAAGGACATTGACGTGCGAGCTGGATTCGTGCTACGTCGTCAACGCGTACGTGCCGAATTCAGGAGACGGACTCAAGCGGTTAGAGCCGCGCATTGATATTTGGGAACGCGCCATCAAGGCGCACATCAAGAAACTTGAAGCCACGGGTAAGCCTGTGGTGTATTGCGGCGACATGAACGTCGCGCACGAAGAAATCGACTTGTGGGGAAACCACGCGCAAAACGCCAAATCCGCTGGGTACACGCCGCAAGAACGCGCGGCGATGTCCGAGCTCCTTCGCGATTGCGATTTGGTCGATACATTTCGTGCATTCAAAGGCCCAAATGCGAGGGAGTTTTCGTACTGGTCGTACCGCGGCGGCGCACGCGCGGCAGGTAAAGGCTGGCGTTTAGACTATATTCTCGCGCCGGCGAAACTCTCGCCCAACATCGTCGACGCGTACATTCTTCCAAACGTTACGGGAAGCGACCACGCCCCAGTGGGCGTTAAACTGCATGTATAATAGTTTCATTATTAGCTTTGTATTGATATCGCATCGCGTAGTTCGCCTCGAGTGCGACGTCGTCGTCGCTTAAACATTCTCGCGCGCGACGCTCGACGTTTTAAATGTGTCCCGTACGAGCTGTCGCGAGCTCCACCGGCGTCAAACACCGCCGCGCCGCCGCCGCCGCCGCCGCCGCCGCCGCGCGCACGCGTCACGCGCACGCACACATGTCGCACCATTCGCCCGGTGACATCCTCCGCGCATGCGCGAGCGCGAGCGCGACAACCGCCGACGATGCGCGACGCGACACGAATCCAAACGTTCCCCAGCTCCTCGAGCGCATGCGCGCGAGCGCGTCGCTCGACGTCGCCTCCGCCGCCGATGGCGCGCAAGACATCGCCGCACTCGCCACAGTAACGCTGCGCGCGGCGTCGCGCGCGCTGTCGGGCGTGCGAGCGACGATGCGTGAACTTGAGCTCGGGAACAGCTCGAGGCGCGGACGCGGCGTCGACGCCGCGTCCGCGCAGACGATATCGACGAGCCCGACGACGAAAGCGAAAACGACGAGCAGACTCGCGATCGCAGATGAAGGTGAGTTTCCATCGTTGTCGAATGGCTCGAATGCTGGGGCGGTTCGATCGCTGAGGAGGAATTTAGCGACGGCTTTGGACGCGGGCGGGGACGCGCTCAACTGTAGCGCGGACGCCGCGGCGAATGAGTTAGGGGCGTTAGATGTTAACGCCATCGGTGGTGAAGCGGCAAATCGCCATGTAACGATGAGTACGAGTGGGGGTGATGTGGGAGTGAAGCCGCGACGGGTGGCGCCGACGCCGGTGGCGCCGGTGAATGTGGGCGCGGCGTCGCGCGAGCGACCGCCGAGCGGAGCTACGAGTTTCGCGGCGAGCGCGCATCGACCATCGACGACATCCGGAGCATCGCCGTCGGTGGCGAGAAGGATTGCGCCGACGATGGTTTCGAGACCACTTGATATGGATGGATCGATGATGACGAGTAATTTCAAGTCAACGACGACGTCGGGCGCCGCGACGCCGAGCGCTTCGACGCCGAGTAGCGTGGCGACTTCGCCTAATTCATCAAAGATATTATCGCGCTCAGCGTCAGCGTCGACGCCACTCACGGTAGAGCGCATGTATGTACGCGATGTGAAATCGCCACCGCCTGTGGCGTTGTCACCGGCGTTAGAAAATTTAGCTGCATTGCACGCCGCGGCGCTCGCGGCGGGATATCCATTAGATTTGTCCCCAGAACTCGCTGGATTGTGTCAACTTCTTGGCGTGCCGGGTGAATTAGAAGTCGCCGACGCCGATATCGAAGTCGAGGGCGAAGATGTATCAACAGTGATGGTGCGCACGGGGCGCGAGGCGCACGCGTACGCGTGCGCGGTGCTCTCTGGCGCGCCGTCGCTCGTGTGCGCGTTGGGCGAAAGCATGCTCGAGACGCTCGCGGAATCAAGCATCTTAGCCACGCACGCGGCGACGTTGCATGGTAAATTAGTGAAAGAATTAGGCACTGCGCGCGTGGTATCGAGTGAGTGCGAACGTGCGTACGACCTCGACGCTCGCGTGGGTGCCAAGTTGTATGGATTTGATTTACTGGACGCTCTGGCCAAAGCGGACGCCGGCGTCGCCGGACGAACCAACCTTCGCGGTGGGCGCGTCGTGTCTTTAGCCGAGCAACAAGTCATCGAACACAACCGTGAACGAATTAGAGACGCATTTTACGCGCTAGTACGGGCGTCGACGAGTCGTGCGCAAGGACTCGGGCAGGATGTGTCTATAGCGTCACGCGCCAAGGCGCTCATCGCCAACACGCATCCTGCAAACATTCGCTGGCTCGCCGACTTATTCGTTGCTCGGTTGTCACAAAGTAGCGCGGTTGGCGAAACAGATGAAGAACTCGGGAAGAGCATCACTCCCGCGAAATTGTCTCGCTTACACGAGCGCATAATAGGAAGCAGTAGTAACTCGCAAGCGCCGAACGGCGCCGGCCGAGGCGGCGGTCGAGGCGGTCGAGGTGGTCGAGGTCGAGCGGGTGGACGAGGTGGACGAGGTGACGCGTCGACGTCGGCACCTATACCTCCAGTAGGCGCTGCGGTGGCGCCAATCAAGGGCTTTGGGTCGGAAGCAGCGAAAGAACCACCGTCGTTTGCTGGATTGTTCCCGCCGGCGCAACAGCCGTACGTGCGCTTCATCGAAACCACGGACTCGCACAAGTTTTGCACCGCGTTACAACGCTCACTCATCGCAGCGCTACATGCACTTGATCCGAACTCCGTGCCCGCGGGCGAAGACAACCCTTCACGCGAGTCTTCGAGCGCTGGTCAGACGGAGCGCATGCTTGCCGCGCACGCCATGGGATCCTTTCTCGGCGTGCTCACCTTTGGCGTCGCCGCTGGATCCACGGTTACAGCCTCACCGTCCACGGCGTCACCAGTGCAGGGCATTGATTTGGTTTGTACGCTCAAGCGCGCCACCGCGCGAGGTGAACTCGTCGTCAGCGCGCCTTGGGTCCTCGCGTTTATACGCTTTGTCATGTGGGACGAAGAATCGTTGCGGACGCCCCACTACGTCGATACACTCGCGTACCTCCGCGCGCTCGCCGCATCGCCGCATTTGAAGCCATCAAACCTTGGTTTCAATGCCGTGCGGATGTGTTTGCGCGCGGTGCTCGCCAACGGGCTATCCGTAGCGGCACCGGTAACGACAGCGCAAGCCAACGCCTGGACCGCGAATTCGGCGCTCGACGTCGCGGCTCCTCCTCCGCCGCCGCTCGCCATCGTTCCCGCGCTCCCACCGACGACGTCACAACACACACGCGCGCACGGCGATCCACTCGATGCATGGGGCGCGCAGTGGGTGCGTTCGGCATCCGCAAACGCGAGTGCGAGGGCGAATAATCAAGACGGAGCGCTAGAATCACCATCCCGGGAAGAGCTCCGTGCGGCGTCGACGGACGCGCCTGATTTAAGTCGCGTCGGTGTCGATCGACGCTACGTCGAGACCGTGTGTCCGAGCGTTGACCGTGCGATTAAGACAATCAAGCAGCGCGAGGACACCGCGCGCGCGCTTCGCGAACGTGTGAATGCGCCGCCAGAGACGACGTCAAACGCCCGTGCGAATGCGGAGACGCCGTCGCTCCAACCGGCGGGCGCGCCCAGACGCGTTCAAGCGCAACCGCAAACGCGCGTGGAGCCAACATCCGTGATAAATTCTACATCACATGTCCGCGCATTTGGATCGATTGAGCCCGCGTCGGACTTATCGCCAACATTTGGCGTGGTATCGCCGTCGACGGCGGCGCGGCCGCCGCCCACGTTTGTCGACGCCAAATCATCATCCAGTGAAATTAAACACGCGCTCCAGCGCGCGTTTTTGCAAAATCTCCCCGGTTTACGCAGGTTAGTGGATTTCGCCGTCGATGCCGCGACGCTGGCGGCGGTGGATGACGCCACGGCGGCGGTGACAGCGGACGCGGTGACGAGCGCTCGCGCCTCTGTGAGCGCCGCCGCAAACGTCGCCGCCCACAAGGTCATCACTGCCGCACAGAAAAAAGATGGCGTCGCTACGCTCATCACGCACTCGCACGCTGTCATTGAAGACGCATGGACGCCAGAATTCGAGCGCGCGGTGGAACGCGCGGCGATGGCAGCGACGCGAGAAGTCATCGCCTCTGTCGCGGCTACGGCGGCTCAAGACGCCGGCGCTCGAGCCGCGGCGGCGGTGGCCGCGCTTTCCGGCGCCGGAAACGTACGCAACGACGCCACGACATCCACACAATCTCGCGCTGCTACGCGCGCGGCGTGTGGCGTCGCCGCCGATGCCGCGAGCTTCGCTGCCGCCGACCGCGTGCGACGGAATTTGCCATTTGAGCTTCACGCCCGCATCGCGAGCGACGCTCGACGCTTATTAAAGGCGGCGCTCAACGCCGCAAAAACAGGATCTAGCGCCACCGGCGCCATCGGTGGCACCGTCGTGGACGACGACGTCAAGGCGCTGAGCGCCATGGATGCCGACTACGCATCCATCGCGGCGTCAGCCATCGCGAGCGCGTTTGCGTCGGCGTCCAAATGGCCCGCCGGTTCGCTCCTCGCCGAATGTTCGTCGCTTCGTCGGTTAGCCAACACCGGTGCCGACGCGCTCGCATTGGCGCGTTCAATCACCGCCGTCGTAGAGTGCATCAAGAGAGTCTTGGAGCAGGACGTCAAGTTTAGTCGCGCGCAGATGAGCCGGAAAAAGCCCATCATTTCGACGCGCGGCGGCGACAAACCAGTCCCGGATTCTCGGCCGGGCGAAAAGCTCGCCGCGACGCTCGCACTCTTCGCGCGCGCGTACATCAAGTTATTGCTCGCAGCGCCGCAAAACGCGTTATCGAAAACTACCAAGGCGAAGACTGCTGAAGATGGCTGGGGCATCGCTCGCGATGAAGTGTGCGCTGGGGCGACGTCGGCGCTCGTCTCGGCGTTTCGAGCGGCGGCGCCCGCGTTAGATCTCGTCGCTGCCCTCGCGCCTCCAGACGCGCCGAATCCATGGCGTCGCGTCTACGCCGAATTATTCGCGTTTGAGCTTTGGCTCGGACCGCTGCGCGAGTTCCCCGAGTCCCCGTTCGCGCAAAAGCGCATCGAGCTTGTCTTTGCCGACGCGTTGGTTGAACTCCCGCGTCGCAGAGCGGCGTGCGAAGCATTCGCTGCGCTCATCAACGACGCAAGCAAACGCGTCGGGCTCGTGGGTTACGCCTTATGCATTCGCGCCGCTTTGCGCTTCACCGCCGCAGTCGTGGAAAAATCGACATTCGACGCCGAGGATGACGCGCCCGCCGTCGCGGCGTTTGCGAGCGTCATTCGCGAGCGGTGCGTCGCCGCCGGCGAGCATCGCCTCGCTCGACGCGCGCTCGCCTCGCTGCGCGCGCTAGAATCCGGCGCTATTTACGCCAACATAAAGACCGTCACTGAGCCGCCATAGAATACGTACGTTAGGGCTCAAAAACGACGGAGAGCCGCATGTCATACAAAGACACCAAAGCGCGACTGAATGCCGCACTCTCTGACGCGAAAGCTCATGCGCGTCGCCACCTCACCGGCGCCCACTGCGGGGCGCACACACGCGTTGACATCGAACTCTGCGCGGACGATGTCTCGCTCGGGTCGTGCGGCGACGACGACGACGACAACGACCACCACGCGTGCGTTTTCGCCAGCCTTTGCGGATAACGCCTCTGGCGAGTTCGAAGGCCACCACATCTCCGTTGACCCGGTGAGCGGTGACGTATCGACCCTTCCCGCACACTACGTCCCGGACGCCTTTCGCGAATGGGGCGTGGAGATACTCGATTGGCAGAGTCAGTGCTCGACGACGCTTCGCCCAGACGAAGGGCTGTACGTCCGGGACGCGCGATTCGTCCCCGTCGTCGGTTGCGAAGCCGATGCGAGCACGGTTGAAAGCTTCGAACGCGACGTGATTGCAGAAGATAAGATGACTACGAACGATGATGGCTGGTATAGCGCCGAGTACGTGGACTCAAAGTCGGTTGAAATCGCGACGCACTGCGTGACGGTGGACGACGGCGACCAAAAGCTACGCGTACGATTGAAGCATCGCGTCGATAACTGCGGACCGGCTCGCGTGTGGCGCGAGACGTATTACGAACCGTTCGGAGACGGCGGGTCTCTCGCGTCGGCGTGTGGGCAGTGCGCGGCGTCGGCGAAATTTGGCGAGTATCCAAAGACGACGGATGCGACGCTTCGCATCCGCGACGCCGCGTTCGTCGCCCCGTCGAACGCCGTCTACCTCGCAGTAGGCATTTGGTTTGCGATCACCGTCGATGATGACGCGAGTGGGGCGTACACGTCCGCGCTGGGGTACGTCAATGAAAAGGCGAACGTACACTGCGTGTCCCGACGCTCGCGAGACGCAAACGGCGTCGTCGACGCTTCGTTTGAGCGCCGCACGCTCTCTGCTGCATGATATATAGGTCCCCGCACGCACGCACGCACGCACGCATAGAAACCATCGTTTATTGAAATTCCCAATGTCCATGTAACCATCAGCGCTCCGCCGCACGCGCGCGCGATGATTGTCACGTTCGCGTCGCGCGTCGGCGTTATCCACACTCTCGAGCGCGCTCGAGACATCGCACATGTTTGCCACCTCGCCCGCGCTTCGCGCCGCGTTCGCCGCGCGCGATGCGCGCTCTTCGACGCCCACCTCGCGCGGTGCGCGCACGGCGTCGACGACGACGCGAGCGTTCTGGAAGAAGGCTGAGCCAGAGCCAGAGCCAGAGCCAGAGCCCAAAAAGTTTTCCCTCTTTGGCGCCAAGAAGTCCCGCGCGCCGCCCGAGCCCGAGTACATATACGAAGAAACAAAAGGCGAGGCGTACGCGCGCATCCGTAAGCAACGCGCGAAGCGTAAGGCGGAATTTGAAGCGCGCGAAAAGGGCGGGTTCGCGAGCGCGTTGTGGAAGGTGACGAGCGCGTTGGACTTTCAAGAGGACATCGAAGCCGATCGTGGGTTGCTCAGCGCGGCTAAGAACATGAAAAAGGGTGAGAAGATGGATAGAGCGCAATACGGGGCGTTGCGGCGTAAAGTTGGCGGGTCAAAGTCTGGTTTTTTTGGTGAAAGCGTCGACGTAAAGGTGCGTCAAAGCTCTCGCGCGGTTTCGCATCGTCTCCATCATCTCGCGCGCGTCATCGATGTGTATACGCGTGTGTACGTGTATACGTGTCTCTAACATCTTCCTCGTCGTCGTCGTCATCCACGCACGTCGCAATCACAGGGTAAATACACCGACGCGGGCTACGTCGACCAAGAAGACGAAGGCGTCCCGCAGTTTTCCTACGGCCCATTCCTCGGCGCCGTCGTCTTCGCCGTCTTGGCCACCACCGTCTGGGTCGCCTCGCAAGTGCCGTAAACCCGCACTCCATCGTAGTCTTATCTCGTTCCCGCGCCGCGTTCGATTGCCTTTTTATTCATTTTACATTCACGTATTCATTCCACGGCGTCGCTTTATCCACACGTCACAGGCGCGCGCGCGTCGCCATGCTCGCGCCGAGCGCATTCGCGCCGCGCACGCGCGCGCCGGCGTTCCTTTGCGCCGCCTCGTCCTCGTCCTCGTCACCGTCGCGCGGCGGCGGCGCTCGGGCGCAACCGAAACACCTCATCGCCATCGTCACCGGTGGCGCGGGCTTCATCGGCGCCCACCTCGCGCTCGCCCTCGCGCGCGACGCGCGATGCGCGCGAGTGATCGCGGTGGATGATTTCGACGCGCACGGACCGTACCCGCGCGCGTGGAAGCGCGCGAATGCGGTCATGTTGACGCGAGCTGGGACGTGCGACGTCGCCGAGGTGGACGCGAGCGACTCGGAAGCGTTCGAGCGCGTCGTTCTCGACGCCGTCGCGCGCGCGGACGCGGGCGAGGGCGGGGTCGATATTCGCATCGCGCATCTCGCCGCGCGGAGCGGCGTGGGCGCGGCGGCGGGCGATGCGGTGGGGGCGACGGTGGCGAACGCGTTGAGCGCCGTCAACGTATTGAGCGTCGCGTCGCGCGTCAATCGTGCGTATAGTGAAGGTATCGCGCGCGTGCCGCGCGTCGTGCTCGCGAGTTCAGGAAGCGTGTATGGTGAGGCGTCGATGACGGCGGATGGCGCGCCGATTGCGAGTCGGGTGGGCGATGGTACGGATCATCCGACGTCGACGTACGCGGCGACAAAGCGGTCGAGCGAGTTACTTGCGAAAGCGCACGTGGCGACGCACGCGCGCGCCGGCGCCGGTGGGGTGTCGGTAATCGTGGCGAGGATTTTTACGGTGTTTGGACCGCGCGGTCGGCCGGATATGGCGGTGTGGCGGTTTATTAAACAGTTGACAAGCGGCGCGCGGTTGACGCGATTTGGCGACGGGCAATCGACCTGGCGTGACTACGTATACGTTGACGACGTCGTCGATGCGCTCACGCGAGCGTTGATGGTTGACTTGGACGTACCCGAGAGTAGCGATGGGTTTGAAATTGTCAACATTGCCGGGGCGCGGCCGGTGTTTTTGAGTGAAATCATCGCGGCGTGCGAAGAGGCGTGCGGGACATCGAGCGCGGTGGACGAGCTCCCGCAGCGTCCCGGGGACGTCGGCGGTACGTATGGGGATATCACCGAAGCGACGGCGTTGTTAGACTGGACGCCCAAAACGACGTTGCGCGATGGATTGCGACGGACGGTGGCGTGGTGGACGTCGCCCGAAGCCGACGAGTATAGAGACGTCGAGTGAAATCGCCATTCGGCTCGCGCGTGTAATTGTATCTAGAATTCTAGTCAATGCTGTCGAGGTTCCTATACGCCACGGATGAAATAGTTCCATCCTCATTCACGCGCGTGACCATTGCATCTTTGTCTCGATCGTCGATGCGCGGCGGTGGGCGCGTTCCGACGGCGGCGTCGTAGTCGCACTTCTTCGCCGGTCGCTTCGTGGACACCGTCAACGCCCCGGGTGAGCGCGCACTCGCGGAGAGCACGAGAGGGAAATTTTCAATGCTTGCCAGCGCGAGTTTGTTCGTGATCGTCGCTGCACCGCTATCGGCGCCGCTGTCGACATTATCCATCGTCCCGCCTTCTTCTTCGGCGGCGTCTTCTGGATACGTTAGGTACTTGGGCGTTTCATACGTCAAT
>Ga0181558_10000228_pt1 | contig 51014 bp, 43 predicted proteins | sample 011ome_22_FD_133754 | JGI IMG/M metagenome (GOLD analysis project Ga0181558, IMG submission 133754) | Coastal salt marsh microbial communities from the Groves Creek Marsh, Skidaway Island, Georgia - 011507BT metaG (megahit assembly) | ecosystem: Environmental > Aquatic > Marine > Intertidal... | reverse complement strand
GGTGCAAAGCTGGTTCCTGGATACAAATCTGGTGATGGGTTACTGGGGAGCCGATGCCAAGCGCTCCTACCACCATACAGCACCGGTAAATTCTCTTTATGCCCTGCACGAATCTCTGGTCATTCTTCAGGAAGAAGGTTTGGAGAAATCATGGCAGCGACACCAGCAAAATCACCTGGCTCTGGTGGCCGGCCTGGAAAGCCTGGGTTTGGGATTCGTTGTGGAGGAAAGCAGCCGACTTCCTCAGTTGAACGCCGTTTCCTTTCCAGAGTCCATTGATGATGGTGCCGTGCGAGCTGCATTGCTAGAGCAATACAGCCTTGAAATAGGCGCAGGCTTAGGCGCCCTGGCTGGCAAAGTCTGGCGAATCGGACTTATGGGCTATGCCAGCAATCGTAAGAACGTGAATTTTTGCATCTCCGGGTTGGGTAATGTGCTTAATGCGCACGGACATAGTTGCGATGTCAGCCAGGCTGTTGCAAAGGCTGAAGCGACTTATTCGTAGATACTGACTCTTCAACAAATCCTGATTTGCGCCGCTCGCGGCGTCGCTCCGCTCATACAGCCCGCTGTTCGAATCCAGGACAGCTCGTCTAACTCGTGAACGAGTATGCAACAATCGACCACCCAAAATTACGTCGAACTCCTGCTTCTGTCAGCAATATGGGGTTCTTCCTTTCTGTTCCTGCGAATTGCTGCCCCAGAGTTTGGTCCGCTATTTTTGGTTCAGATACGAGTACTGAGCGCCGCGCTGGTGATGCTACCCATGTGCCTATTACTGGGACGGTGGCCGGACCTCGTTGCTAACTGGCGAACGATATTCCTGATCAGTCTCACGAATATGGCTGTACCGTTTTGTTTTTTTGCCTTTGCTGCGCTGTATGTGAGCGCGGGGTTGTTATCCATCATGAATGCTACAGTGCCATTTTTTACAGCGTTGATTGCATTTCTCGTGTTTGGTCAGCGCTTGTCAGTGCTTTCGATCTTGGGTATGGCGTTTGGCTTCGCTGGTGTGATCGTGTTGGTGTTTGACCCGCAAGCAATCGAGATGGGAGCGGGCAGTACGCTGGCTGTGCCGGCCGTGTTATTCGCCTGTTTTCTCTACGGTATTGCCCTGAATCTTGTTGCGCACAAACTTGCGGGTGTCTCTGGTCTAGCTATTACCGCCGGCAGTCTGTTGTTTTCCTCGGTGCTGTTGCTTCCTTTTTCTCTGCAGGCGCTTCCTGAAACCATGCCCTCGGCGCCAGTCTGGGCAGCCGTTGCAGCCCTGGGGATTGGCTGTACCGGCCTGGCCTATCTCATGTTTTATCGCCTGATTGCGCGAATAGGCTCACAGCAAACCATCATGACGACCTACTTGATCCCACTCTTCAGCATCCTGTGGGGAAATCTCTTTCTTGCGGAAAGCATCACGCTTTTCACTCTTCTGGGCTGTATGCTAGTGCTGTTGGGAGTCGGGATGACGACAGGAAGATTGCCCGGTTTGAACAAATTGGTTCCGCACACCAAGGCAGCAGACGAGTGAGAGGGTAGAAATAGGCCTCCCTGCTGAGCCAAAGAGCCCGCAAATAGTATTAGATATCAGGGCTCTAGGTAACTTTGGTCAAATTGTTAAGGTCTGAAATTCCTGCTAAAGTTAAGTAGTTTGGTGGTGTTCCAACAAATTAACGGCGCCCATTTTTGCGCTATTACACCAATTTGTTAAAGAAGCAGTCGTCGCTCCGACAACGTTAGGATGCAATGTTGGCTAATTTCCGGATTAATCACTGAAACGCTATAAATAATTTATCAAGTGAACAGTCAGTGGTTCGCAAAGAATCACGATGTAAGTAAGCAACTATGCAAGCAGAGACGGCCAATCCCATGGGAAATACCGTTGAGGAAAGCACTGAAGCCGAAACCACTTCGGCTCAGAGAATCGACCTTCAACCCCTGTCTTTTGCTGATTTGCATGATGGTCCGGAGTATGAAAACACCTCTGTAACATTGGAGCTCACCAATTCCCATCGCATTAAGGGCAAGCTGCTGCAGTTCAATGCCGCTTCTGAGTTAGTGATGGTCATGGAGCCACGGGCGGCTGCACCAACCGAGGTGGAGATGGTTGCGGTCAAGTATTTGCGCCTCGAAAAGCCCTATCAAATCGTGCTGAACAGCACGACAACCCCCGGCATCAATATCGAAAACGATTCACACAGTTTCGAAATCTACTTTAAGGACAGGTCAGAACTCTCGGGCAACACCTTCGGAACACGCACCGACCAGAACGGTATTCATCTTTATGAGCAAACCAAAGTAGGTCGCAAATGGCGCTACTGCTCACACTTATTCGTTGCTCATGCCGCCTTGGAAAATCATATTATCGGTGGTCAGATTGGCGAGATACTGGAGGAAGAAAAGGCGATCACAATAGAGTCGCTGGAAATGGCACTAGAGGATCAGCAGGAAGAGCGCACGCGACTGCTCGGTGAATATCTCGTTACAGAAAAGATTGTTGATGCCCTTGAGTTGGAAAACGCGCTGTCCCGTCAGAAGAACATGCCTAATCTTAAGTTGGGTGAAATTCTGGTCGGTGAGGATCTGGTTAACGAAGCGCAGCTTGACGAGGCACTTAAAGAACAGAAAAAGAAACGCAAAGGGGCGCTTGGTGAAATTCTTGTAAACCGTGGCGTTATCGCGAAAGACGAAATTCAACAGGCCCTGGCCAAAAAATTGGGTATTCCCTTCGTGAACCTGCGCGAGTTTGTAGTCGAGCCGGATGTGGTGCGCTTACTTACTGCAGCTATCGCGTTCAAACACATGGTAGTACCGCTTCACGTATATGAAGGCAAAATTGTAGTAGCAATAGAGAATCCAATGGACTGGCAGGTCACCGATGCCCTTAGCTTCAATATTAATAAATATGTTGAGCCGGTGATGGCATCGCCCGAGGACATAAACTGGGCGCTTCAGTTTTATTACTCTTCCGAAGATATCGAATCCACTATTGCGGGATTTGATGAGGATATGGATCCCGAGGAAGTGGAAGGAGATTACGATTCCACTATCTTCTCTGCGGTAGAGACGCAACAAGTCACGGATAACGTTGTCGTTAAAATCATTAACAAGATCATTGAGGACGCCTACCGCCAGAAGTGCTCAGATATTCATATTGAGCCTGGCTCTGGCAAACAGAAAGTAATAGTGCGCTTCCGAAAGGATGGTGTACTAACAACCTACTATAAATTCCCAACTAAATATCTTTCGGTTTTTGTCTCCCGTATCAAGGTTATGGCACACCTGGATATTTCCAATAAGAATCGACCCCAGGATGGTAAGATCAACTTCCGCCATTTTGCACCGGTCGATATCGAGCTTCGTGTCGCGACCATACCCACCCAGGGTGGTATTGAAGATGTAGTGATTCGTATCCTATCTGGCGGGAAGTGTATGCCGGTGAATGCTATTGGTCTCAGTAAGTCGAACCTCGATAATCTCTTGAGCGGAGTGTCAAAGCCTTACGGAATGTTTCTGGTGTGTGGCCCTACCGGTTCCGGTAAGAGTACTACCCTGCATTCCATACTTAACTATCTGAATAATACCGAGCGCAAGATCTGGACGGCGGAAGACCCGGTGGAGATCACACAACCCGGATTGAGACAGGTGGAAGTGAATGAAAAGGTAGGTATGACTTTCGCTGGAGCCATGCGAGCCTTCCTGCGTGCCGACCCGGATGTCATCATGGTTGGTGAGATGCGTGACACTGAGACCACTGGCACCGTCATTGAGGCGTCACTTACTGGTCACTTGGTTCTCTACACTATGCACACCAACAGTGCTGCAGAGAGTATCGTGCGCCTGCTGGATATGGATATGGACCCGTTCAATTTTGCTGATGCCATGATCGGTATTTTGTCTCAGCGTTTGACCAAGACACTGTGTACTTCCTGCAAGATCGCGTACGTGCCCGAAGACACAGAAATTGAGTTCCTCGCCACCGAGTATTGCCGCGAAGCGATTCCCGATGGTACCCGAGCCGATCCGCCGGAAGGTAATATCAAGGAACAGATCAAGACCTGGCGCAATGATTTTGACTACAATGGCGAATTCACCCTCTACAAAGCCCCGGGTTGTCCCGCTTGTTTAGATACTGGGTACCGTGGCCGCATGGGTGTTCATGAACTGCTGATGAGTACACCACAGATCAAGAAGATGATTCTGCGCAGGGCGCCCGCTGCGGATATTTATTTCGAGGCGATTAACTCCGGTATGCGTACCCGAAAACAGGATGGCATTGAAAAGATCCTGATGGGTTATACGGACTTTACGCAGGTAAGAACGATTTAGAGTCCGTGTCAGCGCATAGCTGGCACTTCGATGAAGTTTGATTTGATCCGCACCTCAATTATTGTGTCCATGAAGTTATTTCACAAGCTATTTCACGAATTCCATCACAGTTGCTCTTGGTGTTTCTCACAACTTTTCTATTGCTGCTGATCTCATGATTTGCAGTGGGGTTCACTCATGAAGGACATCACAATCTGTCCGGTACTGCTGTTCTCGGAATACGGTATTTTTCGCCGGTGAGACGCTGCCACTAATGCATCTTTGTCTATCAGCACGGCTTCGGTACTTTGTCATGCTATTGCTTGCAGCCGACTTCTTTTTCACTATGGAATGAATTGGCCGTTGGATTGGTTTTCGATCCTGGCATCTGGTCGACCGATTGGCTAAGCTATCGCGGGGATAAAAATGACTAAGGTTGTTCTGCTTGTTGTACTGGCATTGATGCTGCCTTGTTCTTTCGGGGCGAACGAAGCGTCACTCTCCCGGTTTGCTGGTGAGTGGATTGTAGATCTTAGGCCTACGCCGGACGCTGAGCCTTATCTCCAATCCTTTCGGGTTCGCCTTGAAAATGAAGGGAGTTTCTCCGGAGAGTTTTATAACACGCCCTTTACCGGGGGGCGTTATAACGACGTTTTTGGTGAGCTCTATTTCGCGTTCATTACTGCCGATGCGTCAACTGAATATTACCATTCAAGCAAACTGGTTGATGGAAGGCTCGAAGGCTTGACCCATGCACCCAACCGAGATTTACTGCAGTTTTGGACGGCGACACGCTCGCCCTGATTCCTCAGCGCACGGGGTAGGCATCGGCGTTTGCCTGTGCGGACTGTCGCGCCAGTAGTTATGCATTTCGGAAATCGTAGACTTTGCCCAAATCACCTCCTACCCCGGTTGAAACCGGCGAGATTTACGACCAGATTACTCAACTCTGGACTTCCGATAAATTCGATCGTAGCAATGGTATTGCAGTACACGAATATGCCATCGCGTTCACGCAGCGTCGCCGCAGGGCGTTGGATGTGGGTTGTGGTTGTAGCGGCCGCTTCATAGAACTCTTGCAGGGCCATGGGTTTGCCCCGATAGGAATTGATATATCCAGGCAGATGATTGCGTTGGCTCGCCAACGTCATCCGGAAGTTCAGTTACATCATGCAGACATCTGCAACTGGGAATTGCCCACCACCTATGACTTTATTACGGCTTGGGACAGCATCTGGCATGTGCCGCTATCGGCGCAGAAGGCTGTTTTTACGAAGCTCGTAAAAGGGCTTGCTGAAGATGGCGTGTTGATATTTAGCTGTGGTGGAACAGACGAAGTGGGGGAGCTTTACGACAGCACAATGGGGCCTGAAGTATATTATGGTTCGCTAGGTGTAAATGTCATCCTGGCGCTGCTTGACGAACTGGGTTGCCGCATACGACACGTTGAGTTTGACCAATACCCCGAACTGCATGTCTGCATCATCGCCCAGAAGTCGTCAAACCTCGCAAGTCGAGCTTTGGATTAGACCTGGACTCTATGCTCTGGCCGGGATTCACACTAAACTGGGAGCAATCGCTCATTCCAGCATTCAGTAGAGGTGACAATATGAAAATAAGAAAACTCACTTTGATTCCTTTTCTTTTACTGGCGCTTGGGTTACCGCAATTGCCCAGTTTCGCTGAAGAGGAGTTGCCCCATGCCTACCCCCGTATTGGCGTGCGAACCCTGTTTGAAAACGAAAGGGTTTACGCATGGGATGTCACCTGGCTGCCTGGCATTTCACAACCCTATCATCGCCATCGATATGATTTGGCTGCGGTTTATTTACGCTACGGACCTATACGCATTACCACGCTGGATGGCACCGAGAATCCTCAGACACCACCTTTTGATATCCCCCGACCTTTTTTCCAGCCTGCTGGAGTGACGCACAAGGAAGAGATGGTTCGCTTTCCGGAAGATACGCCAACACGCTGGGCCATTATGTTCGACCTCAAGGACGTGCTTGGGCGGAGAGTTGATGTGATCAGAGGTACGGAAGCTGCGTTCCCGCGTTCAGGCGCCGAGTTGGCTATCGATAATGAGCGCGTTCTGGAGTGGGTTCACGGTTGGCAAGAGGGCCAAGCTGGTGAGTTGATGACCTACGAACGGGATGCGCTACAAGTGTTCAGCGAACCCGGGATACTCGAATATACCTTCGCCAGTGGCGTTACTCTGACCGAGGCTTACGCTGTGGGCGACACGCGTTTTATTGCTGCAGGTACGGTCAGGGCTGAGAGAGCGGTGATGGGATCGCCGCAAGCGGTTACCATTGAGTTAAAGTAGGAGCTCGCTTGCTGTACTTCGCCTATGGATCAAATATGTCTGCGCCGAGACTCGGGGAGCGGGTTGGCATCACGTCAGTTGTCGGAGTAGCAACATTGGCGTATCACTTATTGCAGTTTCATAAGCAAAGCGACGACGGTTCTGCAAAATGTAATATCGCTTACGCGACAGAACGCGATGTGTTTGTGCTTGGAGTCGTGTTCGACCTGCCTGAATCGGAGAAGCCTGCGCTTGATCGATTCGAGGGAGTAGGGCAAGGATACGAAGTCAGAACCGTGACGGTGACGCTGGTCGGCGGGCAGGACATCAAAGTCTTTACCTATTGGGCCACCAAGATAGACCCCAGGCTCAAGCCTTATCACTGGTATAAACACCATGTCCTTCATGGTGCACGAACTGCTGGCTTATCCGATCGATATATCGCGAGAATTGAAGCAGTGGAATCTATCGAAGATCCCAATGCTGATAGACATCGCAGGCAGATGAATATGTACCGTTAGGCATTTGATAGGGTTGCTGCTGGTGCAGGCAATGCCGTCGTTACGCCGCAGGATAAGAATGATAGCCAATAAAAAACCCGATCGCTTCTGCAAGTGATCGGGTTTGTGTTTTTTGCCAAGAGGGTGTCAGGTTTAGTGATCGCCACCCGGCGCTGCAGCAGGCAAGGCCATGGCTGTCAGCTTGCTGCCGGTTTGCAGCATGATGTACTGGTGTCCCTCATGAACCCAGGTGCTCATGCCATAGCGGCTTCGCGCTGGTACTTCGATTGCGGCTTCAGTCTCACCGGTTGCCTTGTTAATTGCATAGAGCATCGGCGTGCCATCAGTTTCAGTGTCGGAGTAGAGCAGCATGTTGGATGTCACAGTCATTGGCACTAACGCACCGGTTCCGGTATTGCCAACATCCAGATTGTTTGCCTCAATCACCTGCTGAACGCGGGCGGGCGTATTGCCAGTTGGAATCATCCATTCATGCTCACCTGTGTTCATGTTGATCGCCGTAATGCGGCTGTAGGGTGGCTTGAAGTATGGAATCTGGGCCGGGTGACGAGGAGAGCCTGCACCTGGCCCATTAGCATACTGGGCGTAGGTGGTTCCGGTAGGCAGTTCGTATTGCAGGTCAGCCTCTTCACCAGGTACTAGCTGTACCGGGCTGCAGGCTGAGCGCGAAGATACGTACAGCATGCCTGTAGTTGGATCGGCCACTGCTGGTGCCGTAATGTTGGCACCACCACCACCGCCTGGACAGAACATAGCGGCTCGCTTGCCTGATTCATGACCACGCTGGATCGGAGGCAGGAACAGCGGTCCCATCATATAGTCGGCCATCGCCGTGATAGCCTGCTGACGCAATTCTGGTGTCCAGTCGACCAGGTCGTTGACTGAGATTCCCTGAATATCGAAAGGGGCAGGCTTGGTCGGGAAGGGCTGGGTAGGCGACAGCTTTTCACCTGGCACCGTTGATTGCGGTACCGGCCGTTCTTCGATTGGCCAGATTGGTTCACCTGTCAAACGGTTGAAGGCATAAACAAAGCTTTGCTTGGTTACCTGCATCACTGCCGGTATTTCCTGCCCATCAACGTTCACGTCCATCAGGATTGGGTTCATCGGGTTGTCATAGTTCCAGATGTCGTGATGCACCATCTGAAAATGCCAGGCTCGCTCACCGGTGGATGCATCCAGTGCGATAAGGCTGGTGCCGTACAGGTTGTCGCCTGGGCGGAAGCCGCCATAGTAGTCGATGGTTGCCCCGTTAGTCGGCACATAAACCAGGTTGTTTTCCACGTCGGCGGAGATAGGTGCCCACGAGGAAACGTCGCCGGTCCACTCCCAGGCATCATTTTCCCAGGTCTCATGGCCATACTCACCGGGACGCGGAATCACGTTAAACTTCCATTTGAAGTCACCGGTACTCTTATCGTAAGCCAGGATATCGCCCGGAATATTTTCGATCCGGGACTGGTGGTAGCCTTGCTCAGCGGAGTTGCCAATGATTACCGTATCGTTAACAACGATTGGGGGAGATGACGCGGTGATATATCCAGTCTCCAGTGGCACGCCATCATAGGGGTCGAAGGGATGGCCGAGGTCAGCCAGCAGATCCACTACGCCGGTTTCGGGGAAGCCATCAACAGGGACGGGCTGGCCAAAGCCTTCCAGCGGGGTACCGGTGACCGCATCGAGAGCAACCAGGAAGAAGCCTGGTGTTACGATATAAATTACACCGCGTCCATTCACCTCATCGTAGGCTATGCCCTTGCCGTAGTCGGCGCGCATGGAATATTCCCAGCGGGCCGTATTGGGCAGGCGATAGCTCCAGGCCGTCTCTCCAGTCTTGGGATCAATGGCTACCACATGGCGGCGAGGACCGGCCACGGTGTACAGCATGCCATTAATGTAGCTAGGCGTGGCACGACCGCTGCTGGCACCCATGCTGGCGCCATCCCATTCCCAGACCACTTCCAGGTCTTCAAAATTGTCGATGTTGATTTCATCGGCGGGAGAATAGCGGGTATGGGCAAAGTCATTGCCGAGGGTGTACCACTCGACTGAATCCTGGGCCATTACGCTTGCGGAACAGGCCAGAACCAATGCTGCGGTTGCTACAGATTGAACGCTTTGCAGAATAGTTCGTCTTATTGTCATTATTAGCCTCACTGAGATATTGAGAAATCCAGTTAGTACTGCGTCGGGCTGTTTATTTCTCTTAAAAACTACATTAGAAACAAAATGTTAAGGTATTGACGTGCGAACCGAGTCGCAACGCCAACACCGTTTTTGAGGCTACCGTAAGGAATGGACTTTGTCTACGGCCAAAAAGACCCTGCATTGCGCAGAAACGGGCTAAATATCAGGCATTTGGAAGTTCGCTGCGGCCAGTTCCTGGCGCAGTTCATCCCGCTGGTTTGCCGTGAGGGGCTGCAGAGGTGGCCTGACTCGAAACCAGATCGGGTCATCGCCATAAATTGCAGTCGCCGCCTTCAGGGCAGGAATCATGGGGCGGGACTGGAAGATGCCGCGTATGGTGTTCAGCCCAGCTTGTAGCTGCTCCGCATCAGGGGTCCGCCACTGGTCGTAGAGTGTTTTGATGGCGCCAGGATTGACATTGGCCGTTGCTGAGATACAGCCCGCGCCACCGGCCTGCATGTTCTTGAGCAGAAAGCTCTCTGATCCACAGAACACCCGAAAGTCTTCGATGCCCAGTTCATTCAATGCCTGGGTATGCGACCAGTCGCCAGAACTGTCCTTGATGCCGGCAATCTGGGTTGGATACTTCTCGGCCAGTTGCTTGATCACCGTATGGGGAATTGGCACATTGGCCACTGGCGGAATATGGTAGAGATAGACTCGCAGTGCCGGGTCGTCCACACCTTCAATCACCGCGCTAAAGAAATCGACAAGCCCGTCATCGGCCACGCCCTTGTAGTAAAACGGCGGCAGCATTAGCGCCCCACCACAGCCTAAGTTCACCGCATGAGCGGTAAGCTCGATGGCGTCGGTGAGGGCGCAACTGCCGGTGCCGGGCACCAGCAGCGCCGGATCGATACCACCTTCTACCAGCATGGTTAGCAGGTCTTTCTTCTCCGCGAGACTCAATGAATTCGCTTCGCTGTTGGTGCCAAACACCGCGAGACCGACTCCCTGGCTCACCAGCCACTGGCAGTGTTTAAGAAAGCGCGCATAATCTGGGCGCAGATCTTCGTTAAAGGGGGTAATAACTGGTGCAAGTACGCCGCTAAATCTCGATGAATTCAAGGTTGGAGTCCTGTTAGTCGCGATGATATGGAGTCGCTCCGACTTGCTGGCAATGTGGACGAATTGCTGACAGCCCCTGCTGCGTGCTGACAGCACTTTTGATGTCAGATCGACCTAGACTATAGTTTCACGCCAGCCGTAATCTGAACAACATGCCATAAATGGTGCTTAACCGCCAAATAGTTGCGAGACATGATGTCTAGGTGCTTTGGTGCAAGTAGCCATTGGCAACAAAAACTATTCATCCTGGTCGATGCGCGCCTGGGTAGTGCTCACTCATTTTCAGGTGAAGTTCGAAGAATCCAGGATTCCTCTGTTTACTGCGGATTAACAGCGTGCCCTAGCGCGATACTCGTCCAGCCTGGTGGCTGAGCAAATAAGCGGCACCCCTGCAGGAAAAGAGGCTGAGCTGTTGGGGAGTTTGCGGACAGTAATGCCTACTCTACGAAAGCGGTCTGAACAGTGTTTTTGTTAATTTGTTTGTAAACTATGCTGATGAAAGCGGCAGAGACAGAGAGGTTCAGCCCGATATCAAGGTTTTCATTGCAGAGGGGGGCGATCAAGTCCGCATTGAAATTACTGATATCAATGGCAGTCCCTGTCTGTGGTCAGAACGGCTATTTGAGTCACTCTGGAGTGAAAAAGGGGGAGGCCTGGGAATTGGGCTATATCTCATGAGGCAGCTAATTACGGAGACTAACGGCCACCTATATAGCCCACGCCAATTGTTTCTCGGTTCAGATTTATTAACACGAATTTAAGTATTTCAACGAGCTTAACCGGGGAGAACAATAATTGAAAAACTCGATCCAGACAGTTCAGGCAAGGCGAAGCCAACAAGGCTTCACCCTGATTGAGATCGCTATTGTCTTGGTGATCATCCGTCTGCTGGTGGGTGGTGTTATGCAAGGGGAGGAACTCATCGAAGACTCACGCGTCAAGCAAGCTGTTAAAGACATGAATGGCACTGCTGCAACTGTATTCGCCTACCAAGATCGCGATGGCCGTACGCCTGGGGATGATGGTTCTACTGCAACAGTACAAGGTCGCGGTTCCAGCTGGAGCAGCGCCAATATCGGTGGCGATGCCGACGGCCAACTCGAAACTAACCGTAACCAGACTTTTAACGGTGCTGTTGAAGGTGACGCTTTCTGGCGTCAGCTGAAAGCTGCGGGTTTCATCGCTGGTGTTCCAGCTGATACCTGTTTAGCTGCTTTGCCTTCAAATTCCTGGGGTGGTCTGGTTGGTGTGACTTCTCAGATTGTAATGGGTGGACTCGGCGGCAACAAAGTTTACCTGAGCCAGGTTCCAGGTTCTGCCGCAATCGCGATCGATGGTGAAATAGATGATGGTTCCGGTGCCTCAGGTCGTCTGCGCGCTACGCAAGGTACATCAGGACAAAACACGTTACCTGCCAGTGGTGCGCAAGGTGGCAGCGGTGTTTACTCTGAAGATAACGTGTATACACTTTGCCATCGCATGTAATTCAGTGAGTTTTCTCAGGTTTCTCCCCTGAACTAAAAAGCCCGGTCGAATTCGACCGAGCTTTTTTTGTACCTTGTATTTGTTGATGCTCGCGCTTAAGTGTCGTTTTTACCAGCCTGGGCACCAAACACAAAGCTTAGAATAAGCAGTGGCCAGATACCAACGTGGATCATGACGTCGGCGGTATTGAATACATAGTTCCAGAATGGAATATGTTGGATGTCAATGAAATCAATTACGCTGCCATGCAGCAAGCGATCAACAATATTGCTAGCACCGCCGCCCACTACAAAACCGAAGCAAATGTATTCATAGCGCTGCAGGTCTGGGCTTAGCCACAGATAGGCAGACACAGCCAAAAGTAGACCGATGCTGACCAGGGCAAACAACCAGCCTGAGCCTTGAGCCAGGCCAAACACACCTCCAAAGTTTCTTATATGAGTAAAATGTATGAAGCTATTCAGTTCAACAGTGGTGTTCTGTGGAATGCTGCTGTTTACCCAGAGGCCGATAGCCTGTGACAGCAGCAGGACCGAAACGGCAATCACTGTAAACAGCAGCATGTTATGGGCGCGGTTAGCCAACGATGATTCTTCCCTTTCAATCAGTCTTTTGCATTGGCAAGCATACCACATCAGTGCAACATCGAAGCTTCACCAGCGACTAGGGTGGTGTTTAGCGAGCAGTAATAAGAGGGCTATCATGAGAGAGGCTTTCAATGGCGGCTGAGCAAGACAGGGCTGAGCAAGACAGGGCTGAGCAAAACAGTGTAGAGCAAGGAGTGAGTGCCGCGCGGAGTCGGCGTCGCCTGATGGTGGCGCATACTTACCGGATGTTGAAACGGAGCGAGCGCTACCTGCCCCCGATTGTGCGTGGTTTGCTAGGGTTCATGTTGATGCTGCTGGGCGCGCTCGGGTTTCTGCCGATTTTGGGTTTCTGGATAATTCCCCTGGGTCTGGGCCTGTTGGCTACTGATATTCCGCCGTTTCGACGCAGATTGAAGACGCAGATCAATGCGCGTCGCAGGCACAATAAACCCGAGTTTGCTGCTTTTCCTGCGTCCGTCCGTTCAGCTTCTGACTTGCTCGTATGGTTGATCGGCATACTGCACGATGTGCAGATCGCCGGCGTCGTTTACGCTGATAATATTATGGGCACAGTTGTGCATAAGTGGCGGTGTCCAAAGCTGGTCCATGCTCAGGTCTTCGATGTGTGCCAAGACAGTCTTGATGAGCGCGCCATGACTTACCAGTGCCACGCGCTCGCCGTGGTGGTCGTGCTGAATCGCTTTAATCGCTTTCATGGCGCGATTCTGCAATTGGAAAAATGACTCGGCACCGGGGACGTCGAACTTATGGGGTTCATTCCAGAAATGGTAGTAAGAGTCCGGAGTTTCTGACTCAATTTCTGCATAGAGTTTGCCCTCCCATTCTCCCATATGAATTTCGCGTAATGAATCCAGGTAGGTGATCGTTTTCTGCCAGGCAGGAAAGGCATGATCGGCAGTCTGCCGCGTGCGCAGGCTGCTGCTGCAATAGATCGCGTTAAACTCGATATTCTGTATGCGTTCCCCGAGGCCCTTGGCCTGCTCGATGCCGAGATCCGTAAGTCTGGATTCGCTCTGCCCCTGGACTCGCCGCTCCTCGTTCCAGTTGGTCTGACCGTGCCTGATGAGATGCAGCTCCATGACTAGCCCTGGCTCCGGGTGCGCGCTACTGCTTCTTGCCATCCCTGATACTGTTGTTCTCTCCAACTCTCATCTTTTGCTGGTTTGAAGGCTTGCTGCAGTTGCCACTTTTCAGAAATTTCCTCCAGTGAACTGAACAAACCCTGCTGCAGCCCTGCCATATAGGCCGCACCTAAGGCAGTGGTTTCAATAATTTCTGGCCGATGAACCTCAGCATCCAATACGTCAGCGAGTTTCTGAAGCACGTAGTTGTTTTTTACCATGCCGCCATCCACTCTCAGGGTTGAAAGTACCGCGCCATCAGCAGCGATGGCCTCCACCAGATCCCGAGTCTGATAACACACCGACATCAGTCCGGCTGTGACGATTTCCTTAATCCCAGTGTCTCGCGTCATGCCCAACAAGGCGCCGCGTGCGTCTGGATCCCAGTAGGGCGCGCCCAGTCCGGTGAACGCGGGCACGAGATAGACTGACAGATTGTCGGGTGTTGCCTCAGCCAGCGCCTCGGATTCGGCCGCGTCATCAATAAGCTTCAGGCCATCCCTGATCCACTGCATTGTCGCTCCTGCCATAAAGATACTGCCTTCGATCGCATACACAGTCTGACCATTGAGTCGGTAGGCGATGGTGCTTAACAGCTGGTTGCTGGATTTCAGCATGTCTTCGCCAGTATTCAACAACAGGAAACAACCAGTGCCGTAAGTGCTCTTTGCCATTCCGGCTCCGAAACAGCCCTGCCCAAATGCGGCGCTCTGTTGATCACCAATCATTCCTGTAATTGGCACAGCGGAGCCAAACAAGGATGCCTGGCTCAGTCCAAAATGTGCGGCGCAGTCTTTTACTTCAGGCAATATCGCAGCGGGCACGTCAAAAAGCGCCATCAGTTCCTCATCCCAGCATTGTTCCTGGATATTAAACAGCATGGTGCGTGATGCGTTGGTGGCATCGGTACAGTGGCTCTGCCCGCCGGTAAGGTGCCAAAGTAACCAGCTATCGATGGTGCCAAAAGCCAATTCGCCATTCACGGCCCTTTCCCTGGCGCCCGGCACTGCATTGAGAATCCAGCGAATCTTGGTGGCAGAAAAATAAGAGTCCAATAGCAGGCCGGTCTTATCCTGGATCTTCTCCACTAGTCCCGCTTGCTGTTTTAGCTCAGTGCAATAGCCACTGGTACGCCGGTCCTGCCAGACAATGGCGTGATGGATGGGCTTGCCGGTAGCCTTGTCCCAGACAACTGTTGTCTCACGTTGATTGGTGATGCCGATGCAGGCGAGATCAGCCCCTGTAATCCCGGTAGCTTCCAGTGCGGCGCGGCAACTCGCGAGGGTGGTGTCCCAGATCTCCTTGGCATCATGTTCGACCCAGCCATTGTCAGGAAAGTGCTGGGTAAATTCCTGTTGTCCAACGCCCAGTTGATTGCCGCTGGCGTCAAAAACCAATGCGCGGCTGCTAGTGGTGCCTTGGTCGATTGCGAGAATATATGTGCTCATGCTGGGTCTCTCTAAGTCTTATTGTGTGGTCTTAATCCGGTCAGAAATTTACTCTGCGGATTGGTTTTCATTATCTGTGCACTATGGGCGTTTTTTGTGATCGTTTTCGCTTGAAGTACCTAAACTTTCTAGTAAGCGGGTCGGAGAGCCATGGTACACTACTCGACCAATGATTGGCGTGCTCCGCGCCGATTTGTAATGCTCCACTTAGTCAGAATTAGCCCTGTGAATCAAACACAAACAGACTATGACCTTCTGGTGATTGGCGGCGGGATCAATGGTGCCGGGATTGCTGCCGATGCGGCCGGTCGTGGCCTCAAGGTTGCCCTGGTTGAGAAAGGTGACCTGGCTAGCGCTACGTCATCCTGGAGTTCAAAGCTGATTCACGGTGGGCTACGCTATTTAGAGCAGTATCAGTTTGCCCTGGTAAGAAAGTCACTGCAGGAGCGGGAGATTCTCACCGCTGCAGCGCGGCACATTATCAAACCTCTGGCCTTTCAAATTCCCATCTTGGGCAACTCGCGCAACGGTTTGTTGCTGCGCGTGGGATTATTTGTGTACGACTATCTGGTCCAACGCGGACACTACAAGCGTTCGCGTTCATTGAGTTATGGTGTCTCAAGCCCACTTAACTCAAGTATTCGCAGTGGGTTTGAATACTGGGATGCACAGGTGGACGATTCGCGCCTGGTGCTGATCAATGCCTTGCAAGCACAGGAGCACGGCGCAGATATCCTAACCCGGACCGAAGTTGTCGACGTGTATTCGGATGGCTACGGCTGGCACGTCATGGTGCGTGACCATATCGAAAATACCGACCAAAAGCTGCGCTGCAAGGTGCTGGTTAACGCGGCTGGCCCGTGGGTAAGTCAACTACACGCCAAGCTCATGGGAGACGAGGCATCTTACAAGTTGCGCCTGGTCAAAGGTAGCCATATTGTGCTGCCGAAATTGCATGATCAGGACAACGCATTTCTGTTGCAGCACCACGATGGTCGGGTGATATTTGTGATTCCATACCTGGGCAAATATTCGTTGGTTGGTACCACGGAGGAGGAATATGAGGGAGACCTGGATAAACCGACAATTTCCGATGCAGAACGGGATTATCTGATTGCAATCGTCAATCTCTACTTCAAAAACAGCGTTTCACGTTCCGATGTGGTAGGCAGTTATTCCGGAATTCGGCCACTGATAGAGTCAGAGGGCACAGCAGCGACGAAGGTGTCGCGAGACTACAAGTTGCACCTCGACAAGAAGCCCTCACCACAGCTGTCCGTTTATGGTGGCAAGGTGACAACGTACCGGGTATTGGCGGAGCAAGTCATGAACCAGCTCGGGCCATTCTTTCCGCGCACCAGAGGCAGCTGGACTAAACGGGCCACGCTTCCTGGGGGGGATTTCGAGTTGTCAGAGAACCTGTTTCAGGATCTTGCCAGTCAGTATTCCTGGCTGCGGCCTGACATTATCAGGCGCTGGCAGTGTAGTTACGGCACCCTTGCCTTCAAGATTCTCAAAAATACTCGCAGTATGGGAGATATGGGTGTTTGTTTCGGCGCCAACCTTTATCAGAGGGAGGTGGACTACCTGTGTGAACACGAGTGGGCTCATACGGCTGAAGATATTCTCTGGCGCCGCACCAAGTTGGGCTATCAATTCTCAGATAGAGAAATCGAATCCCTTTCTAATTACCTCAGTCAGTCCCGTGATGCCGCATAATCAAGGTAGCGCAATGCACGCAAGTTGAAACAGGGCAGTCATGCGATGCCGCTCCATCAGGACAGTGCCTAGCAAGTTTCCTGAATCAGCGCAGTTCGCGCCACGCTGCCTGAAAAAGCCGCCGTTACCATTAGTCTCGACCGAAGCAGCTCAGCCTGCAGCTATTGCCCTTCTTTCCTCATCAGGGATGCGATAGTCTCTAGCTCTCTGTGTGGATCGATTCAGGAGAAAACCATGGCCGGATCACGAGGGCTGCCAACAATGGTAGCGCGTCTTACACTGCTTCTCATCACATTGCTTTGTCTTCCGCTAGCACTTCAGGCTCAGGGACTTTTCTATCCGGAGGCGAGAAGTGGTGGCAACTATATGCATAATTTTTATTTTCCACCGGCGCCGAGTTCAACCCCCTGGGCACCGGACTGGTCACCAGATGGTGAGTGGATTGCTGTTGCCATGCATGGTTCTATCTGGAAGGTGGACCCGCAGACCGGTGTAGCCTACGAGCTGACTTACTCCGAGGCCTATCACTCTTCTCCAGATTGGTCACCGGATGGACGCTACATTGTATTCACCGCCGATTACGAGCATCAGCGCATACAGCTTGAATTACTGGATACAGAATCTGGTGAGATCACTCGTCTAACCGATGACACTGCCGTTTATACCGATCCGGTTTTTTCTCCGGATGGATCCCGCATAGCCTATGTCTCTACTAACCCCAATGGCTACTTTAATCTCTACATCAGGGACTTTGCCGATGGCGACTGGGCTGGTGATCCGGTGGCAGTGTCAGCAGACAATGACTACGGGCGCAACCGACTCTATTTTGGCAACTGGGACATGCATATCACGCCGAGCTGGTTTCCTAACGGTGAAGAGCTGCTGGTGGTGTCTAATCGTAATGTTCCGCTGGGCTCCGGCAATGTCCTGCGCGTACCTGCCATTGAGAACGGTATTACCCAGGCTACTACCGTTCTTGCTGAGCAAACTCTGTATCGACACCGGCCAGATGTCTCCATTGACGGCAAACGCTTTATCTATACCTCAACCCGAGGTTCCGCCGATCAGTACAATAATCTCTACGTGCAGCCCACGACTGGTGGTGAGCCCTACAAGATGACCTTTTACACCCATGATGCATTTCATCCGCGTTGGTCTCCGGATGGTGAGTGGATAGCCTTCATATCAAACGAGCCGGGTGTCTCACAACTCAAGTTGCTGGAAACCTATGGGGGAAAACTGGTGTCGGTAGATATCACTGAGCATCATTATAAACGCCCTATGGGAGTGCTCAAGGTCAGGGTAACGGAATCCGGTCATCCCGAGCCTATTCATCATCGGGTGCATCTCACGGCCAGCGACGGGAAACTATATACACCGCTCTCCGCCTATGCACGTGCTAGCGGCAGGGGTGATCTGATTTTTCATAATCCGGGTGAATTTTCACTACAGCTGCCGGTTGGTGAAGCTGAATTGACCTTTGTGAAAGGCTTTGAATTTTTTCCGCAAACTATCAGTGCTGATATCGAAGAAGGCGAGGTCACAGAGCTACAGATTAGCCTCAAGCGACTGACTGATATGGGCGCCAAGGGTTGGTATAACGCGTCAACCCATGTGCATGCAAACTATGCTGGTAATCTGCACAATACACTTGAAAACCTGATGATGATGTCACGCGCAGAGGATCAGGATCTGATACTTGAGCAGGTGGCCAACAAAGACAATCGGATTCTCGATTATCACTATTTCGAGGCGGGTGGTAACGCCCATTCCGTATCGGAGCCAGACCAGATTGTGGTGGTGGGTCAGGAATACCGGCCGCCTTTTTATGGCCATATTTTTATGTTCGGCTTATCCGAGCACCTCATTTCACCGTTTGTCACTGGCTATGAAGGCACGGCGATTGAAAGTCTTTATCCCAGCAACACGGACATGATGATGAAGGCAAAGGCGCAGGGTGCAGTAACCGGCTATGTGCATCCCTACAATGGCGACAATGATCCACTGCTGGGTAATCTCGGTGGTGGCAAGGGCTTCATGGTTGATGCCGCGCTGGGCGCCACTGACGCTCTGGAGTGGTCTGATGCTAATCGCGCTGGTTTTTTCCCACTTTACGCGGCCTGGAATAATGGCCTGCGCGTGACGGCGACGGGTGGCGAAGACTCTATCAGTTCATTACACCGTAGTAAGCTGCTGGGTTCGGTGCGCACTTATGTCTACACCGGCAGCCAGGGGCTGGGCATGCATGCCTGGTTCGATGCGATGAAGCGGGGTCGCGCGTTCGTTAGCTCTGGTCCACTGCTGGAGTTCAGTGCGGGAGAAGCGCTTCCTGGTGACACAGTTTCACTGCCGGCGGGCGGTGGAGACGTGAGTCTCAAGGGTTGGCTGCGTTCAGTTACCGAGTTAGAGAGCCTGATGCTGATCTGCAATGGACAGGAAATTGAGCGTTTCAGTCTTGGCCGCAATGGCATGAGCTATGACCTTGACTACAGACTTGAGGTTGAACGAAGCGGCTGGTGTCACCTGCGCACTGAAGGTGCGCCGGAACATCGCTTCCCGTTGGATGTGGCTTATACCCAGGCGTTCACCAATCCTATCTGGTTCCAGGTAGGGGATGAGCCTATTCGCAATCCGGAATCTGCCAGCTATGGTCTGCGCTGGATCGATCGCTTGCAGGAACTGGCGGAGGCTTGGCCTGACTGGCGCTCAGAGGCGGAGAAGGATCATGTCTACGGTCAGTTCGATGCGGCCCGCGAGGTCTATCGCGCTAATCTTGGGCAGTAACTCAAGCAGTCGTTTTGCGAAGTAGCCCAAGCCCGGCAGTGGCCATGCCGATAGCCACGAGGGCATTGAGATAATTAAAAAACGCATAAGGAGCATACTCAAGCGCACTGATTCCAAGTGTCGCACTGTAGAAGGCGCCGGCTGTGGTCCAGGGAATCAAGCCCGTGGTCAGGGTTGAGCCTTCCTCTACAGTGCGCGACAGCACAGCAGGATCAAGCTGCTGACTCTCGTACTTTTCCTTGAATAGCTGGCAGTTAAGGATGATAGAAATGTAGGCCTCGCCCATGGCCATATTGCCTATCAGTCCCGAACTAATTGTGGTTGCTACCAGGGCCCAGACTTTGTTTACCCGGGCAATGATGCCGCTCAGCAATACGCGCAGGAAACCAACCCCATGCATAACGCCCCCTAAGGCCAGCGCCATGATGGCAAGAATGAGCGTCCATGCCATGCTGAAAATCCCGCCCCGACCGAGCAGGTTGTCCAGATTTTCAATGCCGGTCGTAGTAGCTGAATTAGACCAGAGCGCATTGAGCACTACGGCGGCGTTGCTCTGCTGGTAGAAGATTGCGATTAACACAGCCAGCACTACGCTTGCCGACATGGTCACCTCTGCAGCCACTCGCTTTATGCTCAGCGTGGCCAGCAGGACGATCGGAAGTAAGGTAACAGCGGGAGACAATCGATACTCTGCACGCAGGGCTTCCTGAATCGCCGAGATGGCGCTACGGGAAAGATCGGCATTGCCGTATTGAAAACCAATCGCAGTAAAGATCAGCAAGGCGATCAAAAATGACGGAGCAGTGGTGAACAGCATGCTGTAGATGTGGCGATAGAGGCTGGTCTCGGCACTCATGGCGGCGAGGTTGGTGGTGTCTGAAATTGGCGACATCTTGTCGCCGAAGGTTGCACCGCAGACGACCATGCCTGCCACCAGCGGCAATGGAATCGCCATGGCCTCACCGATTCCCATAAACACCACACCCAGGGTGCCCACCGTGCCCCAGGAAGTGCCAGTTGCCACCGACATCAGTGCGCACAGCACCATGCCTACTGACAGAAACAGGCTTGGGGTAAGCCAGTTAAGACCGTAGTACATGAGTGTGGCAATAGTGCCGCTGTGCATGAAGCTGGCGATCACCATGCCAATCAGGATGAATATATATATTGCAGGCAGGGCGCGGCTAATTGCCTGACCCATGAGCGTGCGGATGGTCTCGAAGTGCAATCCGAGCCAGCGACCGTTGGCGCCCACCCACAGCAGGCAGAGAAACATCAGTACGTGCAAGTCTATGCCGAAGCGAAACAGGCCGACGGCAATAACCAGCACCACTACACCGAAACACAGGGCGGATTGTGCGGGGGAAGGAGAGGGCAGAGGCTGGGAGTGAGGCTCGGTTTCCTGCATTCGCGCAGCATATGCCAAGCTAGACAGAATTGCCATGAGCTGCTCAGCTGAGCTATCAACAGTTGCCTAAGAACCCCCGATTCTGGCAGTCTCTTTACTTTAGCGATTCAGCGAATGAACTGGAGTGAGTCACGATGAATATCCCCAATAGATTAAAGCGGGTAAGCCTATTGTCTTTGATTGCTGCCCTGCTGGCGACCACCAGTTTCGCCGCCGTGCCTCCGGCGATGATTGAGGGTCCGATTGCAGCCGAAGCGCCAGGGCATCCATCTCGCAACGGGATCTATATCGCCTCTGCGCTGGATCTTGATGCCTACGACTACATCGAAGAGGAGTTTTTTATTTCAGGCAGCGGCAACACCTACTCGCAACCCGACTTGGCGACGGGGGCAATAGAATCAGGCGGCCATCCCTACAAAACACGTTTGGTGGTAAGGCGGCCATCTGAGGATGACTTCAACGGCATTGTCATCGTGGAATGGATAAATGTGACCGGTGGCCCCGACAAAGATATTGACTGGTGGCAATCTGGCGAACACTTCATGCGTAACGGTTATGCCTATGTGGTGGTGTCCGCGCAGCAGATGGGCATCGACACCATGATCGACTGGAGCCCCGAACGCTATGGTCAGCTCGATATGACCGCCTCCGGCAGAGTTGAGAATGACGCGCTTTCCTATGATGTGTTTTCTGCCGTAGGGCGCGCCATTAATCGATTGGGCGAGGAGTCACCGGCTGGAGCCACTGATCTCCTTGACGGCCTCCGCGCCGAGCAAATTATCGCCACCGGACATTCGCAATCTGCTTCCCGACTGGCTACCTATGCCAATCACATTCACCCTCTTGAGCCTGTTTACGATGGCTTCATGGTCCATGGTGGGGGTGGTCTCATCCGCGACGATCAGCCGGTGAAAATCTTCAAGCTCATGGCGGAAACCGATATGCGTCGACGCGCGGCGTCGCCTCAGCCCGATTCCGATAATTTTCGGCAATGGGAGGTGGCTGGTAGTTCCCACGTCGATGTTCCCTTCGAAATCGAATATGCCAAGGCCCGGAATTTGATGGCTGGCCTGCCGGTTGATGATGTTGCGCCCCGGGATACCGAGTGCGCTTTACCGCCCTATAGCACAGTGCCCTTTCGCGATGTGTTGAATGCTGCCTATGATCATCTGGTCAATTGGATCAGGGATGACACGCCGCCACCTATCGCGGCGCGCCTTCAGGTCGCAAGAGCGCTGCCTGAGCTTGAGTTTGCCCGAGATACCTACGGTAATGTGCTGGGTGGTATTCAGCTGGCAGAGCACGCAGTTGCCACCGCAAAAAATACTGGCATGAATAGCGGTACCACGAATCGCTTCTGCTTCTTATATGGTTCTCACGAGCCGTTCACCGCAGAACAACTGCGATCCTTGTATCCATCGCGGGAATCTTACCTGGAGGCGGTGCGGCGAGTAGTGGAACAAAACCTGGCGGCTGGCTATATATTGCCCTATGCGGCCGAGCGCACTTTAGAGGAAGCTAAGAGTCGAGAGATAGGTCTTTAAGAGCGTGAGGTCTATTTGTTGAACTTTTCGGCCAGGGCCTTGCAGCGGGCGCTCCAGGAATCTTTGATTTTGTCCTTGTCCGGGCCAAGTTCTGCGGGCAGCGTGATGGTGAGTTTCATCCGCGTCTTGCTGCCCTCGCTAGAGAACTGGGCGCTGATTTGGGATTCCAGATTCTCTTTCGGTGATTCGCGCCAACTCAGGGTTACCCGGTTTGGTATATCCAGCTCAAGAAATTCGCCACTGTGGATTATCTCTTTGCCCTTGCGCTCGATGCGGTACTCATAACTGCCGTTCTTCCTGACCGTGTTCTTGAGCTCCAGTACTTTTTCTGCCTGTACCTTGGGGCCGAACATCCATTCGCCAACGAAGACTGGTATCAACCAGTGATCAAACACAGCTTGCTGTGGACCATTGATGGTTTTGTTCAGGTTAAAGCTGATTGCCTTGCCGCCTTTGGTCTTCAGCACTTCCTCGCTACCAAACATTGAGAGTTGGTCGGCAGTCATCAGTCCTCAGCCTCATAAGGATTGCTGGGCATTTGCTGTGCTGGCAGGGCAGCGCGGCGGGTGGCAGCTTTTTGCGGATAGTTGCTCGCCAGATAGTCCAGGATGGTTTGTTCTTCATCAGTCGCTAACAATCGCAATCCCTGGGTTTCCTGCATCCAGCGAATTCGACTTTCCCATACGGACCGGTTACCTGCATTCTGGGTGATAAGAAGTGCGGCATGGCACTCTGTGCAGGTCGACTGTACAACTTGCCAGCCTTCCGCCTTAATAAGGCCGCTGGCGGGGTCAGTCTCCTGTGCGCTAAACACAGTTGCCCAGAGCAGTGTGGCCAGCAGGAGGAAGCGTTGTGCTATTGGTTGTAAACGAATCATTGAGTCTTTTACCTGTACCTGTCGATTCTTATTCATCGCTATAAATTTGCCTTTGTCTAAACAGCCTGCACGGCGATGCGATGGGCAGCGTTGTTCAGATACCCCCTGGGATTCCACCCCGGCACAATCATCGGTTGAGACCTGCCGCGGTCGTCCATCGCGCGTGCCCAGATCTCATAGTAACCCGGTTCTGGGAACTGTACCCAGGTCTGCCAGTTCTGCCAGGCCAGTCGATTCGCCGCGGGGTTAAGTGCTGTCGGCAGCCACGTCGCACCAAAGTCAATGGAAATAAACACGCCGCTGACCTGGTTATCTCCGGCCCAGGCATGGCCGCTTACTGTGAGGCGTTGACGAAAATCATGACTGATGCCGGACTGGGGAAAGGTAACCAGGGATTTAACTGGCATGGACTCAATAATGCGCATATCGCTTTCAGGGACGCGGGAGCCTGGTGCGACTGGGGCCACCGGCACGCTATAAGACGGGGCCGCCATCTTTTCGCCATCGTGGACCTGGTTTCTCACAACCAATCGGTTCAGCCACTTGCCGGATACCGATCCAGGCCAACCGGCACAGACCAAGCGCAGGGGAAAGCCGTTTTGCAGGGGAATATCTTCACCGTTCATCTGCCAGGCGATGATGGATTCCCGTTCCAGGGCCTTGGCAATGGGTACCCCGCGGGAAATGGGGTCACGCGCTGGATCACCACTGGTATGGGTGTCGGCGCCATAGTAACCCACATAGACTGCGTCGGCGCCGACGCCACAATAGTTCAGGACATCCCGTAGCCTGACTCCGGTGAACATGGGGCAGCCGATGGCGCCGGTGGACCATTGATTACCGCTGGCGGCGGGAACAAATTCGCTGCGGCCATTGCCACCGCACTCCAGCTGGAGCTGCAGTGTGACTTCTTCGAAACGTGCTCTCAGATCGGCGAGGGTAAAAGACATAGGGCGCAGGCAAGATTCACCGCCAATTTCCAGCGTCCAGCTATCGGGGTTCACATTCTGGGGAGGAATGCCGTTGTTGCGCACAAACATACGGTGGTTGGGCGTAATGGCATCATTCAGCAGATGTGCTGGTGTCTCGGCATTGACGGGTCGCGTATTCAGAACCACCAGCCCATCTTTACCCTCAATCTGCGCGTCCGCCGCTTCGGCGGCAAAGGCGGCCGGTATTAAACCGGCTGGCATGTATCTGGCAAAAGGAATGCTGGTGCCAAGTGCCGCGCTCATGCTCAGAAGGGCCGATTTTTTCAGGAACCCCCGGCGCGAGATGGCGCTAGTGGTGCGGCCCCAGAGCGCTCGATCAGCCGCGATTGGGTCTTCTTTGTAGAGTGCGTTCAGAGTTGATGCTGAGTTTTTGGATTGCTTCATAACACCAGGGTATCCGCGGCCAGGGCCTTGTTGATTCGTGGCACGAGAGTATCAAATTCGGTCGTTTAGGTGCAAAGAAAGCCGACAGCGCTATAGGTCTGGTTTGATAAGCCGTAACAGGAAGCGGTCGGTATTGCGGGCCAGCCGCGGATCGAAAATACTGCGGGAATGATCATCTGCAGGGTTCCTGAGTAGCTCACTCTGCTGCACGATAAACCCAGCTTCTTCGGCAAGCGTTACGGCCTGCTGAATCTCCATGCGATGCAGGTCTGCGTTGTCCCTGCCAGCGCTGCCTACATGGTCACTGATACCTATCACACCGCCGGGCTTTAGGTAGCGTTTCAGGTTGTTAAGTAAATTCAGGGCGCGGGCAGGGTTGGCATTGGAAGAGTCGTGCAGAGTTTGCATGAGCATGATGGTATCAACAGATTCCGCGGCGAGATCAAGTTCCCCAAGCGGCCCGATCAGCTGTCTCACGTTGTTCAGCCCGCCGTAACGGATCTTGCTCGCCAGAGCCTCGCCCTGGGTAATATCCTGGCGGTCTTCTTTAAAGCGTAATCCCCGGGTCGTGTTTTGGGCATACACGGTACCATCGGGCCCCACTGCCTTGGAGAGGATGAACGTGTAGTAGCCGCCGGCGGCATAGCCATCCAATACTGTCATGCCACTACTGATGCCGAGAAACGACAGCACTTCAGCCGGTCGCCGCACTTCATCTCGCATGAAGTCCGAAACATCGCGGTCAGGTCCGGCGAGGGCGCGCCGCAACGCCAGGTTGTCCTGAGCCTGGACTGCGGATTGCCAAAAGAGTAAAGCAAACACGCTCAGCAACGGCAGGGTTGCCATCAGAGTGGCCTGTGGAGACTGATCCCCCCGCATTCGGGGTCTCGGCCAAAGCCTTGTATAGTGAGTCAACATGTCGCTGTTCAGCCCGATATTCCGATGCCTCTAGCCATGACCCAGGCCAGCAGGGGGATGATTAGCAGCAGGACTATTTCGAAACGGAGCAAGAGGCGCACAGGTTTGGGGACGGCTAACTGCTCTTGCTCAGTTTGCCGATGCCGGAAGAAAAAAATAGCGGGGTAGATTGCGCTGACGATGAGAATAGCCAATAGTCCCAGCTTGAGATGAAACACCGGATTGGTGTTGTAAAAGTCGGCTGGCTTACCAACCCACAGCCACAGTGTCATTCCGCAGGCAATGATGACAAGTGCCGCCATACCGCAAATCGCGTCTACCCGGGCCAGGTTGTGCGCGTCTTCCCGATTTATCATCGGTTTGATGGCCATATTTTCTATCAGCAGTGCCCCGGCAAAAACCAGAGCGGCCAGCAAATGCAGGTAACGGATCAGAACGTAAGCCATGCCCTAATCATACTGGAATTCTCTCTGTTGGGCTGAAATAACTCAGGTTATTGAGCGATTTCTTGATATGCTTGCTGCTGCTTTTAACGTCGTGACAAGCAGTGTGACCCAGACTGCTGTGAATTCACAGCGCAAGCGATAACAAGAATTTATAAAGGGAGAACACTATGACTGAGACAGCGACCGCTGATGAAGCCCATGTAAAAGCAAGCATGCGGAAAGTGGCACTTACCGCGCTTGCCGGCACCAGTATTGAATGGTATGACTTCTTTCTCTATGCCACTGCCGCTGCCCTGGTTTTTCCCAGCGCCTTTTTCCCTGATAGTTCTCCGTCAATCGGACTCATTCTCTCCTTCGGTACTTTTGCGTTCGGATTTATTGCGCGCCCGCTGGGCGGTATCCTGTTCGGTCACTTCGGGGATCGCATTGGTCGCAAGAAAACCCTGGTGATCGCCCTGATAATGATGGGGATTGCGTCTACCTTGATTGGCTTGTTACCGACTTATGCCACCATTGGCATCGCCGCGCCTATTTTATTGAGTGTCTTGCGCTTCGCCCAGGGTTTGGCTATTGGTGGTCAATGGGGTGGTGCGATGCTGCTTGTCACCGAGAGCGCGCCCCATGATCAGCGCGGCTACTATGGTGCTTATGCGCAGGCTGGTGCGCCGGTCGGCGTCATCCTCGCCAATCTTGCATTTATTATCATCAGTGCCACCGTGTCCGAAGAGTTTTTCATGTCCTGGGGTTGGCGTATCCCATTTCTGGTTTCCGTGGCATTGATTGCAATCAGCATGTACATCCAGCTGCACGTGGAAGACACTGATGCTTTCAAAGAATTGGAGGCCTTGAGAGAGGAACGGCTAGCAGAGTTTGAGCCCAAGGAAGTAGTAATTAAGCGCTCACCTGTTATCGAAGCGATCGTTAAATACCCGAAGCGGATCGCACTTGCTGCCGGGGCATTCCTGTCTATTCAGGTCACTTTCTATATACTTATCGGGTTTATACTCGCCTATGGCAGCGATCCCAATGGCGCTGCCATGAGTCGCGACGATATGCTATTCGCAGTGCTGCTGGCCTCGGGTCTGCAAATCCCCGCGCAGTTCTGGGCTGCGGCTGTTTCTGATCGACATGGGCGTCGCGGCATCTTTATGCTCGGCGCAGTGTTGACCGGAGCCTGGAGTTTCGCGTTGTTTCCATTAGTGGATACCGGTAATTTCTGGCTTATCGTGCTTGGTATAACGGGCGGGCTGGTTTTTCTCGGCATGATGTATGGCCCGCAGGCAGCATTCTTTACAGAACTTTTTTCTACCGAAGTACGATACTCCGGCGCCTCTTTGGGTTATCAGGTAGGTGCTATTTTGGGCGGTGCATTTGCACCAACCATCGCCACTATTCTATGGACCGAATACGATATAGTCTGGGTATCAGTCTATATTGCCGTAGCTTCGGGGCTATCGCTACTGTCGGTGGTCATGCTTACTGAAACCTATAAGACCAGCCTGACTGATTCGAATTCGTGAGGACACAGACTTGGGTATAAACGATTGTAATAACACGGCAGATTTTCGTCGCCTGGCAAAGAAAAGACTCCCGGCACCTTTGTTTCATTACATTGATGGTGGCGCCGATGATGAGGTAACGCTTCGGCGTAATACGGAAGCATTTGATCAAGTGCGCTTAATTCCAGATGCCCTGGCTGACCTGACGGGCATGGATTTAAGTACTAATGTGCTGGGGCAAGATATCGATTGGCCGGTGTTTTGTTCGCCCACTGCCATGACGCGCCTTTTCCATCACGAGGGGGAGCTGGCGGTGTGCAGCGCCGCCCATAAACACGGCACCATGTATAGCCTGTCCTCGCTGTCTACAACCAGTATAGAAGAGGTCGGGGCCGCCACGCCGGGCCCGAAATGTTTTCAGCTCTATATTCACAAGGATAGGGGTTTGAGTTGGGATTTTATCGAACGCTGCAAGGCGGCCAAGTACTCCGCGATTTGTCTGACCGTAGATACGCTAGTGGCAGGCAATCGGGAAAAAGATCTCTATACCGGCATGGTGATCCCACCAAGATTCACCCTGAAGAGCCTCGCAAGTTTTGCCATGCATCCCAGTTGGAGTTTCAACTATCTGCTACGACGCAAATTTGAGTTAGCGAACGTCGCCGGCAAAATTTCCGAGGGTACGGGAAAGCTGACTTCCGTTGTCGGCTATATGAACAGTCAGTTCGATCGCTCCATCACCTGGAAGGATGCTGAAGAGGCGATCCAGCGCTGGGGTGGGCCATTTGCAATCAAAGGTGTGATGTCTGTAGAAGATGCTCGCAAGGCGGTTGATATTGGTGCCAGTGCCGTGATGATATCCAATCATGGTGGCCGCCAGCTGGATGGTTCAACTGCGCCATTCGATCAACTCGGCCCAATCGTGGACGCGGTAGGCGATAAGATTGAGGTTATTGTGGATGGTGGAGTAAGACGTGGTACCCATGTCCTGAAAGCCCTGGCTATGGGCGCAAAGGCCTGCATGACCGGGCGCGGCTATCTCTATGCTGTCGCGGCTGGTGGCCACGCGGGGGTAGATCGGGCTCTTACTCGACTGCGTGATGAAATCGAACGGGATATGATTCTGATGGGCTGCTCGTCACTCGAAGAATTGGATCGCAGCAAACTCCATTTCTAGCGCGTCCTTATTGCCTCGAGTTTACTGCAAAGCGAATTACTTGCGGACCCAGTTGCCGCTCGCATCCTGTAAGAAGTGGCCGCTCTGGGTTGCCTCAATTGCCCGTTCGAATGCGACCGCAGCAACCTGTTCTACAGTAATGCCGTTCTCCTGTGCAATTTCCCGATAGCGGTCGCGCCGCTGATTGTTAACGCTCTGCACCAGCGCGCGAACGTCTGGTGGCACATCATTTACTACGAAACCAACGTAGCCATCACGGCGTTCGCCAATCAATCCCTGTTCTTTGGCATCTTGCAATGTGACAGCTAACGCAGCGGATGAAAGGAGCATCAAAGTCAGGAAAAGGCTAAACCAGTGTGTGACTGTTTTCATGTTTTTCTCCTCTTTTCCTAGAATAAACCGCTGTCTTCACTGAAGATATCGTCGAGCCCTTCTTCAACCTGAACGCGAATTTCATGCTCAATGCGGACATTCAGATTGATGGTAATGGGTTCGTTGGGAACCGCGACCTGCACGGTCGGCGTGCAGGCGGTAAACAACAGTGCAGCAGTCAGTGCGCTAAACAGGCCCTTGATTCTGTGCTGATTCATAATCCAGTTGTCCATAAAGTTGAATATCTGGGTGCTGAGATTAACCATGCCTGAATGCTTTGACACCCAAATCACCGGTGCGTTCAATCAACGGACCCGCAAGTACTCTTCTAATCGCTCAGAAATCGCCCTGCCGGCATATAAACTACGTAATAGTGTAGGAATGTTATCAGTGATATTGACGTTCAGATTAATTGCTTGTCCACCGTTCATATCGGGGTTAACACCCGCGAGTTGAACTTCTAGTCGCAAATCACCATTGCTGTCATAAAAGACGCGGGTATCCATGGTTTTATACCTGTAATTCGACAGCGCATCGTTTACCAACTGCACGCTGGAATTGTCGCTGACGGAAGTTGAAGGGGAGTCGTAGCGAATCGTACCGCCGGGATTTAGCGCCGCAACGAGACCTTCCTCTACCTGCAGCTTGCTATCTTCCAGCGTAAGCGGAATATAGCCGCTGACGAAGCCGTCGACGAATAGCTCCGGGTAGTCTACCAGTGCAATCACGGTTTCCAGATCAATCCCCGATAGTACGACAGTCATCTGCTGACTCGGTATGCTCCGATCATAAACAAAATCTGCAATGCTGACTTGACCACCCAGAAGGTCGGCGTTGGCATTGAGAATTTCGAAGGTGCCCGCGGCGGTATCAAATTGATACTGCCAGGATAAATCAGCGAGCTGCATACCAATATCGACACTTTTGATTTCGATAATCTGGGTAGGGTCGCTAAGCACACGAAAATTTCCCATCAGTTGTGCCCGCAGGCTGGTGTTTACGCCCACCAGCAGAGTTTCTTGCAGGTAGCCCGATGCATCCTCCAGCGTCAGGTCTACAGGTCCGGAGATAGCTAGTGGCTGATCCGCATCAAACCGCCAACTGAGACTGGCGTTCGCGCTTACAGCTCCAGAAACCACATCTGCTGCTACTATGCCCTGTAATACATAGTGCGATATTGGCCTGGACTCTGTCAGCGTGAGACCGTCCATACTAGTGGCCGCGCTGCCTAGCCCCGAAGAAAAGTCATGGGAATACTCTGAAACGAGCAACCGTTCCCCGGCTAATCCGAACGCAGCTGTGCCGCTTAACAGGCTGTTACTGAGTTGAAATTCTCCGCTTAGTTCTGGCTCCACCAGCGCAACATCGTTGACTGTGAGCTCGCTATCCCGAGTAATTAATCGCGCGCCGGCAGACAGGTTTTCATGCCATTCGATAGCAAAATCCTGCAGCTCTATTTCTGCATTGGCCAACAGGCCCTCGGCCAATATTGAAGGCGCGCGCAGTTGCACAGTTGGTGCTGTACCTATTATCCCTTCAGGGCTAATCTCAAATCGAATTTCACTCTGGAGGGTCGCGTTGTTTGCAGTGATGCCCGAAAAAAAACTGTCAGGGCTATAAATATTGAGTTCGGTGTTGCCGCTGCACTGCCCTGACGACCGGCACACCAGACTGGCCTCGGTGAGGCGGGTGTTTATATTGATGTCAGTGGTAATTATCCCAGTTTCGATGGCTTCACTGTGCAGGCTTGCGCTAAGGGTCGGCACGAGCACACGGATAAAGTCTTCGCTTGCGTCGGTCTCGGCTGACAGGTTTAAAGGCATTGAGATTGAAACAGAGTCATTGTTTCGCGAATTGATGTCATCCCGGTTCCGCGTAAATCGCACTTCCCTGTCGGGATGGGTCAATTCAACGCTGGCCGACCGCAGGCGCATCACGTCGTTTTGTGTGGCTGCACTAAATTCTAGTAGGCCATTGACCTGGTTCTGGGTTGAAGTCCATTCCTCATTCCATGCCGGCAGCAATCCGGAATCGAAAAGACGCTGCAAGCCGATCCTGAAGTCTGCATTCGCTAACAGTACATTATCAGTCAGAATCAAGCTTCCGGAGACGCTGGCCAGTTCATTTATCTGTCCATTAGCGGATTGCCGGATCTCCAGCAGCGTGTTCAGCGAGGCATCTTCAGCACTGTTTGATAAAAAGTGAATCTCAAGCCCGGGCAGGGATGTCCATCGTGCAGAAGTGGTGACCTCCATTGGCCCAGGTCTTAATGTCAGCTCGCCTGCAACGGACCAGCTGTCACTATTCACTCGATATTGCTCGATCTGGATGCTGTTAACTGGAAGTGAGTGAACTTGATTCAATAGATCGATAGGATTAGTGGCGGGTTCGGACTCTTCATTAATCGCGAGATCAATATCAAGTGCGTCGAGATGAATTTCGTCCACACTGACAGCAAAACCTTCTTCAGATTTGAAGCTGATCAGCAGATTTTCTCCTCGGAGCACGACGCCGCTAGCCTCGAACTCAGCCTCAGACGCGGTGAATTGTTCAAATCCTATGCGTGGATTGTCCAATCTCAGCAACGACACGCCCTGACTGGCTAGCGCGAAGGTCAGCAGCGGTCGCACGGCTATGCCTGGTGAGGCGATGAGCACAATCGCGGCAATCAGCAATAACAGGACGGGCGTCAACAGCAGTAGGTGGGGGCGCTTCATGATCTTTAGGTCGGGGTCTGCATCATCTTCCAGTTACTATATCGATAATTGAGTCACCCTCGATACCCTGAAGCGGTGGCCAGAGTCTTAGGGATTGCGACCAGCTTAGGTCAGGTAGGCGTTTGATTATTTTTGATCAGGATTATTTTCACTAATGCACAATTTGAGTGCGTATTTTCAGTTTTGGGTCAATTTCTGTTCAAAATTTACTGGAATGAGCCTCTGAAACCGGCGCTTTTAGGCGATTGCCGAGTTGGCACAGTCCATGCAGTAAGAGAATTATACAGGGAGCCGCACCGTGGACTTTGACTCTCTCCCTTGAGCCATGGTGCACCTCTAATTTGTTCCTGTATTTTGGGCATTTTGGCTCGCATCGCTTAGGTGATGCGAGCCTTTTTTTGTGCGGCTCCTTGAGCTACAGTTTTACATCGTGTGGTCGGAATCGGAGGCATCGCGGAGCGTCTCCAGGTTCACGCCGCAGAATGACTTGTTTTCTTTCATGACCACATAAGAATTGATGGTGACCTGGTAGCGGCTGTTGCCAACCAACTGATCGTTGATTTCGACATAGCGGTTCATGTCCGGGCAGATGATTCGCAGCAAGAAATCCGATTCACCGCTGACGGTATAGCACTCCACCACCTCAGGAATAGATTCAATGAGTGCCTCAAAGGCATTGAATTCCTCTTGGGTATGATTCTTGAGCGAGACGGTTGCCAGGCACATGATATGCCGCGCGATACTGCCCAGATTCAAGTGAGCATGGTAGGAACCAATGACGCCTTCCTGCTCCAGGCGACGGACCCGCTGCAGGCATGAGCTTGGAGACAGATTAACTTGTTCGGCGAGTTTCTGGTTGGTTATGCGGCCATCGTGCTGCAGGATCTCCAGAATTCGTAGATCGATCTTGTCCAGTTTTGAGCTTTTCATTGCGCTGTCTTGTGGGGCTGGTTCATAGGGCTGGCTTGTCTGGCCTGTGTATGGGAATAATCGGATCAGCTTGCGGTTCAGGCCCGTATTCGCTGTATTTCTGCAAGCAAGTGACTAAACCCGAATTTTATTCGGTTTCGTGGTCGATTGAAAACAGCTTATTTATCAATTGCTAAAAACACCATAACTCTTTTGGTGGGGGGTTTGATAGGCTATGTCGTACAGAAAATTCGTTGGAGGTCGTTGTGACGCAAGCTGCTAAACAGACTGATTCAAATGCCAGACAAGAATTCAATAATCGCGATGCCTTGTGGCCGAACTATAGCCCACCTCAGGACCTGATTTTTACGCACGGACGTGGCACCGAGCTGTATACCGATTCGGGCGAAACTTACCTGGACTTCCTGAGTGGGATCGCCGTCACGGCCTTCGGCCACGCCCATCCTCACCTGGTTAAGGCACTGTCCGAGCAATCAGAGAAAATCTGGCATCTATCGAATGTGTTTCGCATTCCTGAGGCCGAAAAGCTCGCTCAGCGTCTGGCCGAGAATACCTTCGCCGACCGAATTTTCTTCGCCAATTCTGGCACTGAGGCCATTGAAGCCAGTATTAAAGCGGTGCGTGGTTATCAGGCCGCGATCGGCAAACCTGAACGCCATCGTCTCATTGGTTTTAGCGACAGTTTCCATGGTCGCACCATTGCTGCTGTGGCAGCGTCCGGCAATCCGGGTTATGTGCAAAATTTTGCACCGACGGATCATGGCTTTGATCACGTGCCCTGGGGAGACATGGATGCATTGGATGGAGTCATCACGGACCATACCGCCGGCATCATTATCGAAACTGTGCAGGGTGAAGGCGGAATTCGGCCTCTAACCCCCGCGATACTGAAGCACTTGCGGGAAGTGTGTGATGCCAACGGTCTGTTGTTGGTGTTGGACGAAGTGCAGTGTGGTGTGGGTCGCACGGGCAAGCTGTTCGCCCATGAAAATTTTGGTATTGATCCTGATGTACTGGCTTCGGCAAAAGGCTTGGGTGGCGGCTTTCCTATCGGTGCCTGCCTGGTCTCGGAAAAGGTGGGTCAGCATATGGTGGTGGGTACCCATGGGAGCACATTCGGAGGTAATCCTCTGGCTGCAGCAGTAGGCAACGCGGTATTGGATTTGGTGCTGGAACCCGGGCTGCTTGAGCATGTCCAGAAGCAGGGGGAGACCCTGCGTAAAGGGCTGGAAAAAATGACTGCAGATTATCCCAGCGTTGTTTCGAAGGTGACTGGTATGGGCCTCATGATCGGGGTGAAGTGCGAAGTGCCTAATGTGGAATTGATGAAAGAGTTGCGCGACAACAAGCTGCTGGTGGGTAGGGCAGGAGACAATATGATTCGCTTGCTCCCACCCATCAACGTTTCTGATAAGCATGTGGAGCAGGCGCTGGCGATTGTTGCCGAAGCTGTTGCCGGTCGGGCCAGCTAACGGTGATTGCCGTAGATTCATTCAGTTGGTCAATACGCCAACCCAGGCTTGATCTACGTTTGATATCGTCGTCGAAAAGATTCGAATCCTATGGCTTTCCAAAAAGCCTCGTAGCCGACGGTGAGCATTTGAACGATGTAAAGGAGACTGCCTGATGTTAATCCGCAGCGCGCGGGCGAGCGATCTGAATCAGCTGTTACAGCTTTCAGCAGTATTGCCGCCGGGCATGACCTCCATGCCATTCGATAAGTCCACCTGGGAGAAGAAGCTGGCGGTGATCGAGGAGAGTCTCATGGATTCTCCGAATCCGGATGTTGAGCGAGTCTATTTGCTGGTCATGGAAGATACCGACTCGGGGCGTATCGTCGGTACGGCCGGGGTCGTGGCGGGGGTTGGGCTAACCCACCCGTTCTACAATTATAAATTGAGCAAGGATGTTAAGGTCTCGGAAGCGCTGGACATCCGCAGAACCAGTAACCTGCTCAACCTGGTTAATGATTTCACCGGTGAAACTGAGCTGATCTCGCTATTTCTGTTGCCTGAATTTCGATCCAGGTATGCCGGGCAATTTCTCTCTCGCTGTCGTTACGTGTTCATGAGCGATTTTCCAGAGCGCTTCAGTGATGTGGTGTTTGCAGAGATTCGGGGATATCTCGACGAATCAGAAAAATCGCCGTTCTGGGAACACCTGGGCAAGAAATTTTTCAATCTGCCTTTTGCCAAAGCCGATTTCATCAGCGCAGTGAACGGGTCGCAGTTTATTTCTGATCTTATGCCAAGGTTTCCGGTGTATCTGGAACTCTTGCCCGAGGAGGCTGTGTCAGTTATTGGCAAACCTCACGAAGAGGCGGCACCCGCGAAGCGACTGCTGGAGAAAGAAGGGTTCACGTTTAATGGCACCATCGATATTTTCGATGCGGGACCGGTGATGGAATGTCGGCGTGAAAATATCGCGTCGATGACTAATAGCCGTGAGGCGAAAGTCGCTGCCATCACCGATGCGGCGCTGACGGAAAAAGATGCTGATGCGCTTTGTATTGTCAGCAATGGCGAGCTTGCGAATTATCGACTCACGCTGACACCGGTGAAGCTGCAGTCTGATGATGAGGTTATTCTGCCGGAATCGGCAGCGAAACTGATTGAAGTGGAAGCGGGCAGCCGCGTTCGTATCCTGGAAATAATGGCGGGTAGCAATGGAAAATAGGCAGCAACATTTTATCGGTGGTCAATGGCTTCAGGCCGGGACACACCAGTTCAACTCCACCAGCCCAGTGTCCGGTGAATTGCTGTGGCAAGGTCTCGCCGCGGGAGCCAATGAGGTTTCCCAGGCTGTAGCTGCTGCGCGAGAAGCGTTCGACAGTTGGAGCCTGCTCAGTTATGAAGAGCGTCAGGCCCATGTCAAACGGTTCGTTGAAGTAATTGAATTTCGACGTGACGAGTTGGCTGAGATTATTCACGAGGAAACCGGTAAGCCGCTGTGGGAAAGTAAAACCGAGATTGGCACCATGATTGCCAAGGCGGCGGTGTCCGAAAAGGCTTATGCGGAACGAACCGGGCATCGCGATTCCGAGGCTAATGGCGTCCAGTTAGCTTTAACCCACCGCCCAATCGGAGTGTTTGTGGTGTTAGGGCCTTACAACTTCCCTGGGCATTTGCCTAACGGGCACATCATTCCCGCTTTGCTCGCGGGGAACACGATAGTCTTCAAACCCTCGGAGCTGACGGCCTTGTTTGGTGAGCGCATGGTGGCTTGCTGGGAAGAGGCCGGCCTGCCGGCTGGCGTTGTTAACCTGGTTCAGGGTGAGGCTGAAACCGGTCAGCTGCTTGCGGCTGCTGATGATATCGATGGCCTGCTATTCACTGGTAGTTCCAAAACCGGTCACGCCATCCACAAAGCCTTCGGTGGTCATCCAGAGAAAATGCTGGCTTTGGAAATGGGTGGCAATAATCCGCTCATAGTCGATGCGGTGGTAGATGTCCCTGCTGCTGTTTATACCATTATCCAATCGGCGTTTATCTCCGCCGGTCAGCGCTGTACCTGTGCGCGCCGACTTATTCTGCTCAAATCAGCCGAGAACGAGGAGTTGCTCTCCACTCTGGTTGCCGCGACGGAAAAAATCAAAGTGGGCTTCGATGACAATTGCTTCATGGGGCCAGTTGTCTCTAATGCGGCTGCGGACAATGTGATGGCTTTTGCTGACGGACTCAAGCAGGCTGGCGCAAAAACCTTGAAGCCGGTGGAAAGGCCGTACGCGGATCAGGCAATTGTGTTGCCAGGAATTATCGACGTGACGGACATGAGTGAACGCAACGATGAAGAATGTTTCGGACCACTGTTGCAGGTAGAGTGGGTTGACTCCCTGCAAGAAGGGATCAAGGCTGCCAACGACTCCCGCTATGGATTATCAGCCGGTCTGCTGAGTGATAGAGATGCATCCTGGCAAGAATTCATTCGCCTGATTCGTGCGGGTATCGTTAACCTGAATCGTCCCCTCACAGGCGCCAGCGGCGCTGCGCCATTTGGTGGCGTCGGTGCCAGCGGTAATTATCGCCCGGGCGCCTATTATGCGGCGGATTACTGTGCCTATCCCATGGCCAGCATGCACAGCGACACTGTTGCACTGCCTGCCACGCTGGCGCCAGGGATCGAGCTGTAGTCATGCCGGGTATCAAAGCGTGGGAAGTAAACTTTGACGGTATCGTGGGTCCCACCCACAACTACGCTGGTCTTTCTTTTGGTAACGTAGCGTCTTCCAGTCATGGTGGTCAGAGTTCTTCGCCGCGCCAGGCGGCATTGCAGGGGCTGGAAAAAGCCTGGGCTTTGACTCAGATGGATTTAAAGCAGGGGATTGTTCCTCCGCAGGAAAGACCCCATATTCCTACCTTGCGAAATCTGGGTTTCAGCGGTTCGGAAACAGAAGTACTAGGACAGGTCGCGAAGGAATCTCCTCAGCTGCTGGCGGCAACCAGCTCGGCGTCCTGTATGTGGGTGGCAAACGCAGCCACGATCTCACCCTTCGCCGATACGCGCGACGGCAAGACCCATATGACCCCGGCCAATCTCAGCTCAATGTTCCACCGCTCGATTGAGCCGCCAACAACCAGTCGGGTTTTTCAGGCCATGTTCAACCAAGACAGCTTTGTCCATCACGCGCCGCTGCCGGCTGGTCCCAGCTTCTCTGATGAGGGAGCGGCAAATCATACGCGCTTCTGTAATGAATATGGCGAGCCGGGTGTTGCGCTATTTGTTTATGGTGATGATTTGGTAGACAAGGGAGCGGGGCCTAAAAAATTTCCTGCGCGCCAGACTCTACCAGCCTGCAAGGCTATTGCCCGGAGTCATGGTCTGAGCCATGAGAAGGTGGTGTATGCCCGTCAGAATCCCGCGGCTATCGATGCGGGTGTATTTCATAACGACGTGATCGCCGTGGGCAATCAGGGGTTACTGTTTCATCACGAATTGGCTTTCGCCAAGCGGGATGAAGTTTATTCCCAGTTAGATGCTGCGATGGGAAGAGCGCTGGACTACATAGAGGTACCGAGCACGAAGGTGTCTTTGAGTGACGCTGTAAGATCTTACCTGTTCAACTCACAACTGCTGTCAGTGCCGGGCAAGTCGGGCGCAACGCTGATCGTGCCTGGCGAATGCGAAGAAGTCGCGGCCGTGCATGAGTATCTGCAGTGGCTGGAAAGTGAGAGTGAGCTGATCAACGAGGTCTGCTACTTCAACTTGCGCCAGAGCATGAATAATGGCGGCGGTCCTGCCTGCTTACGCTTGCGAGTGGTTATGAGCGAAGATCAAATAGCCAATACTGCGCCTCGAATTCTGCTGGATGAGGCGCTTTACTCAGAGCTGCGCGCCTGGGTTGAACGCAATTATCGGGATAGTCTGGCGGCTGCCGACCTGCAGGACCCAGCGCTGCTCAGCGAATGCCGCACAGCGCTGGATGAATTGACGCAGCTGCTAAAAATAGGCAGCGTTTACGATTTTCAGCTGTAAAGGCGTGTAGCTGGCTGCGCTTGCAGAAAACTAGCGCTGCTCCAGCTGACTCGCTTCCATCATCACGTGAAATATCACGTTCTGCTCCATGACACCGCGGACCAGATCAGAGCCTGGGCCAATGGCATAGATAGCCACATCTTCACCGCCATGGGTTTCTGCTCCCATCGGGACCGTCACCTCAGAGTGAAAACCTGGGTGGATAGTGTCGATATCGCTCAGGTCGGCACGGCGTGAAAAGTTGATCTCTTCACGAGTAATCGCATCGGCTGTATTTGCCCCCGGCAGAAAATGAAACCCGGGTCCGTTTGCGTAGCCCAGCGTCGTATAGGGCAGATCATCTGCCGCCAGGCTCGGAGTGGATCGAGGTTCGCCATTGTTTTCGTTACCGACAGACTTGCCCAGAATCGGATTACCGCGGGTGGCATAACCGGCGATGGTAAACACGTGACTGTGATCGGCGGTCACGATGATGAGGGTGTCACTGAGATCTACCTTCTCCAGCGTCGTGCTGACAGCCCGAGACAATTCAATAGTATCCAGCAGCGCCCGCTGCGGATTGATCGCGTGATGGGCATGATCAATGCGACCTGACTCCACCTGAAGAAAATAGCCGTTCTCATTGCGACTGAGTATATCGATTGCCTTGGCGGTCATTTCGCTAAGGCTTGGCTCACCGGCTTCATCCACCGGTCGGTCGTGGTCATACTGCATATGGGACGGCTCAAACAGCCCCAGAAGATGATCGGTATCGGCCGGGTCAATGGCATTAAATTGGTCACGATTCCAGACAAAATGGCTATTAGCGGCGGCAGCGGTCCACTCTGCGGTCAGGTCTCGACCATCGACACGCGCACCATTTCTGCCGTACTCCGGGTCTGCCATAGACTGCGGGATAAAGCTGCGTCGTCCTCCACCCATGGCAACTTCGATGCCGTCACTGTCCGGGTTGTTAGCAACAAATTCGATAAGCTGACGGGCTATGTCGGGACATCCTCCGGCGTTGACTACCATGTCACTGTCGCCATCGTCCTCATAGTTTCGTTCCATACTATGGGCATAGTTGGCCGCTGGCGTGGCGTGGGTGATGCGCGCAGTTGTCACTACCCCAGTTGCCAGTCCGCGCATTTCCGCTCGCTCGAGAAAGGTCAGCAGATGGTTACCGGCCTGACTCCCGCAGTCGCCCCTGATTACATTCTGGTTAACACTGATGACGCCGGCCTTGGTCTTAATGCCGGTAGACATGGCGGTCATGGTGCCGGCGGAATCGGCAATCTGCTGGTTGGTGTTGTAGGTTTTGGATAGGGCAACATTGGGGAAGTTTTCAAAACTCAGGGCATTCTCTTCGCCCGTCTCGCCTCGTAGCTGGCCGTCAAGAATGCGCGCCGCGGTAACCGTTGAGATACCCATGCCGTCACCGACAAACAGGATGACATTGCGAGCCATGCCATTGCTGCTGGCTCGCAAGGCAAGGTTACGTGCTACTGTTGCCTGCCCCTCGTCATACCAGGTCTCTGGGGACTCCTGCGCGCTGACGCAGGAAAACAGCAGTGAAGTGGCTAAAGGCAACATGAGGAACGGCAGAGAATTACGTGCGCAGCTGCGTTGGGTGCCCGACCTTGAACTTGTTATTGCGACGCGATTTGCCGCTGTCGCTTTTTCTGTAGTTGATTCTGCGATTGATCCAGTCGTTGATGCTGTCATTGATCCTACCTGAGTGATGTGAACCTGATATGATGTGGATTCCATGTTACAGGAAAATGAAGCTCATCCTGTAGCGGGATATCCGCTGGATTGAGCCCGTTATTGAGAGCCCTTATGCATATCGTCATTACTTACTGCACCGCCTGAAACTACAGGCCGAAGGCGGACCGTGTGTCCGCAGAAATAAGTGAAGCTGGTGCCCAAGAAGTCAACCTGGTTGGAGGTAGCGGCGGCATATTTGACGTGACAGTCGATGGCCGTGAAGTGTTCTCCAAATTCAAGCTTAATCGCTTTCCAGAGCCTGGAGAGATCTCGCGATTGCTCTTTGACTCAGAATGACAAAACCCTAAATAATTGCGCATACAGACTGCTGCGGGACTCGGCGGAAACCCATTTTGACTACCAGAATTATCGCAATCACCGGCGCTTCCGCGTCTGGAAAAACCCATTTTGCCCATGCCTTGCGACAGCATTTGCAGGATCAATTCTCACATCTGTCAGTGGGTCTGGTTGCCGAGGATTCCTATTATCATAAGCTGGATCATCTGCCCCTGGCGCAGCGCGAGCAGGTTAACTACGATCACCCGGATGCCCTGGAACATGATTTGCTCCTGCATCATCTGCAGGAACTCAAGGCGGGCAGACGGATAGAAGTACCAACCTACGATTACACGGTGCACACGCGGGCGCCGCAAAGTCAGCTGCTGGAGCCTGTCCAGCTGTTGATCCTGGAAGGCATTCTATTGCTGAGTCATAATGGCCTGCGCCGGCACTTTGATTTAAGTCTCTATGTGGAGACGCCGCTACAGGTTTGCCTGGCCCGGCGCATGCAGCGCGATGTCGAGGAGAGAGGACGCAGCAGAGAGTCGGTGACCGCGCAATTCGAAGAAACCGTCAGGCCCATGTTTCATCAGTTTATAGAGCCCACCAGGGCCCACGCCCATCTCACTATTTCCGGGGAACAGGAATCGAGTGCTGTAGTGGCCCAGGTGCAGGAAGAGTTACTGCGCAGAGGCCACCTGGCACCGCAAGTCAAAAACTAAATACAACTATAAGGAAGAATAACCCAATGCAATCCTTGGTCAGCCTGTTGGGCATTGCAACACTCTTTGGCATCGCCTATCTGCTGTCTGCCCGACGCCAACACGTGAACTGGCGCACCGTAGGCTTCGCCCTGCTGCTGCAGTTTGTGCTGGGGGGCATCGCGCTGTACTTCCCGCTGGGGGTAGCCATTCTGCAAATGGTCTCTAACGCCGTATCCAGCGTGCTTAACAATGCCCAGGACGGCATCGATTTTGTCTTTGGCAGCATTGGCACTTTTGAGATGGGCTTCATCTTTGCCTTTCACGTGCTGCCCGTGATTGTATTCTTCTCATCCCTGGTTTCTGTGTTGTATCACCTGGGCATCATGGGCTGGCTGATCCGCTTTATTGGAGGTGGGCTACAGCGCCTGCTGAAAACAAGCCAGCCTGAATCGATGTCTGCTACGGCGAATATTTTCGTCGGGCAGACTGAAGCGCCGCTTATTGTGCGTCCCTACATCGCGAGCATGACCCGCTCGGAACTGTTCGCCATCATGGTGGGCGGTATGTCTACGGTGGCGGGTTCAGTGCTCGCTGGTTATGTGCTGCTTGGCGTCGAGATTCAATACCTGCTTGCTGCCAGCTTCATGGCGGCCCCAGGTGGGTTCCTGATGGCCAAACTCCTGATGCCCGAGTCTGAGCAATTCAAGAATGAGGACGAGGAATTTAAGCTGGAGTTTGAAGCCCATGTAAATGTTATCGATGCTGCTGCATCGGGTGCCAGCAGTGGCATGACTCTGGCGCTCAATGTTGGCGCCATGGTGCTGGCCTTTGTGGGCTTGATTGCGCTGGTGAATACCCTGCTTGGCTCAATCGGCGGCATGTTTGGCTTCGAGTCCCTGTCGCTGCAGTTGCTGTTGGGCTATGCCTTCCAGCCACTGGCGTTTATTGTGGGCGTGCCCTGGGAAGAGACGCGGTTGGCGGGTAGCCTCATTGGCCAGAAGCTGGTGTTCAACGAATTCGTGGCCTTTGTTGCCTTCACCGATCAAATGGCATTGATGAGCGAGCGCGCCCAGGCGGTGGTGACTTTTGCCCTATGTGGCTTTGCCAATTTCTCTTCCATCGGCATTGTGCTGGGGGGTATCGGCATGATGGCGCCGGATCGGCGCAAGGATATTGCCGAGTTGGGGCTGCGTGCGGTGTTCGCCGGATTCATGGCAAACCTGATGAGTGCCGCGATTGCGGGCTTCTTTCTTTCTCTAGGTTAAGACCTGTTCGCGCTGGCTTAAACCCTGCTACCGCCAGCTTAGATTCTTACTCAGGATTTGGTCAGACCGATTTCCACCAGGCGTTGATCGAGGAACTCCCCGGCGGTAATCGGTGGATACTTGGAGCCGCCAGGTCCCGCGCACTGCGGCAGGCAGTTAAGGCTGGCATTGCTGTGGGGATGGAGGAAGAAGGGCATGGAGTAACGTGAGCGCTCCTGATTAGCCGGGTTAACCACGCGATGCACAGTCGAGGGCAGCACGTCATTGGTGAGTCGCGACATCATGTCCCCAGTATCCAGTACGATTTCATCCTCATTACTTTCAACAGGCATCCAGTTACCGTCCTTGTCCAGTAGCTCAAGGCCGGAATCTGTTGCGCCCACCAACAGGGTGAGCAGATTAATATCGGCATGAGCCGCTGCGCGCATGGCGTTTTTGGTGTCCAGGTTTTTGAGTGCTGGATAGTGCAGCAATCGACAGATGGAATTGCCATCAGTGACCATGGCGCGAAAGAAATTCTTCTCCAGGCCCAAGACCTTACCCAATGCTTCCAGTACAGTTTTTCCTAACGACTCCAGGTCGTGATAGAAACCTTTGAAGAACTCCTCAAACTCCGGGATCTCTTCAGGCCAGACGTTCTCGGGATATTCCCTGAAGTAGTCGCTTGCCGGCGTTAGATCCTGACCAACGTGCCAGAATTCTTTCAGATCCGCGTGAGGGTTGCCCTTGGCATTCTCCCGACCAAAGGCGACATAACCACGGCGGCCGCCCTCACCACTGTCATATTTGAGCTTGGTTTCCAGCGGCAGGTTGAATAATTCCTGTAGCAGGGCATAGGCGCGGTCCAGCTTGCTGCGGTTGATGTTGTGGTCTCGCAGCACCACAAAACCATACTCTTTCAGGCCGGTATACAGCTCGCTTAGAAATTCGTCTCGATTGCTTTCGAGATCTTTCATGCTAAGCCGCTTTATTTCGTTCGCCATATCTACTGCTCAATCCTGCTGTACTTTTCTACTGTAATTAGGGTAATTCACGGACCGCGTATTATCTACTTAGCGGGGCGCAGAGTCATGTTTTCTTGGGTTTTTCTGTGGGATTTATACCGGGTCTTGAACCTGGCTTTCCCGCATATGGTGCCGCGAATCCACGGGCTTCATCAGGGCATTGCTGACCAGCGCCAGACCGAGCAATGCCGCCATTAGCACCATAGTTGAGTTGTACAGACTGCTGGTGGGGTCGGTAGTACCTTCCGGCACAATCTCCATGAGCCTGGCAATGGTGACCGAGTTTTGCACCACCAGTTCATCAAGTTGCGACAGGGGAGCGCCGAAGTGTTCGGCGAAGCGCGCGGGGTCGATGGTGCTGGCCAGGTCGTTGATGGCATTGGTCACCGAATTCTGCCGCAGCGAAGTGATGGCTAATGGACCCAACACGCCGGCAGTGCTCCAGGCAGTGAGCAGGCGGCCATGGATGCCCCCCACGTAGCGGCTACCAAATATATCAGCTAGGTAGGCCGGTATGGTGGCGAAACCGCCGCCATACATGGTGAAAATAATCATGGTGGCGGCATAGAAATACACCAGCCAAACTACCGAGGGATTGGCGCTGACTTGCTGAGCGCTCCAGGGTATCGACAGGTACAGCACGATGCCTAGCACGAAGAATATCCAGTAGGTGTTGCGGCGCCCAATGTAGTCTGAGGCGCTGGCCCAGATGAAGCGGCCGACCATATTGAAGGCGCTGATCATTACCACGTAGGTTGCGGCGAAGGCGGTGTCAACGATCTGGGGTAGAGTGGTGCCAAATATCTCGGTGATCATGGTGCGGGCGACGCCAAGGACGCCAATTCCCGCGGTGACGTTCAGGCATAACACGATCCAGAGTTGATAAAACTGTGGGGTCTTCAGGGCCTGGTCGATGTCCACATTGGCACTGGTAATAAGCTCGCCGCGTGAGTCTGCGTCGGGCTCCTGCCATCCCGCAGGTTTCCAGTCCGGGCCCGGCAGGCGATAGGAGAATGCCGCCACCAGCATCACCAGCAGGTAGATAACACCGATGACCAGGAAGGCTTCGGCCACACCCGCGGCGCCGGTATCGACAAGGTAAATTCCCTCGGGTCCAGGCAGCATCATGTCTCGCGCTTCGGCGGCACCTACCACCACTACTTCGCGCAGTTCGCCGCTGACTTCGATAAAGCGCCGGCCGGCTTCGGTGACGAGTTCGACCTGGGACTGCGTGCCCAGGTATTCTGGCGCGCGATAGAACAGTCGAATGAAGTACTCTTTCATCGGTGCGCCGATCATGGCGCCGCCACCAAAACCCATGATGGCCATGCCGGCCGCCATGCCGCGCCGATCCGGAAACCAGCGAATCAGTGTGCTAACCGGTGAGACATAGCCTAAGCCCAGGCCACAGCCACCGATCACGCCATAGCCGAGATACAGTAACCAGAGTTGATGGGTCATGATGCCAAGGGCACCTACCAGGTAGCCGCCACCCCAACAGCAGGCTGATACTACGCCAACCTTGCGCGGTCCAACTTCTTCCAGCCACTTGCCAGCAAAGGCGGCTGCCAGGCCCAGGAACACGATGGCCACGGTAAACACCCAAACCACTGCACTCAGACTCCAGTCGTCGGCTGCGCTGGTGACGACACCGTGGACTCGAGTCAGGGAAGGGTTGTAGATACTCCAGGCGTAAACTGAGCCGATGCAGAGATGAATTGCAATGGAGGCGAGGGGAACACGCCAGCGGTTGTAGTCAGGCGGCGCGATAATACGCTCTTTCGCCAGCAGTCCGGCCATGGTCAGACTTCCTCGTGCCTGGGGCACTGTTATTTTTTACGCAAAGGGCACTGCGCTATTTAGTGTTGCGCTAAGCTATCTTATTCGGGATTGGCTGTAAAAGATTTTGCGGCGCAGCAGCATACGTTCACAGGCAAGCCTGCGAGGCGACACTGTAATCGTGTGAGGCGGTGTGAATCTACTTTTCCATGAGGAAGTGATGTATCACCATCCCCGCCAGCATGGCGCCGCAGAACAGAATGACATTGGTATTGAGGCTAACCAAAGCCGCTAGGGCAGGACCAGGGCAATAGTCGCCAATGCCCCAGCCGACTCCAAAGAGCGCTGCGCCAGTAATCAGTTTGCCATCCGGGTCATTGCGAGTAGGCAAGAAAAACTGCTTGGTGAAAAGTGGCTGCTTCTGCTTGAGGATGAAATGAAAGCTGGGAACTGTTAAACCGAGGCCCGCCACCATGACCAGAATCAGGCTAGGGTCCCAGTCGCCGGCGATATCCAGAAATCCGACTACTTTAGCTGGATTGGTCATACCGGAAATCGCCAGACCTAGACCAAACAGGAAGCCTGAGGTGGCGATGGCCACGAAGGCTGAGATTGGCGAACTATCTGTTGTGATATTTTCTTTAAACATGGCGCACCACATTCACAGTAATGAATCCTGCCAGCATAAAGGTGCCAGTTGCCACAAGTGAGCGTTGGGAAAATCTGGCGATGCCGCAAATGCCGTGACCGCTGGTACAGCCGCTGCCCATGCGGGTGCCAAAACCAACCAGTAGACCAGCTATTACAGACATAACGGGCGACGCCTGGGTAATCACTTCAAGGTCTCCGCTGGCAATGGCGTATACCGCACCACCGAGTATCAATCCGGCAACGAACAGCAGGCGCCACAGCGTATCCTGCTGTTTGGGAAACATGGCGCCGGACAGTATGCCGCTGATACCGGCAATGCGGCCATTGGTCCACAGCGTCAGCATGGCGGCACTGCCTATCAAGAGCCCGCCCATGATTGCTGAAATAGGAGTGAAGTTTTCCATTCTGTCAGATTTTTTCCTATGCTTAATGAAATTATCTGTGGTCTCGAAATTTTAAGACCATCTGCACGCACGTGCTTTCTCGTCAGTTGACCACCCGCGCTGAAGACTCAGGCGCGATCATGATTATACCGCAACTCTAGTTTAAAGGCTGGCGTGGATGATGAAATGACATAGCGCAACAACTACGCGGCAGCCACGGGGCTGCCGCTTGGGTCACTACTGAATGTCGCTCTGGTCGATAAACCCGTCCGCATTGGGCATGCGAATCTGAGGCAGGGTCTCTGCATTTAGGACTTCGTTCTCACCGACCAGGCCATTGAGGTACAGCACATAGGCTGCCACCTGGTAAGCCTCTTCGTCACTGAGCGATTTGGGCGCATCTGCGGGCATGGCGCGGCGAATAAAATCAAACACCGTGCTGGCATAAGGCCAGTAACTGCCCACGGTGCGCAGTGGCGTGTCTTCGGACTGCATGTCGCCACCTACAATGACGGTTGCTGCCGAGTTGCCCTCGCCGTTGAGGCCGTGACAAGCCGCACAGCGGCTCTCGAATATCGTCTTGCCCTGAGCCGCGGTGCCGCTGCCAGAAGGGAAGCCGACACCAGACGGTTCCGCGATGAGGTCGAATCCGGCCAGGTCGGCCTCGGATACGGGCGTGCCAAGTCGCACAGATTCCTGAGCTGAGCTAACAAAGACGGCCGAGCAGAAACCAGCGAGTGCCAAAGCGCTAATCAGTTTTCTAGGCGTATACATTAGTCACCTCGCCGCTTGGGCTCACTCCCCAGCTTTGAATGCAGGGGTTGTGGTACCGATTAATCGTCCCTTTGGCCGCGATCACGGCTTCACGGGTGGGCTGTACATTGCCTGCGCTGTCGGTGGCGCGACTCTGCAGTACCGCAGGGCTGCCGTCCCACTGCCACGGAATGCTGAAGCGAGTCAGGGCCTTGTCCAATTGTTGGCTATCGATAAGCGCGTCGGCCCAGGTGCTGCCGCCATCGGCGCTCACTTCAACGCGGCGAATGCTGCCGCTGCCGGACCAGGCAATACCGTTTACTCGATACACACCATTGCGGGTTACGGACATCTGACCGGAAGGAGAAGTAATCAGGGATTTCACATCCATGGGAAAGGTGAACTGCAGGCTCTTGCGGTCCGGCATGGTGTCGGTGTACTTGCTGGTTTCATCGCGGAACTGTGCCGGTTCCCGGGTCACTTTGATCTGGGTCAGCCACTTCACGCTGGTGTTGCCTTCCCAGCCGGGGTTAAACAGGCGCATGGGGTAGCCCTGCTCGGGCCGAACCGGTTCCCCATTCTGAAACAGCGCGAGCATGGAATCATCCATGGCTTTGTTCAATGGTACCGAGCGACCCATGCTGGCGGCGTCGGCACCAACGGCGGCGATCCAGCGCGCCTCGGGTAAGACACCAGCCTCTTCCAGCAGGGTTGAGATCGGAATGCCGGTCCACTCAGCGCAGGATACCAATCCATGCAGGCTCTGGGCTGTGCCGTCCGGATTGCCACCATAAAGCAGCGCACCGCTATTGCCTGAGCACTCCAGGAAGTAAATCCGGCTGACCATGGTGTACTTCAGCAGGTCCTCGTAGTCGAATACCAGGGGTTGGCGTACCAGCCCGTTGATCACCAGTTTGTGACCAGCAGGATCGATATCCGGTACCCCGGCATGATGACGCTCGAAGTGCAGGCTGTTGGGAGTGATAGTTCCCTGCAGGTGCTGCAGTGGTGAGCGGGACGCGCCGCCACCAGGATAGAGCGGGTTGCCAAATCCTGATTGTCGTTCCAGCCCGACATGTGATGATGCGCTGCCATAGGCGCTAGGGCCTGGGCCAGGTGTCTTTGACCAACCGGGAATCTCCAGTTTCAGTCCAGCGTCCTGCCCCATGACGGCTTGGGACATGGCTAGTCCAGCACCACCCAGTCCGAGTCCGAGCAAATGCCGGCGGCTCAGGAGCCCGTTGCCAGCCACTTTTTCCAGGCGTGGTTGCCGTTTTTTCTCAAGCTTGCCTTGTTTCATATTTCTGTTCTCGCCTTGAAGGTTTTGGCGCCTAGTTCACCGCTACGAATTGTTTGGCTTCGCGCACTGATGGCAGGGCATCGTCGCTCCAGATCATCAGCAAGCGCTCATACATGGCATTGGCTTTGTCCTGGTCGCCAGCGCTCGCGTAGGCCCGCGCTGCACCTAACAGGGACAGTGGGCGATTAGGCAGACGCAGCAATGAAGTCTCGAACAAGTCGGCGGCATCACTGGCAAAGCCAAAGGCAAGATTAATTTCCCCGGCGAGTTCATGGATGGGCTTGAGCGGATTCGCTGCGCCATTGGGCAGTCGTCCAGCTTCCCGCAGGCGGATTGCCTCCGCCAAGAGCTCCAGCGCTTCTTGTTGCTGCGGCAGGCCATCGGTGGTGAGACCTTCCAGCAGAAGTTCCTCGGCGCGCTTGGCCTTGGCCAGGGCAGCCACTTCGGCGTAGATGATTTTCAGGTTGCTGTTGTTGGGGCTGTCTGAGGCCAGGCTGCCAAGGCGATCGGCAACACTCTCGGCGAGGTCCAGATCGCCGAGATTGGCGGCACTGAGGCCCAGCGCCAGCAGTTCGTCGGCGCTCAAGTCATCGGTCAACGCAACAATCTGCCACTGTTGGGTTTCGATGGTGTGGCGGGCACGCATGGTTTTCAGGGTACCCATGGAGCGGCCATCACCTGGATTCTCTGCCAGGGTCTGCGCGGCACGCTCGATCCAGAGCTCGGAGCGGTCGGTATCGCCAAGCTGGAGATCCCCATACTGTCCCCAGTCCGAAGAGTGATTCATATCGCCTACACGGTCACCGGGCTGCCACAGGTCTCGCGCCGCCTGCCACGCCGATTCATTCCACATGGAGACTTCTTCCCATTTGCCGTGCTGAATAAAAATGTGCGAGGGCATGTGGCGAGCGTGGGAGACGGCTGGTGCGATATCGCGATACTTTTGAGCGGCTTCCAGGGCCAGCGGTGCGTGGATAGGGTCATCAAACGAGTGAATAACATAGTGTGCTGCACCGGGGTGATTGTCATTTGCCTTGAACATTTCCAGCGCCAGGGAGCCTGCATACATATTCAGGCGCTCACGCATGTCGCCGGAGTGGCCGGCGGCGGCGAGAATGGACGCGGTGTAAAAGGCTTTGACCTCGAAGTCTTCAGGATACTTTTCGTAGACTTCCTTCATGGCCTCCATCCAGGCAATGCGGCGGTCGGGCATGCCGCCAGGAGTAAGGGCATAAGCCTCGGCAGCTTTCAGGAAGCCACGCTCTTTATCGTTGCCAGCTTTTGCCGCCCGTAGTTCCGGTGTCGGCGCCAGACGCATCAACGCCTCACCCGGACCATCACTCAAGGCACCAAAAAATGGATGTTGATAGGTAAAGGCTTCTCCCCAGTAGGCCATGGCAAAATCAGGATCGTGCTCCTGAGCTTCGCGGAATGCTGCCTGTGCCTGGGTCATACCGAAACTGTGCAGGTAGCCTACGCCAGCGAGGAAAGCTTCCTGGGCATCGGCATTGCGAGTAGACGTGGGGAAATCGTAGGAGCCAATGCGGCTGAAATCAGTGTTTTGCGCATGGGCAGTAGTGGTGCTGAGGACAGCCACCAGGATAAAGCCAAGCAGGGTTTGTATTGGGCGAATAGACATGTCTAAACCTCTTAAAGTGTGGTTCTATTTATTAGTAATTCTGGGCATCAACTGCTCTCAGGGTGCCAACTCTACTGACGCTTTGCAAATGCTTCTTGGACTGTGCCGGTGTCCTCCGTAGGGCGGTTGTAGGACATTGATTTAGTTATGAAAAATCCATCAATTAGCAACCCTTGTTACGACTTTAAATACCTGCAAGCACACCGACTAGCTCGGTATTCCTTAATCTGGCCCGCTGGACCTAACCCCCGAGATTCAACTAAACACCGTGGATTGCAGCCACCCGTGCAACCGCCGGTCGCTCCCGCATACGCCGGTTATGGGCCGCAATGCTCGGGAACTCATCGGGGTCCACGCCGTCACCTTCCAGCCAGTTGCTAATAGTAAACAGGTACGGATCACAGATCGTATACTGCCCTCCCATTACCCAGGGTCCCTTGAACATTTCCGCCTCCAGCAAGCCGAAGCATTCGCCCATGGTTTGTGGCACTTTTGCCTGCATGGCTTTAATTGCTGACTCATCACCTACCCAGCGGGCGCCGCGTACTCGATGTGCATGCGCCACGTGCACCGTTGCGCACAGATAGGCATTTAACTCCTGCAGTTTGGCCAGCGCAAAAGGGTCGTTCAAGGGCGCCATCCCGGATTCAGGAAAGCGCTGTGCCAGATACAGCAAGATGGCTGGTGTTTCTGTCAATATTCCGCCTTCGGTGGCTAATGCCGGGACTCGACCCTTGGGATTAATGCCCAGGTAGGTCTCGGAGCGCTGCTCGGCATTGCCAAAATCGATGGGCCTTTCTTTGTAGTCTGCTCCGACTTCTTCTAGCGTGATGTGTGATGCGACTGAAACTGTCTTAAGGGCATAGTAGAAAATCATTGTGCTTCTCTTTGTAGATGCTTTTTCTATCTTTTTAGTATGTTGATTTCTGACTTCGGTCAGCCTAAAAAATAAGTACTGGCTATCGGTTGTAGAATGAGCGACCAAATACAGTGAGCAGCAATCGGTTGAGCAAAGTATTACTTTGTCGCTGCAGATAGCGGGTAAAAACGTGATTGATCAGGAAGGGAAACATGAGTGACAGTTTGCGGCTGAGCCATTCATAGCCCAGAGCTATGGAAGTTGTCTCCCGCTTGTCTACATCGATGCCCTGCAACTCCGCCAGCAGGGGTAAATCGTCCCGGTGCGCGATCTTGTACTGAACCGCCAGGCGTTGCGGGTCTCTT